>Ga0302185_10000694_pt1 | contig 25371 bp, 23 predicted proteins | sample II_Bog_E1_1_FD_200231 | JGI IMG/M metagenome (GOLD analysis project Ga0302185, IMG submission 200231) | Peat permafrost microbial communities from Stordalen Mire near Abisko, Sweden - II_Bog_E1_2 | ecosystem: Environmental > Terrestrial > Soil > Wetlands > Peat | place: Sweden: Abisko... | reverse complement strand
TAGAAATGCGAAATTCTCAAAAAAGTGAAGGATAATAAATAGGCTTTGAGGTTCCTATTGAAAAGTTATATCTATTAATAAGTTTCTAAACATTATTTCAAATTGCAAATGGAGGGAGTACTCTATCTCTTTAAATTGATAATAAATCTTGCTAAATTGTTGACAACAGCACATGGATAATAATTTTAATCATAACAGCTGCTGCTTTCTTAACCAGTTTGGCACTACAGATCTTTATCATAATACTAGGTATTTGCTAAAGAAAAAAGATAAACGATGATGATATAAAATAGAATAGATAAGTAAAAAATGAAGAATAAGAAATGCAAAGAAAGTTTTAAATGGAAGCAAAGGAGTATATATCTAGCAACTATAGCCAAAAAGAAGAATTTTTAAAGTCATTGACCAAAAATTAACATCCCATTTACGGGCAATCAACGCGTCGTGAATAATAATAAAATACCAAAAAACAACAAGAACAACTTTTCATTAATTTCGAAGAAGAAAAAAATGATAGATATCCATAGGTCAGTCAAGATAAGGGAGCACCTATAAGGTTTCGAAATAACAGTGTGAATGGTTATACTGCGGAGGAAAAATAAAAAAAAATAAAAGCGGAATAGTTAGCAAAGCAGAAAGAAATTTAAGAGCAAATACTATTAAAAGATACTTTATTTGTAAACAATGAAGATGATATAAGTTAGAAATTTAATTAATAGTATTTTGAGCTGAAGGAAGACCTTAGCAGAGCCATTTAAAAAGATACAGAAGAAGAATTGTCTCCATTAGAGCTCAAGTAGGTCATGATGCTTACTAAAGCAGATTTCAAATTGACTGATAATGATCAAAAGGCATTCTATCTATAAAAAAAATATTCAACGATTGAGGGAGATGGTCAGGATAATTATAAAATAAGGATACATTTTATTAAGATTAAAGATCATAACGATAATCTTAATATATCCTAAATTTAATAAGAAAAAACAGATTTAAAAAAACTGTCAAAGATCATTTCTAAATCTTCGTAAGAATCAGTAAGCTAAGAGATCAAGAAAATTTTGAAAATAGTCATGCTGAAAAATTCTGCTTTGATTAATAAAAATGATAGTCATGTTCAATAAGAGTGTCCCATTTCCCGATACGTGTAGAAAGATGACAGATTGGAGATTATTCAACCAAACAGTCAACTCTTCGGAAAAAACAAAAGAATCTAATATTCCAAATAATAGGTTATCTTTTCGAAGAAGAAAGAACGGATTTAAAAGTAATCTACGTAAAAATCTAAAATCCGACATTAATTTAATGAAGAATAAGCTCTCAAAATGTAGAGGTAATAAGTGATGGGGAAAGATTGGGTTAGAGAAAGGAGAGAATAATAGCTTAATAACGAGTCCATTTAAACTAGGCATCACAAACGTAAAGTTATAGAAACCATCCGTAGCAAGTATTATCAGTGATTTTTGTTGGTAATAATAATTTGATTCGTATCAATTAGATGCAAGGAGATATTATTTATCAGGCCGTCTCTGTTCTGGAGAAGGCGGTTGCCAAAATAAAGCCAGAAAAATCTACTGCAATGAAATCATTGGTAGTAGCTTTGTATACAGCAGATCCCCAAGGTAAGCTGAGATACTCGAATTTGGTGGGTTTGCTACAGTTGGACACCGACCGCGCTCTAAAATCTAAGGTGCTGAGACTCTATGATGTATAGACACTAGCTTTAGCATTTGAAATTGAGATTTACTATGGTCTGCAAAATAACTTGAAGATCATACATGAAACAATTCTTTTGCTCGACTATCCTAGAGGCAGCATTGGCTTTTTATTTAGGAATATTGAATAGGCTGAGATTATGAAAATGAAGATAATCTCGCAATGTCCCTCGTTGGAGGAGTTCTAAGTTTTTAAGCAAAAGAACATTGAAGCAAGAAAAAAAAGATAAGAAAAAAACTCTCTCCTTGGAAAGTTTAAAAATTTCTTTGGAGGCAATGACTAGCCATAAGAGCATGAATCTGAAGTAATTTCTGTTAAAAAAAACTCATCAATTCAAATCAATCTTCAAGATGGTAGCTTCAATACTGAAAATATTCCCCCTGAGTGGCAGGAGATGTTTGATAAACTAAAACTTAATCAAGACGATTTGAAAAATAAAGATATTATGGGCCTTATTTTCGAGGAGACTGTTCTCAATCAGGCCAAAAGACAAGCTGAAAAAGAATCCAACAAGGATTTACAAATGAAAGTGCAGGAAGCTTAACATTAAGGCAAGAAGGAAAACCAATAATACATTTAGTAGGTGTCTAGAAACAGTATTTTAAACCTTCCCCTACCTCCTCCTCCCCCACCACCACTGCTCACTCCTCCCAACGCCAGATTAAGCTCGTACTCCAAAAGGGCCAACCTCATGGACGAAATCAGAACCCATAACGTAAAACTCAACCATGTGAATGTCAACGATGCTAAGGGTAAAGCCGAGATGACTGTTGATATTAGCGACATGAACAAAGAAGAACGAAACGATCATATTGAGAACTTAAGAATTAAACTGCAAATGAGAAAGAAAGCACTGAACAGGAGGGGAGCCGATAGTGATGATGATGATTGAAATATCACCCGATGCTCTTTTGTTGACAAAATCAGAAAGAACTATTATTATATTAATACTGCTAGCATGAATCAGAGCTACACTCGCACGTTGCTTTATTCCATCGCTGACAAGATCGGTCGAAGAAGGGAATAGATGGACAAATTCATACAAATACTCGAAGAAAACTGGTATGACTCCAAAGCAGCAATAGCATCCATGAGTCATGCCGACTTTTAAAAATTTCAAATTCCTGAAAGACTTGTCCAATTAATAAACGAATAAGTTGGAAACCGTCCTACAAAAAAATACAGTGAGAAGATGGACATAGAGTCGCCTGCTGAAGACTATCTGCGAAATTTAAGCAGACAGACTTCCCAAGAGAGTTTTCAATAAAAATTAGACATGCTGAACAAGATATTTACAAATATCAGGGAGAATTTGATCGACGAGAAGTATCGCATTCTTAAAAAATCAAATACAAAGATAGCACAGCTAACACAAAGTAATCATGTTATAAAATTTTTACATCATGGCGGGTTCAACTAAGTCAATCCAGGATTTGTTATGCAAAAGGTCAATATTGCAGCCATTGACTAGTGTCTCGATACTATAAGCAAATTCATGCCCAAAATATAGTTCAATCCATATGAGTCGCATATCTCTTCAATCGGAGATACGAACACATCATCGTATGAGGGCGATTCGTCAGTAGCATTTAACTAAAAATTGGCTAGTCTATAGGCCGACCGTTAAAAGATGATGTCAAGACCTATAAAGGATAGAGATATCAAAGTATTTCAGATATAGCCAGCCAATCTAAATAAATTTGACCAACAGTTCAACTAAGATAAGGAGTACAACAATTAAGACGAACGACTTTATTTGGAAAGCATGAAAGAAATACTTAAAAAGCAGGGAGAAGAAGGAAAATTCATGAATCGAAGAAAACAAGAATATTTGGACCTTGTCAAGAAACCATGCTTCACACAAACTCTAATCAGAATCAAAATGCCTGATAATTGGATTTTTTAGTGTATATGCTCCCCCATGGAGACTTTACAAACCTTGGTTGATATCTTCAATGAGGTAATCGTTTCCTTATTTAGTGCCTTTAAAATAAACAGTTGGACTACTATCTGTACATGACCCCACCCGTTCAAAAATTATCATGCATACTTCTTCGCAAGTCATTTTACGAACTTGGCTGTGTCCCACGCTCCATATTCTATTTTAAGTGTGAAGAAACTCTCAAGGGCAACATATTCAAATTGAAAAAGTCCAACAAAATATTCAACTTTTGATTTAAGTTTGATTGATCTAGGTGATAAAATGCCTATCAAATAAGTTTGCTGTCTTTCTCAAAATTTTTGTCTCGACTAATCTCGAAGCCCAGTTGTTAGATGTAGGATAGTTCTTTCTTGCTGTCACGAATAGTGATCAGAGAACCATACAAACAAATTGGAATCTCATCCTCGTCAATATCGAAATTAAACTGTTTTTGCGTTGGCTTTGCCACTCCAAATCGCCCTATAATCGAGTTGCGGCTAATAACAACTAAATACTCCACAATGTTGGTTTGGGAGAGATGGCCTGATATGTTCTTGATGAAATCACCATCAGCCAGCTCCATTACATTTTATGTGCATTGCTTTTTAGCTTAACGACTTATATGTTAAGTTCCAGGCTTAATCTGATCTGCTATTTTATAAAAGCATTGAATTCCGCAGATAGCAAAGCTGTTTTTCTCAGTCCAAACCTTCACTGTTATTATTTTGGAAGAAGCTACCTTCCCAATAATAGCTCTATCAGTAAATCTCTCACCTTTCTCAGTAGCAAGCCCCTTTTCATCATATTTCAGATGTGTCTGATCTGTGATAGTTTTCTGATTTGGGTTCTTCATTTTTGTGGACATCTGTCTCGGTTTTTCTTTGGATTTATCCTTGGTATCAGATTTTTCAGAAGTAATATTAGCTTTAATGGTATTTTTGCGCATTTTGGCTTTAAGTTAATTAATTTAATCTTGAAGCTTTTTGATCTCATCCTCTTTATCTTCTAATTTTTTACGACTCTCATTCACCTTCTTCTCATCCTCATTTTTTTCTTTATCTAAAACTTCCAATCGTTTGTCGTAATCTTGATGCAATTTTCTGTAAAGTTTGACCTAATTTTTAAGTTCAATATATCTATCTACAGTCATCTGCATAATAGAATGATTACATCTTCTATTTCTTCCTTTTTATCCTCTTTCTTAGCACTCTTTTCATTCACTTGTTTATCATCACTGTTCATCTTTTAGTAGATTTGATTGTATATATTATTCTTTTTCATTCTTTATAATAAATGACTTACTCTTCTAGTTCGTCCATTGACACCCCATTTTCAACTAACTCCCTCTCTAGTTTTTTTATGTAGTCGAATTGTTTCTTAGCGTTTTCCATTTTCTTTTTTTCTCTCTCTTCCGCATTGCGCACCTTCTCTCTTAAAACCTTAATCTCATCGTTATATTTAAGCATAGCATTTTCCAGTTCTTCTTTGCCGGCGTTGTTCTTTAACTTCTTTGAGTTATCATGTGAATTTTTAGTGAGAACTGATAACTAATTTTTAAGTTTTTCTAGATGAGAAGTCTTCTCTTTCAGAATATTTTCGAGTCGTGACATTTTATCAGTGATAAGTCCACCCGCCTGCTTATTCTCGAGCGTGTTTATCTCTCTTTAATAGTTCTTGATTTGTTTATAAACGTTTTACAATTCTTTTTTTATGACATCTGAAGATGATTCAGTTGGTATTAGTTTGTACTCCTTCTTTACATTGCTGTTCTTCTCCTTCTGCTCCTATAGCATCTCATTTATTTTTATTATCTCATACTTGAGCTTGCGGTTTCGTTCTTACAACTATTGGATGTATTTGGCTCTGAATTTTTAAAATGATTACTTAATGTCTTAGGAAAGCTTTTACTTATCGCGCAGACGCTGACGATTGGAATGCGGAGTTTATAGGAAATCTTGGCCACTTTACTTTCGAAGTCGACTGCTTTTCATTAAATAATTATATTGCAATCATTTTGTTTATTGAATATTTATCTAGATATCCCCCTTTGATTCTTTTAACTTCTTGATTTATATCTGAGTCTTTGGCCTCTACTGAATTTTCTCCTCTTTTTTGGGACTTGGCAGAGATATTATTTACTGCTCCGAGGCTTTTCTGCTTTTCTTCCCACTCTCTCGTCCTGAATCTGGATCTTTAAGGCGAATTTTGATGATTCCTTCCTCTTCTTCCCCTGAGCTGGAAGTATTGGATAACTGGATATCAACAAATCTATTCCCTTCCTCATTATCAATATTAAGTATATTCTAATTAGTAAAATCTCCATATCGAGCTAAATATCTTTCATGCTCTTCTCTTCTTCTTTTTATCTTCTCCATCTTTATCTATGTTTTCCTTTGGTAGTAGTCAAAAATCAAGTGTGGTTTAAGTAAACCTTACTCAAATTTACGCCAATATTTTTGAGTAGTGAACTTGAATTTAGTCAAAAAAGGTGCATGCAGATTCTATTGAATAGTCTATTGAAGATGAGAATGAGGATGGGGCTCAATGAAGCTGTCCTTAAGGCTAGGATGATATGGATCTGCTTTGCGAAGATCTTTAATGTTTATGAGCATCATCTTTTATACTTTTGGTATAAACACATTAAAAATAAGACTGGTTATAAGTATAATACAAACAAGGTTGAGCTGAATTGTGTTTGATGAATTAAGTGATGACTGAGTATTTGAAGAAACAAGGAAGGGAATTGTAAAGCTCAGTGCAAAGGGAACCGCTCCGTGCACTAATCCAGACATGAAAATGATTACATATTCGTAAGAGTTTAGTCGCCATTTTTATCGCTTTGTTATGAGATATCCTATACCACTGATCAAATAAATATTAACTGCTCTGCCCACTAACAACGCCAAAAATGTAACTCCAAGCATAGTTAGAGAGAAGGTGCTTTTGTTGTTGCCATCAAGGTTAGACTAAAAACTCTGTACATTAAATATTTAGAATCCGAGGAAAAAGAAAATTAAACCGGAGGCAGATACTTTGAGTACTTCAATTGTAATCCTTTTTCATGAAATATATACTTGGTAGCTTCTTTGCCTTCGTGAGTCATGTTATAAACATTATAGTGGGAAAGTACGGTACCGCAAAACAGCATTGAGATCACTCCTGAAAATTGAAGCCATTCGCTTAATACATACGAAAAAAAACCTGATAAAATTGTGAGAGCTACTTCCGATTTGCCCTTTTATTCCACCAAAAAACGAAGATTTTTGAAAATTATTGTGGTCAGTATACTTACAATGAATCCAATTAATATAGAACAAACGACCACTTCTAAGAATTTAAGAATGAGATAGCCGATGTCAGAAGCACCTATATCAAGCATTTGACCGTTTTTAAGCACCATGTCCTTGATTGAATCAAACATAGTAATAGACATCGTATCTTTGAAGAGAGACTCTCCAAAAATTATAGAAAATAGTTTTGGATATCGTTATTTATCTATTACTTTTTCAGTTACTAAAGGCTCAATACTACATAAGGCAGCAGCAGTGAGCAAAATCTGCCAATTGTAGAGCAAAATGTATTCATTTGAATCAGAAACTGATGTGAAAAGATCTGAATGTATATAAGAAGTACAAGCCTGATTAAAGAGGTAAAGTATCCCCCATAAGCATAGAAAATTCAGAATTGTTCCAACAAATCCATACAAATTTATATAAAGAATGTTCTGAAAGAACTTACGTTTGGGAAAATTGTATCCATCCTCGAACATAATCGGTGGCAGCAGTATCAAGAAAATTATATCCCCAATGAACTATTGATTGGTATCGCTCGAATCAGCGTTGTTGAAAAAATCTTTGAAGTAGAGTATTACTCCAACGATTGCCCCTACTAATATGGCGATGGAAGTTTATTGCAAATAGTTGAACTGCATGATCAAACATTTACCTTTCGATGTGCGAAATACTGTGCCATGATGAAATAGAGAAATACGAAGAAGATGATGCAGATGAGGGGAATGTAGACCTCCATTATATTTGACTATCAATTACCAAATTATATTAAATCCATAATATTGCAAATATTGACAGCCTGATGAGTCATCAATAATCAATTATCGAAAGTTAGTACTTCACATTTTATAAATATTCACACTTGATCCGAGTGATAGTTGACAAAGAAAGTTTATGATTTTCTTATCATCATCCTCGAAAGTAATTGCCATATGAAAATCATTGTTAAATTAAATGAAATTAATTAATAATTCCTAAATAAATAGTTTCTTCTTTAATATATATTCTATTTGTAGAAAATGCAAAGTCGAGTGCGCAAAATATTACACTCTGAGGCTGATAATGAGGCAATATAAAAACAACTATGCAATGATTTCGAAGTCTACGAGTATCTGCAATAAAACCACCTTTAAATGTACATACCGTCACATTTAGCAACAATATTTAATTGTATGCCAAGTTACTTAACAATTTAGTCGTTGAACAAGACGATAGAAAAGCCAAATTGCAACAACTTAAAGCAACTTGCAGATTAAATCAAGAGGAAAACTTACAGATCAATAAATCTCAATAACATAATGCACCAGGAGAAATCCTTAAGTAGATGCACTAACGTACTTGTAAAGAGATGGAAATTAGTGGGAATCTTGAAAGGGAAATTGTGGAAACTAAAAAATCGTTGGTAGAATTATAGTTATTCAGAATCTGCTGAAGGGAGATATCGGACATTTAGTCAGTCGTAATGAGTCAACTAGACTACTGTTCAGCAAAGTGGCCAAAGTCAAAATTGTGGCTGAGGACCAATTTAAGAGAGTTGCCTTGGCAATGGTTAAGGATAAATAAGAGATAAAGTTACGCAACGATATGCAACGTAAATTTAAAGGCAAATTAAAGAACGTGTCAAGTTATGAAAACGGCAGTCTTGGACGTATCAAGAAAAATTACACGGAGGCAGTGTTAAAAAAGCAAGACATTTACGATAAACTAGCAAATACTCAAAAGGCCACTCAAAATGTTGAGGAAATTATGTTACTTAAAAATGCTAAAGAATAAAAAGATGTTCAAAACAAAGAATTATTGCAATAACTTGTTAACCTGGCAGGAGTCACCAAATAGTTTTCACTTCACAATCCACGCAATAATTTTAAAGATGTCAACGATCTAATTAATCATATGCTCACATTTCATTAAAGTCAACCAATAATTGTAGGGGATGAGTTAGACAGTGATCCTCTTCTCGTTGACGATTTGTCTGAACAGATTCTATAAGAATACTCAAGACTAAAGGAGTCGATCAAAGCGCAAACCCTTCACTATAACGAGCTTCTACGAATTAAAGAAGAGCTCCTGCAAAAGATGGGAGAGTTCTAAAAATAAGAAGCAGATGTTATTAACAAATTTGAAATTGAGGCTATGGAAAGCTACAAAATTGATGATGCCATGAAAAGAAGTTATAATGAGAAGTTAAAAAAATACGAATAAATCTTAAAGGTGTATTTTGCCTTACTGGCTTACCTATAAAAAAATCACTATTCGGAAACCATCAGGCAAAGATAAAAAAGCGCCTTCTTAAAGTAAAACTAACATTTGGAAAGTCGCAGAAGCGTCATCATTGAAGACCAATCTCCTTATCCCACCTACATCACCCAACTTCATAAAATTAATCAGGTATTGATAAGCGAAACTGATAGTTTGGAAACAGAATCCATACTGGAAAAAAAAGATGACTATGCATGCAGCTTTTTTGCTCACATGATTAGTGATGTTCAAATATGGCTGGAAGAAATTAAGCGAAGACTTACCGTCGATTACATGAACACTTTGATGAATAAAACTAACTCAAGTGAATATCGTCAATCTTAAATGTACAATTCTGCCAGAAATTCTAAGGACAATGGTAACTCACTAGATGATTAATAAACTATGAATCAAGTTGAGAAGGAAGAGGAAGTAAATTTTTTGAGGGAAAGTAGTCAATAATAACCACACATTCAGAAAATTAATAGCGTGGAAAGAGGAAAAAAAGAGTAATCAGTCAAAGCTAAGCGCATAAAATTATTATAGGACATTGACAGTGACTACTACAAAATGATAAAGTCAACCATTAAAATGGAGAAAGAGAATACTCGGAAGAATTATCAGTTCACACGTACATTCAAACGAACAAAGTACAGTTCAAGGGATAATGTATTGTAATAAAAGCGATTTTAGGCGTCTTTTTCAGTATTATTCACTAAGCCTGCATCATCGCAGATGCAAAGAGTCAGCCGAAAACTTTAAAGCATGTACTCGCGATCAAATATCATTAATACAGCAACTGGGACACAAAATCCTTTCAATATATCATTAGTAAGTACTATTGTCCCTGCTAAAAAGGAGAAAAAATCTCATGGAAGCCTTCCACTTGAAAATGAGCGTAAAAATCGTCTAGCAGATAAGCTGAAATATGCTCTCAGTTTCTCAAGAATTAATTGATTTTATATTTTATTATTAAAATAAATTATTACTTTTTAAATAAAAGTCTCTCGAGATATCTATATCTGTAATTGTCAATTTATTGGATAATCACATCATTTTTTTAGTTCAAAGCGGCGAGTGATAAATCTTACTGAATCCACACACATGTCTTCTAGTGTTTTTGTCACTTTCCACCCCAAATGAGCAGTTGCCTTTTCTACGTTTGCGACAAGTTTAGGCACATCACCACGACGTCTTTCAGTAAAACCATAGGAGAGAGGAGCCCCCAAGGCCTTTTAGAAACCTTTGACAACCTGGAGAACACTGAATCCTGAGCCAGTTCCAAGGTTAAACACGTCATAGTTTTTTCCTTATAATTGCTGGAGTTTATTCATTGCCAAAACATGACCATTAGCTGAATAAATAAAGAATTACCAAGATCGGTTATGTGAATATAGTCACGCACACATGTTCCATCTTCAGTTGGATAGTCGTTGCCGAATATATTGAGACGAGGTCGTTTACCCACAATCACCTCCTGTACAAAAGGAAATAGGTTGTTAGGATACTCAAATGGTTAATCTCCCAATAGATAACTTTCATGAGCACCACAGGGGTTGAAATAACGAAGTGAGATAATCCTCCAATCCACATGAACCTTGGCCAATGAGGCCAATAGCATCTCAACACAAACCTTTGATTCACCATAAGGACTAGTGGGTTTTTTTAGATCATTTTCATTACAGTTATCCTTGTCACCATAAACTCCAGCTGTTGAAGAAAAGATAAAGTTTTTACATTCTGGATGCTTCTCCATGACCTTAAAGAGGTTCATTGAACCCACAACGTTGTTTTCAAAATATTACATTGGCTTTATATAGGACTCGCCAATGGCTTTCTTAGCAGCGAAATGCATAATAGCATCAATCGGTTCGCCTTTCTTTTGATAGGTTTAGAAGACACTCTAGAGAAAAGGAAGATCAAGAATACTTCCCTAATGAAATCTTACCCTCTTATCAATTTATTCTTGGCTCAGTTTTGAACTGAGGATCTGACGGATTCGTGAAAGTACATCCTGGAAGCAATTGGACATATTATCAATAATGACAACGCTGGCAGTTGTCTGTTCAATGATATGCACAACAGTATGTGATCCAATGAATCCCAACCCTCCTGGCACAAGCATGTTCTTGATATCACTCATATCTTCTTCGAAATTATATTAAAATGAAATTAATGCTTTCTTATACTTACTGGTTTATATTACTATCAGTAATGGAAGCTCTCTACTGAGATTAAAATTATTTATAATTTCTGAGCAAATCAAGAATGGGTTAATATTTCTCCTCTCATTATTATTCTATGTTTTGATGGATGAAAGTTTGTATTTTTATTTATGATGTAAGATGGTAAAATATTCCTTTTTTTTTAAATTAATTGGATCAATTCTTAACAAATGATTAGGTAAAATCTTTTAATATCTCCATTTCAATGTAAAAAATATTCCCTTTATTAGTTTTCCCTAATATTTGAAATACCTACTAGAATTAATGCTGACTAAACGTGAAATGATAAGAACAAATAGGTGGTATAATAATTTTAATATGTAATTGTTGATCAGATAATCATAAAATTTAAATATCTCAACATACAATAAGTAATGCTGGCTCTAAGAAAATTTGCACTCATTCCCAAACCTGCATACTTGTTTAGCTCGGAAAAAAAGAAGGTAGTTCTCTTCCCTGGTAATGGCATTGGCCCATAAATATCAAGAAGCGTGGAAGATATCTTCTCAGCACTCAACATTCCTATTTAATTTTAGCATCATGCCATTCACACCAAGGGACAGACTTAGTATGGGGATCTTATCACAAATTAATCTATTGAAGCAATCAAAAAATACAAATACGGTCTCAAAGGACCATTTGAGACTCCCATTGGTAAAGGTTACAGATCTCTCAATGTAACTCTTAGAAAAAGACTAAACCTGTTTGCGAATGTGAGACCTTGCAAATCAATCGAAGGAGTTGATACTCCCTATCATAATGTTGATTTGGTGACTATTCGATAAAATACATAAGGTGAATACAGCGGATTATAGCATTAAGTAGTGCCAGGAGTAGTTTAGAATTTGAAGATAATTTCCAGGACTGCTTGTGAAAATATTACCAAATATGCTTTTGAGTATGCTGTTGCCAATGGTAGTACTATTATTATTCAGGTCGTAAATCAATAGTTGCCTGCCACAAAGCTGGAGTAATGAAGTTGGGTGATGGTCTTTTTATCAAGACTGCAAACTAAATATCCAAAAATTATCCAAATATAGAGTATTGGGAAGAGCAAATTGATACTGTCTGTATGCACTTGGCCAATGACCCTAAATAGTTTGATGTTATGGTCATGCCTAATTTATATGGTGATATTGTGTCTGATCTTTGTGCAGGGCTTATCGGAGGATTAGGACTTACTGCATCTGGAAATATAGGGTTTGACTGCTAAGTTTACTAAGCCGTTCATGGTACTGCTCCTGATATTGCTGGTCAGAACAAGGCCAACCCGACAGCTCTCATCCTTTCAGCCACTATGATGTTAAAAAGCATGAAAATGACCCAATTCTCTACCTCAATTAACAATTCTGTTATGAAAGTAATGAAAGAAAGAAAATGGCTAACAGGAGACCTAGGAGGTAAGGCTAAAACTACTTAATTTACACAGGCCGTAATCGATAACTTGATCATCTGATCATCTTGTAACATCATTGTTATATAAAATGAAAACTACACAATATGTTATCAAATTAATATTTTTAAAGACATTATATTGATAAATTGCTCATTCTGTTATTAAGATTTTATTTGATTGCTGTTAATACCTTTCATATTTTTATTTGATAAAAATGGTTAATATAAAGCATTTAAATCAAAGAAGGTCAGTTCTAAGTTTGTTATCAGAGCCAGTATCAATTGTGCTTAAGCTCATGCAACTACTTAACTTAGAGAGACATTTTTGTTTTTTCACTGCCTTTCGAATACGCTTCCATTTGCCTTCCTTCTTTATTGGACAAGGAAGAACAAGAGGGGTAGGAAATAATTGACAAAGATCCGTAATGCTTTCACTATAAGCTGAGGCATGCATGAGTTCTTGATGGTTTGGCATAGTGACATGGGTTAGGTAGTCCTCAAAGGTAGTTTTGCAGACACAGCAAAAACTGTTGCTTCGTGATGGTTTCGCAACAAGCTATATAAAATCAATTTGTACCAGTATTTCCTTCTATTAGATTAGCTACGCTCTTCGCTGAAGGTGCAAATTCAAATAGGCTTAAGAATTTTAGGAAGTCTTGGTCTAATTCAGGGTTAAAGTACCTTATCAGCACCAAGAATAAAGCAAGGTGTGAAAAAATGACAATCTTTATTGAGAACCGGGTAAGAGGGAGCAAACTGATTTGATCCATTAGGGGTTATCTGCTTTAGTCGCTAGTTAACAACAGGGGAGAAATCTACCAGCACAGAAGGTCCGCTGGGCGGAGATTGTAGTCTTCTGAGGAGGAAGATATTCTCCACACTGCTTGAAGGACCTGTGCTCGTATTTTATTTCTCCTCTCTCATCACAAATATATGACAATAAATCGATTATCGAACAATAGATAAACTTTAGCATTAACTATTTCAGATGATGTTCTCAATCTATTTATAGTTTGTGTTCAGTCTGATTTGCTCGAAAACAAAAGGTTATCAATAAAAACGTATAATATACCGATGCAATTAAACGGAAGTATTGATATTATCAATGATATAACTCTAAAGAATTGTCAGATTTATAATCAATAATGATCTCAAGGGGAGATCATCTCCTCCTTCGCTTCTGATTTTTATGGTTTAAATGATTTCCCCCCGCAGAAATGAATTGCAATATAGAACACGCCCAGCAAAAAAATAAGAATGGCAGCGATCCAGCCCACCACATCATTATTGCTTCCACAGCTGAAATAGTAAAATACTGATGAAGCCATGCTGTATCATAAACGAATTACAAAATGTTAAAGACTCCCCTCCCCAAGTACGATTTTAGAAATGTGAAGTTCTCAATCACGAATTTGAATGAAAATTATGCGGCTATAAACAGAAAACCTACTATTCTAAGTAAGCATGAGGTACATCATAAAAATAGGAGAAAAAAGAAGGAAAAATTTGCCACTTGAAAGGCTATTAAGACTGGTTAAGATCAATCCTGCAATTCCAAAACCGACGAGCAGTAATCTGACTGAGCAATTATATACGCAGAGCAGATGTTGATAATTCGGAATACAATTGGACATTTTGCGCATTTGCTTTATTCCTAATCTCCCATCTCGTGAGTCTAATTATTAATGGATATAATTTAAATTGAATTCAACAATTAGTGATGAAATTAATGCGTCCCTTATTCTTAGGATTTGTTCAGTAATTCAAAATCAATATTAAAATTAAATCTATTTGTACTTTATTGCTTTTATTTTATATAATCTTTTGAGCAAATTCCACCTGAGATGCAAAGCTAATACAAGTCACTTTATCATTCCAAAAGAATTTCAGAAAGAAAACTTTAAAACAGAATCCAGAGCATGTATAAAGAGTATAATTGCGACCATCTTTACAACTACGATTAGATATTGTTCATATTTGATTTAAAATGTACTGGAGATAATCCGCGATGCAATCGATAAATTTGTTATGAACTTTATAGGCAAAGTTGTGATCTTGAAGGCAAAACGACAATAAAAAAGATTGTGCAGATTTACATATAAAATCTATAAACAGCCAAAGTTAGCCTTCTTCGAGATGAACTCAAAATTAAGAAACTTAAGCAAAAAGAAGGATAGATAGTTAAACGGAATAAAACATTTGTCTATTTGAAAGTCATCCAGGCATCAGTATATTCTAGATTTTCAGATACTAATTTGTTTTCTTATCGCATATCACCCTCAAATATCCCACCAATAACCCTTCAAAATACAGTTAATCATATATTTAACCACTAGTTTACACTGTAACTTTAGCAACCCTACTTCACCATTAATTTTTACTAGAGTGGAATTCAAATTTACAGTTGGACGTTTCCAGACTAAAAGCACCTTGAGTAAGGCGAATATTAAAGATCAATTAAATGTTAAAACATTGATTTTTAAGTGAAACTCAAGTATTTGCCCAAAGATAACATTTCCTTAAAAAAGAAGCTTTCAAATTAGATACATGAGCAGGAAAAGCAAATGTAAATATCAAAGCAAGCATTTTTTAAGCTTTGCGAATTTAACGCTTTCCATCACAATGTCAAAGTCCACAATAACTAATCATAATTAACTTTTATCCAAAAAGTATTCAATGTCTTGCCCTTCCTTAAAAATCATGTTCAAAATTTATATTACCTGCTGGTTTTTTTTATTTTGATAGAATGTCTAGCTTCCTATTATGTGTCTATTGAATTTGTTGATGTAACCATACTCTTATATAGATACTCCTATCTTTTTATACAATTGGTTTACTCTTCGACAAGTCTATCGTTTAATACGGAATGAAGATAATTCTACTCATATTTTCGTTTGCGCTGTGCATCATTAAAACATTTTGGGGTTATAACAGTCCTCCCCTTTACGTAAACCATAATTTTTAAGTACCGATCTTAATTGTATGCATTATAATGAAACTAATAATTATCTTATTCCTTGGAATTAGCCTAAATTGGGCCCAATAAATACCTTAGCAACGCCGTGATCTCTATCCAAGTGAAGAAAATAAAGCAATCGTTCCTAAAATAGTAGAATAAATGAAAACAGCAAACACTTCAATTTGGTAATCCTCTATTTCCTAGTCATGATATGTATATATTTAATCAATTATTCATATAGTCATATCACATAAAGCATTGTGATCGGTAATTCGATGTCTATCCAGCTGTTTTAAGTCGCTATCGCTTCGGCGAGAATTTTTATTTTGATGATAATAGGCAAAGGTTGGTTTTGTACAGTCTATGAATCTATGCTTGAGTTTAGTCATATTTTTTTAGCAATTTGTGGATTTTGAATTGTTTGTTCGCGCTTGTTGTTTCATCGATCGATTCGGTACTTGTATTCTATGATAGTTTTGAATATCGGAGGATATTTAATTCGTCTTTTCGAAATGATAACTTCCAGTTTGATTTTATTCGATCGCATGATACAACATTTCTAAAAGGCATGTAACTTGTCTTGCAAAGGTTTCTTTCTTTAGATTATCCAATTTATGCGTCAGCCGTCCATCGGATGGAAGACTTCTACTTTTCATCAAAAACAAGAGGCTGCTTAGTATTTTGGCAAGAGGTTTTGGGTTTTGAGAGGTGCCGAGTATTGATAATGCTCGAGGGATTTGATTGGTTAAACTGAGGGAAGGAAGGCGGAATTATTTTGGATTTAATGAGCCAGTTCTACTTTAGCTTCTTCTTAAAAAGCAGCTTGTTTCTTCGATTCATTAATGTTTTCTAGCAGTTAATCTCTATCTTTTTGATAAACTGTCGAAAATCCATTTGCTGGTCTTGATAATCATTTTATCCACAACTTTCTCTCTCTAAAGCTTCCATTTACTAATATTATAATTGATTAAAACAAGGCATTAACGCTGTTTCATCTTCCAAAAGTCATCATTTTAAGTCCGAGCATGATTGTAAATCCAATTAACAATATTATAAACATTTTTTAATCAATATTTTCAAGTAATTTTTATATTCATCACTTATATTTGAATTTAATTGAAGTTTAGATATTTTTAAATTCACATTAATGAAACTCAGATACTCGGGCAATATCATGCCTTTTGAGGACAGCATGAGGAAAGTTGCAGCTATCACTTGGTCACCCAGCGGCAAAAAATTAGCTGTCGGAGCTGCAGATCGAGTAACTATATCACTATATAGACTGTTTATCTCTTCGACGAAAACGGACAAAAGAAGGATAAATTTCCTACGAAGCCCTCGGATAAAGGCCAAAAGTCGTATCTGATCAGAGGTCTAGAGTTTTCTCCAGATTCTCAGAAAATAGCAGTTGCACAAAGTGATAACATCGTCTTTGTCTACAAGATAGGTCTTGAATGGGGAGAAAAGAAGGCCATCTGCAACAAGTTTCCAGTTTCAGCTTCAACCACTTGCATGGTTTGGCCCAAAGATCATCCTAATGAGCTACTTTTTGGATTAGCTGATGGAAAGGTTCGCCTAGGAGTACTTAAATCCAATAAATCTAATGTCTTATATTCAGCTGATACTTACTGCGTTTCATTAGCAGCATCCAGAGATGGAGGAACAGTTATTTCTGGCCATTTAGACGGAAGTGTCTATGCATATTCTATGGATAATCAGTCCTTTAAAAAGATATTTACTCATCACTCCGTTCCCTACGCTCTTGGATTTGGAGAGAACATAATGGCAGCCGGTAATGATAAAAAAGTGACTTTCTATGACACTTACGGAAACGTTCTCCAAAGATTTGATTATACCCATGAATAAAAAGTAAAAGATTTTACAGTTGCAGCCTTTAATCCTTCCGGAGACACTGTGGCGCTGGGTAATTTCAATCGCTTTTATGTTTATAATCTGAACACTAAGAGAGGACAATGGGAGGAAATCACCTGCAAACAAATTGAAAACTACTATACTGTTACCTCCATCTGCTGGAAAAATGATGGTGCTAAGCTTGTCACAGGCAATCTCTGTGGATCAGTGGATATTTATGATGCCAGTGTTAAAAAATTTAAAAAAGGAAAGTATTTACTGAACTACGTATCTCCGAGTCAAGTTCTCATTTTAAATGAGGGGACAAACAAAGAGAGCATTCTAAAATCATTCAATGGTCTGGAAATTACTAAGATTAATTTTTATAATGACCGCTATGCTGTGGGCAATACCTTTGAAACATTGATTATAACAGATATCGAAACCAACAAAACCAGCTAAATTTATTGGAAAGGAGCAGGAAACTAAAAGTATGATTTCTCGAGCCCCAACTTATGTATGATTTCCAATGCAGGATAACTTACTCTCATCGAATATGGCCGCAATGAGCCTTTAGGTACCTGTAGAACAGAGTATATGAAGCCAAATCTAATTTCTGCTCGCATTAATTAGAAGGGAGTTAAGATGATTGCATATTTACTAGATCTGCAAACGATTTCGCTATTCGACTTAAATACTTCGAGCATAGTCACTCAGATTAGTCATGATTCTAAGATAGATTATCTTTAGCTCAATGCAAATTCCAACAAACTACTCTTCAAAGATAAAAGGAAACAACTTTACATTTATAACCTTGCAACTCTTAGTAAAAATACTCTTTTGCCATATTGCACATTTGCAAAGTGGGTTCCTCTTAGTGAAGTTGTGGTAGCTCAAAATCGTCAAAATCTTAATGTTTGGTACTCAATTGACCATCCTGAAAAAGTGACCATTTACAACATCAAGGGCGATGTCGAATCAATTGAAAGAAAGGGTGGAAAAACTGAAGTTTTAGTTTCCGATAATAGTGGAAATGCCATTTCATCGTATACTCTCAATGAAGCTCTTATTGATTTTGGATTTGCTCTAGAAGAGAAGGATTTATAAAAGGCTGCCCTTATCCTTGATAGTTCAGAGTTAACAAACGAAACGGAAGCCAACTGGAAAGCGCTTGCAAAAATGGCCATTGAAACTCAAAATGTTTATGTTGCTGAACATTGTTATGGAGCATTAGGAGACGTAGCTAAGGCCTCATATCTGAAGAAGATAATAGACCTTTTGTAGGCTTATCAAAAGTAAACAGGCCGCAAAGACGGTATTAATTACTACAAGGTCCAAGCTAAATTAGCAGTGCTTGAGCATCAATTTCATCGTGCTGAATCTTTGTTGCTTTAAAACAACTAAATAGAATAGGCAATGTAGATGTATCAGTAGCTGCACAAGTGGGATTAAACAATCAAATGTGCTGAAAAAAAGCATCATCCCGATGTATAATAACTCAAGAAAAACTATTATAACTGGTTGTTGGAAACGGGACAAGAAGAGAAGGCAGCTTAAATCAAGGAGGAAGAAGGAGACTATAATCAGGCTATTAATTTGTATCTTAAGGGAGGTATTCCAGCCAGAGCTGCAAATGTTGTATACAACAGTAACGTCAGCTTTCCTCAGGAATTGCTATAAAAAATAGCTTCGAGCCTCGCTTCAGCAAGCATGCATTAAAAAGCTGGAGAACTCTATGAGGAAATGGATTTGCTACAAAAAGCTTTGGATTGTTACGTAAAGGGAAATGCTTATAAGAAAGCTGTTGATCTGGCTAAAAACGCATAACCTCGATTAGTGACCAGTTTATAAGAAAGATGGGGAAATTATTTGATGTCAATCAAACAAACTCAAGCTGCCATTAATCATTTCATTGAAGCTTAGAAAATTCAAAAGGCAATCGAGGCCTCTATCTTAGCTCGTGAATGGAATAAAGCAATTCAACTTCTTGCCCATCAAACTCCTTAAGTAGCTAGACCTTACTATCGTCAAATTGCAAAACATTTTGCTTCTATTCGTCAGTACGATTTTGCGTAAAAATATTATTTAAAAGCTGCTTTGCCAGTTGATGCATTTTAAATGTACGCACAGGTGGGTAAATGGTAGCAAGCCTTGAGATTGGCGAAGTAAAACCTTCCTGAAAGCGAAATAAATAACCTTTATGTTAAGCAAGCAAAGAAATTTTAAGAGTAATAAAAGTTAAAGTAAGCCTAAAAAATGTATCTAATAGTATAAGAGTATGATCTTGCCATTGCCATGTATAAAAGATGTGCCCAATATGACAACATGATTCGACTTGTCTCTAAGTATAGAAGCAACCTTCTTAAAGAAACTTACCTCGCTGTTGCTCAAAAATTACATAAAGATGGTAACTTTAAAACTGCAGAACAAAATTATATTGCCGCTGGAGCGTGGAGGGCAGCAGTCTAGATGTACAAGACTCAAGGATTGTGGGAAGAAGCAGTTAGGTGCTCCAAACTTTATGGTAAAGATGAGTTCACATGCGAATTAGCAAAGAGATGGGCAGAGTCATTGGGTCCATAACAGGGTATGAAGATGCTGTTAAAAATGAATTTAGTTGATGCTGTGGTGGAGTATCTTTCCGATAAAGGCGAGTTTGATGAAGCGTTTAAAATGGCTAATCTTCATGCCAAGCACAAAATTAGAGATGTCCACTTAAAATATGCTTTTAAGCTATAAGATGAAAAACGATATAAAGAAGCAGAAGCTGAATTTATAAAGGCAGGAAAAGCTCAATAAGCCATCAGCATGTATGAAAATATTGGCGACTTCCATTCTGCCCTCACGGTTGCCAGTCAATATGAACCTGGGTCTCGAGATGCCATTTTGATTAATCAAGCTAAAAGCTTCATTGAAGGAAATAAGAGAGAATATGGAAAAGCCGAGGGTGCGTATATAAATGCTCGAAAACCTTAGTTGGCGATAAAGATGTATCTCGAAATTAACAACACACAATAAGCTTTGAGAGTGGCTCGCAAACATGCTCCTCATCTTGTAGAAGAGATAATGCGAAGAGAACCAGCTTAATCTAATCAGTCTCCTGAGCAAAAATTGCAACAGGCCAAGACATGGGATGACTCTCGCAATTACTCCAAAGCTATTGAGGGGTATCTTCAAATAACGACTGAAGATTTTAAAGACCCACAGCTTCTAGAACAAATTTGGAGGAGGGCTGTGCAACTTGCTGCCACATATGAGAAGGACAAAGTTATGAAAGTGGCCAAGATAGTGTGCGGGAGATTGTGCTAAATTAGGTGCTTTGACTCGGCAGGAGAGTTGCTCTAACAAATGAATCTATTTGAGGAAGCAGTTGGTACCTATTGCGAAGGAGGTAATTATGACGCTGCCCGTCACTGCGCTAAACTTATTAAAAATCCCGACCTCAATGCTAAATTAATGGATTACATTGACAGAAAGCAGAGATAAACAAATAAAAGCGAAAGAAACCCTTGGAATGCTCTCAAATTGGGAGACTATGAAACAGCTTGTGAGATATTCAAAGAAACCAATGACTGGAAAAATTGTCTTGACAAGGCTCAGTAGAAAGGTCCATAATTGCTAAACAAATATCTCAATTCTTATATAAAGGTTACAGTTGAGGCCGGCGACTTCTCTGCTGCAGCTCAAGCCTATTCTCAGTATGGTATGCCTCTTATTCCCAAAAATTACCCAACTTATAAAATGTTGACCCTCTAAATATTTGTTGAGTGTGAAAAGAAGGAGATCTAGCCTCTACGAAAAGCATTATTTGAGTTTTATAATTTATTAGTTGGTACTGCCGAACAAGGAAGTCCTACATTGATTGAGTACTCCAACTACCTCACAATTGCTCACCTATGCAATCTAAAATTCATATACGAAATTAAACCGGCTGCCCAAGCCCTTCATCAAAGGATCACTGTGTCATTGCTGCGCTACTGCTAATTTATTCGTTTAGATAAATTATTCTATGAAGCTGGCGTCAGCTGCCAAAAAAATGTAATCTTTATGTAATTCAGAACATATATGGACTTGCTTCAGTTTTATTAAATCGCTACCTTGATATCAATTAAATTATCTAAGATCCTGACAACAATAACATTTCTTAAGATGATGAGTTTAGTATCACAGATATTCCTTCTCCTTACAATGTCAACATGCCCATGAAAAACATGATTGGAGAAGCTGAAAAGGAAAAGATTAAGGACTGGCTGCTCGAAGTGAGTATGAACCACAAATTTGATAGCTCTCTTCCCCTTCGCTCATGTGAAAAATGCTCGACAAAAATTTATGATGCTTCTATTGTTTGCTATAAGTGCAAAAATCGTAGTGAAGTCTGCATTCTTACTGGATATCCAGTTAACGGTTCCAATGGTAAACAATGCAGGAGTTGCGGTAAATGGGGACTCAAGGAGGCATGGACAACTTATCTTAACTGTTTTGCGAATTGTGCTTGGTGCAACAAACTTCCATGATCAATCATCATTCAATCATAATTACAAAATTATTAATGTTCTCAATTCAGCATTGATTTATACTTTTAATGTATTTTTTTATATCCCAATGGGAATGCTATTTTGCTAATGTTATATAATGTGGTGAAAATTTAAAAATGCAAAATAATTGAATAGATAATAGATAATCCAATAAATGGGACAGAAAAGTGCTAAAGTCGACAAGGAATCAAATTTTAATCAGGATGAACTTTAAAAATCCATAACTGATCTATTTGGAACAGACGTCAAAGGGTATACACTCGAAAGTGTGATATCTCCTATCATAATGATAAGCAAAGATATCAGCGAAAAGGGGTCCTTTGATAAAAAGTAGGAAGGATTGGAGGTAAACATCACCTTGATTCGATGTCTGTACCATCCTCAATTTGAAAATTGTCTTAAAGCATTAATGATTCTTTTAGGAAACGAATTGAAAAGTATAATGGATAGCAAACTCATAGCCCTTGTTCCTCGTTAAAAATTCAAAAAATGTCTTAATCTAGCGCATTTTTGTATTTTTTTCACAGATTACAACCTAATTCAGACTGTCAACCTTTTGGGTGTGAGATCAGATTTGCATCCTAATACTAAAAAAATAATCTCATAACTATCAAAAGATATTCCATAGCTTAATTTATCAGTTTTAAGTACTTTTTAATTGTAGGAGTTAAGTGACTTGGTGAAGATATTAAGAATTAGTTTGGGAATGATGATTGATTTGCATCTAAAGATATTAACTCGCTCCGATTTTACTCTAAAAATTGTGGACCTTCTAAATCAATCTGTATTTATAATCTTTTGCAAAATATATTTTTCGTCGTTTGGAGATCTGAGCAAACGATAGAGACATTAAAATTCTAAAAGTTTGATAAAAATAGGAGCTTATTTTCTAGGATTAGGTTTATAAAACAAAATAGCTTCAATTTATGAGACTGCTATTATCTTACTAGCTTCTATCTTATAATCTTGCGGTGATAGTATAAAATAAAGGAAGGCCCTACCATCTCATTTATTTAAAAGCTTGCCCATTATAAATAGCAACTAAAGTATAGATTGGATAGCCTATAATGTATTGTTTGCTTTAAAATATATCAAAGATAGTGCTAAAGTATTTAATAAGCTTAACATCAATCGAATTCCCAGCCTCAAATTACTCTAGCTTATTTTTAAAAAGTTTAAACCACAGGGACAGCAAATTACCTATATGCTGGAATAAATATGCTTGCAAACTAAACCTGGTCAGATAGAAAGGGTTTATATCAGTTAATTGGCTAATATGTACTCTAAATTAGAAAGTGTTAACTCAGAAATTATTATGAAATATTCACAGGTGCGAGATGTTAGTTTTAACGTAAAATCATCAAATAGATCACTTAAAGTCAAGCCCTAAGACATCATGACTGAATTATAAAACGATGATGATACGTTTCAAAAATAAATGATTGGTCTCTGCGCTAAATATGTGTCACAGGTTATTTTTCAGAAGGATGATGTTGTGTACGAATACACTGATAAATCTTTATGGAACCTCATTCTTTATAATTTAGAGACAGGCAGTACACATGGGTAAGGAGGTAAATTAGAAGAATGATAGATTTACATCAACATGATTATAAAAAATAAAATATAGCAGTTTAATACCTTCCAAAAGACAATAGAAGAATATTTTTGATATAGATATCAAAAAATATATCTAGTCAACTTATTTAATTTATTGAACTTGACCGAGTCTTTTTAATTTTATCTTTAGGAAAGTAGATAAAATTGAATATTTAGTTTCAAATGAGGAATTAAAAATAAATCATGATAGGTTTAATCAGAATATATCAGTTTTTATATATTTACGTTTGTGGTTATGAGCATCTTATTTATCAAATTCATTATAGTGAGATGCTTCTCAAGGTTTCTTGGAATAAATAAATCCATATCATAAAATCCAGCAACGTCCTTACTCTTAAAGAACTCAAGGACCATATTCATCAACTCTTTAAAGAACACCCCACAAAATATTATCTTGCCTATATTGATGAGGATAATGATGAGATAATCCTTTAAAATGAGGGAGATTATACTATACTTCTCAACAATGAACTTAAAAATGTTAAAATTATCATCAAAGAGAGATCTGAAGATTTTTATGATGAGACTCAGAAAATAGAATTAGTGGAACTAGAGTCTCCAAGAGAAAATATGAATCAAATTGAATAGATTATGAAGAATGATTCTCTTCTAAACGAACAATCATAAATTAAAAACACCTCAAATTCAATCAGCCTTGACTAATCCATTGAATAAAAACTTAAGCTAATGCTTCCTACAATCGTCAGCAAAATAAAAAGTGAAATCAGCTAAAGCATGATTAACAATTGTGAGATAAATCTATTAAAAAAAGAAAATAAGATTGATTCCAAAACAGCCAAGGTTGTACATGAGGCTTCTTGTGACGGATGTGGATTGGATGATATCGAAGGAATCAGATACAAATGCTCAGTCTGCCCTGATTTTGATTATTGTTAAAAATGCTAAGCGACGATTTGCCATCCTCATCCTTTCCTCAAAATTAAGGATTTGAGTCAAACTCCCATTCAAATTTTTGCTGTAATCGAAGATGAAAAGAATTCATTAAAAATAAATGGAAACATAATTAACTGTCCACGTTTGAGTGATGGATGCAAAATCAATAATGAATTTCATACTGCTCAACAATTCATGAGACAAAAGGCCTGTCCTTTTATGAATCCTCAACAAAAGATGGAAATAAACGAAAATACAAAAACTGATAGAAAATAACAGAAGGCAGAAGAGAAGATCTAAGTTAAATCTAATTTAAAGGTAGAGGTGAAAGCAGACAACAAGTTAGTTGAATCTAAACCAAAAATTTAGCAAAAGCAGGAAAAGAAAGATGTCAAAATTTAAGAAAGGGATCAAGTAAAAATAAATAAATAAAAGAAGTTGAATGAATCATTAATTATTGCCAATGCCAACTACTTGGTAAATATTGCTTAAATTTAATTTACTGAGGGCTACAGAATTTCGGCAAATCATCCCTTCCTGACAAAGTAGGAACTGCTAGAGCTATATCTGAATGGAGGCAGATGATCATCTCCTATATTTCTAAATCTTAACTTGTAAAATATTTATATTTAAACAGTGTTGATTTATCATAAAACAGATATACGAAAAGTAATTTATATTTTTGTATAAAAATACTGAAACTTCGATAATATTTGATTAAATTTGATAA
>Ga0302185_10000688_pt1 | contig 25477 bp, 20 predicted proteins | sample II_Bog_E1_1_FD_200231 | JGI IMG/M metagenome (GOLD analysis project Ga0302185, IMG submission 200231) | Peat permafrost microbial communities from Stordalen Mire near Abisko, Sweden - II_Bog_E1_2 | ecosystem: Environmental > Terrestrial > Soil > Wetlands > Peat | place: Sweden: Abisko... | reverse complement strand
TATTTTTTATAAAAAAATATGAATAAAGTGAATATTGAGTTTATTTAAAGTTTAAAATTGTATTTATCGTACCCAATCGCAGTTTTTTAATGTAAAATAAATGATCATTAATTATGGAGAGAATGAAGATAATGGAGATAAACTTCATTTTAATTATAGTTAACAATTATATTAGAGATGTGGAAAGGTTTGGCTAAATTGCAACCTATTTCTGCTATAAAAATGGAGAGAATCAAGAGATTATGGTAATACAAATCGTTTAAATATTCTGTTGGTCCTGTCGCGTTGGCATCAGCCCTCTATTATCTTCGCCCTCAAACATATCTTAGTCATTCTTCATAATAAAACGCTGAAATGTAAACATTTGCTTCAATCAAAGAAAATAAACTGTTTGAAACCATCAAATATATGATCAGAGTAGTATAGCTTAGCTTAATATTTGCTCCAACCATAATAGCCCTCCCACTTTATTTATTTAAGGCAACGAGATAGTACTGGATAAACATATTTCTAAGTGCCATTCAACGAGCAGGTATTGTTTGGATTAAAGCTTTTCAACATCTCAGCCACCGAAGAGATATAATCGGATAGGAAATGGCAGACAAGTTTTCAGTTTTGAGAGAACACTCTCCATCCCACACGCCGTCACAAACATAAGAAATTATCCACCGAGTTTATGGAAAAGCACCTGAAGAAATGTTCGAAGAATTTGATTACAACCCCATTGCGTCTGGTTCAGTTAGTCAAGTGTACAAAGCTAAATTCAAAGGTAAGATAGTTGCAGTGAAAGTAAGACATCCATAAGCTGGCAAAAATCTATAAAAGGATATATAACTATTGTTTTCTTTCAGCAAATTTTTATCGTATTTTTCGAAATACTTTGAAATTCCTGTGACAGAGTTGTCAATTAAAAAGATCCTTCGAGAGCAATTAAGTTTTCTTCAATAAAAGCGAAACATCGATAATTTTAATATGATAATAGTAGATAAAAACGTAAAATTTCCAGTGACTTATCCGGAATCAACCAATTAGGTTTTAATTGAGTAATATATTGATGGTAGAACAATTGGCTTTTATTAAAACCACGATCATAATCTCAACAAAGTTATCGCTAATATTGGAGCCAAAGCCTTTTTTTCTATGCTCATGAAGTATAACTTTGTTCATGCCGATTGCCATGCTGGCAATATACTAGTTAGAATCAAATCAGTCCCCAATGAACTTACCAGTTATCTCTATGCCTGCGCTAACCAAGCTAAAAATTATATTATATCTCAAGTGGTGAAATATGGTTATAAATCTGAATTTTTGAAAAGACTGAGTGAATAAAATTATGAATACGAAAAAGGAGTGCAGGAATTGATTGATGTTTATAAGGAAAGAGTTTAGATTATTCTAATTGACGTTGGTATGGCAATCCACTTAACTAAATAAAAAAAAGCATCATTTCAACAATTTTTATAAGAAATCATTCAAGGAAATCCGGTTTAATGCGCTCGGTGGATCTATCAAATATCAAAATTTAATGGAATTTAACTAAAGGAAGGACAGAATAATGCTTACCTCAACGCTTTAGAAGAAATGTTCACAAGAGTTCATAAAACTGCCCTATCATCTCTGGAAGGAATTGTCGTGCTTAAGGAAATGCTGGGAGTCATTCGAGATCACAATATGAAAATTGATGGGTAAATTTCTATTCTTTTGACAAATATGCTAATCCTGGAATCTATTGCTAAGGATTTAGATCCAAACATAAATATTCTTCGTTGTGCAGTACCGTATCTGCAATACAAATGATTTTGCTACACTGAATAATTTAGAATGAATTAATATGAAAGTAATGCATATGATGACTAATGACAATTTTGATGAATTCCTTCTTTTTCCTCGAATTTATAATAGGTTGCAATGAATATAGATACTTTAACACAATTTATAGTAAGTTTTATCAAATCTGGGATTAAGATAAGATATTATGGATTAATTTTACACATCATAATCCATTTACTTGCTAATTCTTATGCTTACTACTATTTTTAGACTTGGCCCCTTTACTATTCTAGAAATAATCCTCACTGGAACTGCAGCAGTTATATGGCTGCTGGAACAACTCCCCAGCTGTTATTATTATACCCTCGGCTATTTAGCTCTCATAACTTTTCTTATGGAAATGATCGTCTCTCTTAGACTTATCAAGAGAAATCCAACATTGAGAAAGCGATATATTAGTAAAAGAATCAATGAAGGAGATGGCCAATTTTATTGTCGCATGGTGTGGGATAACATAAACGTTATTATAGTGGTGATGCTGATTTATTCTTGTTTGGTAGCAGATGGGATTAGACTATCATCAGTATCTGATAAGGTGAGAGCTGAAAATAACGCTAATGATAAATAATTGCCTTGCGAATTTACACTTTTTTCACTTTGCCTATTTGCTGAAATGTAGGGAAGCGAAACAATTAAACCTTAAGACAGTATGATAATGTGGCTCCTTTATGCAGTCACAACATTCCTAAGCTCTGCCATTTTTATTGCTTTTAGCAAATAATATTATCAGTATTGCTCAAATTTAACTCAAAATCGTAGACTTTTATCAGAGTTCGGGGAAATGAGCTAAACTTTTCTAGACTGCAGCGTCTATTGTATAGCTTGCGATTCAGTTATAAATAAGAGTTTAAGTTAATAAATAGGAGAGTGTTCGATCTGTCTCCATAGTTTGGTGTAGAAAAGCTGCCGATCTGAAAATTGGAAAGTGATAAAGCTGAGTTGCAGTCACTTATTCCATAAATAATGTATTGAAAAGTGGCTGAAGGTTAAGGATCATTGCCCCTTTCGTTGTTCTATTATTCAGGAATGACTTTTCTCCCCGTGATAATTCAATAACCAATTTATTTTTTCAAGTATACGGTTTCAAATATAGTTATGATGAGTTACTATTAAAATAATAATTTGTTCTGCCATTATTTGAATGAAGTTCTTTAAAAGAAAAGTGGATACCTTGAGGAATGATGAGCCTGTTGGTTGCAGCTGGTTCTCTGAGAAACAGCTAGCTTCCGCCCTTTTTCTTAGAGCCAATAGAGTAAATGACAATTTTAAAAAATAAGAACATGCAAGCCTATAAAATTTGTCGAAAGGCAGTAATTCCAGCTTGACACACAGTGAACACTCCAATAAACTTAGTTTGAGAAGACAAAAATCAAAAACTTCAGCCAGACCTGAAATTAAACCCAATAAATTCTTCTTTCAAAAACAAACTCAATAAATTGGAAATATTCCGAATCCTTCGTGCTGTCCCTCAAATTTATCTTCTAAAAAATTTGAAACGCTCGCTAAGGAAAAGGAAGAGTCTAATTCTTCACCAATTTGGAATAAAAAACTTTTAGGAGACTCTCAAAACGGCAAATTATTAATTTTCCAATGTTGCTCTCCAAAAATATAGGGAGTCACTCAAAAAATTAAATGCCAAAAGAAGACTTGCGCAGGGCTTGACTAATCGATGATGAGGCCGTATTTTGAGAAATAAAACTTTAAAAACCCTCTGATGAGCAACATTTCTGAATCAAATGCAATTAAGTTTTAAAAAAAGTACTCAATGGAAAGCATGCCTACGATTCAGAATAGTGGGCAAGAATGGTCAGCTTTACAGAATGAAGATGACTACTTCTCTCAAGTCGGTCGGAAGGAAAACGAAGAAAATGGAAGCGAAAATAGTTTGATTATTACTTCCCAAATAAACCATGATCTTGGAAGATCATGGTTTTAGGGTAAATACTCGGAGGACTCCTTACTTTATTCCAAATAAAAATCTCAAGCCAACGAATCCATTCCAAACAATATCTTCACAAATGGAATAAGTCTAAAAAGAATTAAAGATATGGTCGAAACACAATCCTTAGCCGATTAAAATGAAAATAACGAAGCAAAATAATCGGTTGTTTTGAGAAGACTAAGTGAATATCCCAGCCTTAAAAATCTTCATTCTGAAGAAGAAGCTGAGACTGCTACTATGACTTATACGAGGGGGTTGTTCCAAAGTTCCACCATTCGGCCCTGTGACTACCTATGATTTTATATATTTCCATCAATCAATTTAAAATGTTATCAGTTATTGAATAGGGTAATTTTAAATTAAAAATTAGACTTCCAAAATCATGTCCTGCCCCATGATTAAGGATGCTTTTTTCACTGGTCTTTCCAATTAAGAGAACTACGGTAGATTTATTTAAATATAAGAGTCGGTCATTATTTAAATTAGATATGGAGGATTGGTATGAAGTTTGCAACATGCGGACATCACTCCTTCATCTTCAGTTTGTTTATAGTTCGCTTCGATAAAAAATTGAAATGCAGAATGCGAGAGTTGATCGTGCTAGCCGTGATAGGCTGATGCAGTATTGGCTTTTGTGGGAAGAATTCACCAACTTAGAAGAATCAAATTTTAAGCGCATCATCATTTTAAAACTGTAGTCTTGTCTCAACTGTTACGAAAAGGACGAATAAATTTGGCAATTGTTGGATCAATTTAACAGCTATGTAAATTTAATTGAGCAAGAAATGATGGAAAATATGAGTAAACTTTACATCGGTAAGAATGTTATGTTCAATATTGAGGAAGTTTAGGAACAATTTAGGCTCATTTAAACCAAAATTATTGCCTTTTTAGAAAAATATACCCAATCCATCGATAAATACAATCCAAATATTCAGGAAGTACAGACTGTCAGAGGGGCTTTTTCTTCCTATTTGGAACAGCTGAAGGGTATTTATAGGTAACTGTAATAAGGATACCCTCAGTATCTTAAAAGAAAATTATAGAGAAGATCAAAGTAAATAGATGCAACACTCAAATCTTTAAAAGCAAGTATCCTCAAGTGAGCATTTAATGATATTTGAATTATACTGTCGAGATGAAAATCAAAAATATACATTGATTTTCCCATCTTTTTACAAGAATTTCTTTATTTGAGTCACTTATTTTTCTAACACTAGATTGTTTCCTTAATATTACACATGATACGCAGGTCCATTGCTTTCAAGATGGTCCATCCTCCAAGTAAAAGTGAAATTGCTCCATTGGTTGTCAATTTATTCGCCTCTAAATGTATTTATTATGACATAGATTAAGCTTTACTAATGATTCCCAATTACCTCTTCCTAAATTCTAGGCTCCTTAGTCCCCAATATTATTTCTACCTTACTCAGTTAACTATTACTCAAGTCGATACTGAACACATTTGGCCAGTTATGTTTAATGAGCATGCTGATGCCTTAGTTATTTATTTAATTTTTTATTAAGGTTACCTCCAATACATTCGGCCATTCTCCTTTCACTAATTCTCGAACTCCACGGTTTCCCAGATTATTATAGCCTTCTTAGTATGATACCTACCTAGGTATAATATTTCTAGATTTCTCCAATTTACTTTGCATAAATGATTGATTCCTCTATAACTCAAATTGTTGCAAGCTGTATTGGTAAACTATTACTTAAAAACAATCCCAATAGGGAGGTCCAATTCTGCTAAGACAGTATGAGCATGGCTTAATCGCCAAGATTGGACCTCACTAATTATGGTAAGGCTTACACAAGTTCAGATAATGAATATTAGGATCATATCGTTCCTAAATAACCTTCAGAACAGTTGTTTTTTGTACTTTCATCGAATCTTATAATGAATGCAAACAATTCTGATTTTAATAATAGATGAATTTAGGATGGCAATCTAACAGCTTACTTGATAATAAATATAGAAAAAATAGAAGTGAAATCATTTTAATGGTTATTTGGTTTTCAGATTAGATTGATATAATTATAATCACGATGTTTGATTTCCTAAACAAATTATCGCATAATCATAATGCGACTCCCCAGCTATCTGTTGAAGCTAGCAATGAGTTCAGAATGAGTGATTCCTCTGAGAATGAAGACTCTAATCCGAAACAGAGTCAAAAAGCTATAAATAATGGTAGCATAAAGAGAAGTCCGCGTTCAATTGCTTCCAATGTAAGCAAGATATAAGTAAAAAAACAAGCTTAAAAGACTATTGAAGGTAACTCGATTGTCAGCAAAATGCAGAAGAATCAAAAAATACACTTGCCAGCCGAAGTAGTTGATATTTTCAATGGCATGCTCAAAGACAGCGAGTTTAAGTTTTCAAAGATACTTCTCAGCAATGTATTCGCAAAGTTATGAAGATCAATTCACTCAGAGTTAATAAATAGAAAATTGTTTATATCAGATAAACCAGCAAAAATAGGCAATAATATCTTGCTGAAGTCTCTAATGGGGTACAAATTCAAAATTTCTTCTTGAAACAAGGCCTCAGTAACACCATTGAGGGAATTATCAACCAAATTTCATACGAAATTTAGTAAAATTAAATGCAAAGTGCCATCAATAAAAAGGTATCAAAATTTAGACTTAGAAATCTAATGAAGATGACAGAAAAATAGAAACCTTGAAACTCATTAAACTTAGAGAAAGCGAATTACATGAAAAGATAGGAGAATTAAATATTTAACTTAGTGAAGATGTTGATTTCGTGGAGAGAAGAGCTCATTAAATCGTGGATCAAGATGACTTCAATCCAGACAGTCATAAAACCAAACTTGCGGAGGAGTTCGTTAAGATTAAACAGAAAGAAAGGGAAGAGAAAAAAGCTGAATTAGAGCAGATTAAATAGAAAAAGCTGAGAATGTAAATGCAACTAAAAGAGGAGCAATAAAGAGAGGCATAACGCGCTAAGAAATAAAAGCATGAAAGACTTATTGAATAATTTATGGATAAGCAGAGATAAAAAAAGAAACGATAGGAACAGATAAGAACATAGCAGCTTCATTTTCAGTAGTTCCTCAAAGAATATAATCAACAAAAACCACTTTATAAGCAGAAGGAGGAGAACTTTTAGCAGCAGCTAAAGGAGGAGAGGATTTAAAGGTATCATATCTTGAAACAGAAACAGGCCAAGTATGAACCACTCAATATAGAAACACTATAAATGCATGAAGAAAAATATGAGGAGCTCAGGAAGGAGGATCGGGAAAGAAAATCTGCTGAGATGCAGCTCAAGAAGGAGGAGTAGATCATGCGCAAAAAGGAACTTGACTAAAAAGTTTATAAAGGCAAGTTTAGGTATTTAATCTTGCATTAAATGGTTTAGACCCAAGCAAAACAGAAAGAAAAATAGGCATAAAGACAGGCAACGCTGATGAAAAAGCAAGCCTACAGTCTGGAAGTCAAAGAGAGGTACAAACCCAAAGTTGACATTGCCAAAAGATAAGAAATATAACAGCTGATTAACTCTACTCGCAACAAAAAACGTAAATATCACACCCCTAATCGAGTGGCTTACAGCTAGCACTACAGCACCATTAATTCTGCAGCATATCCTTCCAATCCAGCTCTTTCTGAAGCTGATGCAGATGCAGATCCTAAAAGATAAGGCAAAAAATATCATCGACTGTTTAAGCAATACATTAGAGATAAAGTATAAAAAGGAGAAATCAAAGAAAAGGGAATCGATTAAAAAATATAAACTCTACAGCCTCGTCATAACTACCTGAAAGAGCTCAGATAAAAATATTAAGGAAAAATTCCATCTGAAAGCTCTCGATTAGACCGTCAAATTTAGATCTTCAAATAAAATGAAGATTACGGGGCAGTGCTGCTGAAAGCTAAATAATTCGAGAGTAGAGCTCGTCAACGCGAGGTGAAACTGCGAAACTCCCCTCACAGTCCTTCGGAATAGGCTCTGCTGGAATAATAATATTTGTGTGCAATTAAAGCGAAGATGTCACTGATAAACAATATGGACTGAGGCTACAAGCCTAAATAATAATGATTTTGTTGTGAAACTTAATGGAGGTAAATTCTTTGATAAATCATGATCTTTAATATTAACATGAAAAAATAAAAAAGAAGTTCAAGCGTTAATCACAATAAATTTTTACAAATTGAATTTAATTGAAATTAATGAGGTTTGAATATAGGGTTTAGCAGAGGTCTCACCGTCCAAAGGTGAATTTGAAACCACTATAAAAATGAAAGACTGACAAGTATTTCTGGCAAACAACCAAAATTAGAATAGGTGCAGGCTATCTTTAACTGTTGGTATGGCCAGCAAAGTCCATTTTTATTTGGACAACTGAAACGTTGATATATATATTTTTCATTGACATTTCCCATCAACATATTTATTTAAGTTCGTATTCAACTGAATCAAGAGTTAATGGCTATCAAACTTACTACGTTAGTCTTATGTTTCTTCTTCATCTTACCTCTCCTTGCCTCCTACTGTTCCTTACAACTGCAAGGCAACTGTGGAATCAATGGAACAGAGTGCCAATACTACCGCTGGTTTAATGGCACTTGTGTGCAACCAAGTAATTGCCCGATTGGTACTACCTTTCTCAACTCGACTTATAACTGCGAGGCATGCGGAAGTCTAGGTTCATCGAATTGCGCCAGTTGCTCACAATATGGGTATTATTATGCGAGTAGTTTGTCTCTGTGCACTCAGTGCAGTAGCATTTATGGATACTTCTGCACTTCCTGTAACTCATCCCAATGCTTATCTTGCAACGGAAGTCTCGGTGATACACTTGCCACTGATAAGCAATCTTGTGTGGATCCACGGTGTGGAATATCCTTCTGTGTTTCCTGCAGTAATATTACTTCCTGCGGCCAATGTGACGATCTTCACCTGCTGTATTCTGGCATCTGTATCTGTAAAGTTGCTAATTGTATGACTTGCACTAAGGGCACCTCAATATGCTAACAATGCCTTACAGGATATCAGGTGACCGCTAGTAGAACTGGTTGCGCCCCTATTTGCATGGTAAATTGTCTCTCTTGCAACAGTCCAACCACTTGTACAACTTGCGCCTATGGATATTATTACTCAAGTTCTAATCTTGGAAATTCATGCAAAATAAACTGCACTCTAAACGCAGTTGCTTTTTGCCTAAGTTGCACATCTCTAAACTACTGTAGTCAATGCAAAGCGGGCTACAGCATAAACAATTACGGATCAGTCTGCTCTGTCACTTGTACTGACCATAACTGCTAAGTCTGTAGCACCAATGCTAGCGTATGCACCATATGCAATACTGGTTACAAAGTAGCTTCAAATGGTTCATGCCAACAGGATATCTGCACAATCACAAATTGTGTGCAATGCAACGGATTCGCGACCTGTAGCGCTTGTGCTACATACTATATACTCGCCAATAGTAACACTGCCTGCAATCCAAACTGTTCAACATCAAACTGTGCACAGTGCGCTAATCTTACATTCTGCAAAACTTGCGACGCAGGATATGGCTTAGATTCTTCCGGATTTTGTAATCCTTTATGCTCAATCTCTAACTGTGCCATTTGCTTGAGTGCTTCTACTTGCCAATCTTGTTTGGCAGGATATATCCTGAGCTCAGATCAAACTGCATGCAACTTCAACTGCCAGATGGCTGGCTGTCTGGTCTGTGCAAGCATTAGTACATGTGGAACTTGCTCCAGCGCCTATACACTCTCTAATGGCAGCTGCAACATTAATTGTGCTCAAGGGTATTATCAAACCACAGTTTCCTTAGCCCCTGCCTGTGCAAAATGTCCGGCTCACTGCCTCTCATGCAGTCAAGTTTCAAGCTTAATAATTTGCAGCCAGTGCACTGATCTTTACTATTTGGACAGTATTACTCAAAGCTGCCTCCCCTGTACCAGCATCGACTCGCACTGCTACACTTGTCAAACCAATGCAGCAACTTGCACAGCTTGCTCCACAGGATATATCCTTTAAGCAAACAACACCTGTCAAACACCTCCTCTGACCTGCAGTGTTGGCAATTGTACTACCTGTGGGTCATCCGGCTCAATATGTCTAACGTGCAATGATGGTTATGACCTTGGAACAAATGGTACGTGCTCTCAGCCATTGTGCCCCTCTGGTCAGTTCCTCCAAGGGAGTACATGCACATGCGGTGATGGTGCTTACTACTATGGAAGCAAGTGTTTAGCATGCAGCAGTAACTGCATAATTTGCTCAGCTATCTCTTGTACTTCATGTACTACAGGTTTTTACCCCTCAGGTACTACCTGTGTGCCTTGCAGCAGTAACTGCCTTAGCTGTACGACAGGATCGGTGTGCAACACCTGTGCGAGTGGATACTCGGTAATTTCTTCAGCTTGTCAATCTGCATCTAGTCCAGTGTCGTCTGTGAACGGACAATTAACCATCTGTCCAGCAGGATGTTCAATATGCTCTCAAGATGCATCTGGCAATATCATTTGCACACAAGCACTTGATCATTATGTAGTGGTGCAGGGTGCTATTTATATTTGTGATACAAACTGTTTCACTTGTCGAAACGTTCTTAATTCTAACACAAATACCTTCTCTTACTGTCTCAGCTGCTATAATGGTCAAGGATTAAGCTCAGGAACATGCGTTAGCTGCACAGATGCCAATGCTCGTACTTGCTCAACTTCTAATGCTGCTTACTCGATCACCTGTGCTACTGGATATATTCCTGTCAACGGACTTTGTACTGCCTGTGCAGTCAATTGCCTCAAATGCAACAATAATGGAGCCGCACAATGTGACGCTGGAAGTTGTGCAACAGGTTTTACTCAAGTTGCAGGAAGTACTTTTTGTGTGGCGTGTTTCGCAGGATGTACCAATTGCGATTCCTCAAATCCAAATATCTGTCTTGCTTGTGGAAACTACAAATTCTTAAATAATGGAAGCTGTCAGGGATGTCCAAGTAATTGTATTGCTTGCGCTAGTGCTACTGCATGCAAAAATTGCGTTGCCGGATATTCAGTATTTACTGATGGATCATGCCAAGTGCCACCTGGTCCCCCGTGCGTGGCTTATGACAGTTCGTTAACTTGCACACAGTGTGATAGTAGATTCCGGCTGTCAAGTGGGACATGCGTTTTTAATACGGATTGCAATGCGACTGGAATTTGTACGACATGCGCTTACAATTATTATCTTTTAACAACAGCCAATTCAACTGTAGGAAATTGCCTTCACTGCCCTTATATAAGCAACTGCCAATCCTGCAATGTTGCCAATAGTGGTCAATGTTTGGCATGTTCTAATGGATATTATGTCAATTCAGCTTATTCATGCTCACAATGTGTGACGGGTTGTGCCACTTGTACATCTCCATACTACTGTTCCTTGGCTAAAGATGGTTACTATCTCGGAACAAATAGTTTGGGCTCAAATAATGGAGTGGTTAATACCTGTCATACAAGTTGCGCAACCTGTGCAAGTTCAAACACCTTCTGTTTATCTTGCAAGACAGATTATACTCTCAGCGGAGGTCACTGCACCCATAACCATCATTATCGCACCAAATTGGTTGGCAGTATTCCCAACTACGGTGGAGGTGCAGGTAATGGTGAGTTGGGAAATATGTTTCTTTTTTATCCTGTGTTTTTGAACTCTCTGTGGATGGCTCTGCAGTTTCAAGAGCTAGAAATGATGATGATATACCTTCAAATGTTGTCAATTGGTAGTGGCTCTATCACTAACGATTTTACTGTTGATGCAGACCAAGTAAGCGCAGACCCGAGCACTCTCCTAACATCATCAAACTTAGGAGGTTTTGGTATTATCTCTTCCTCTTCGGCAGTGAATGGTGGTGGTTCCTCATCATCATCATCATCATCGACTTCTAATGTGAGTCTGGGGCTTGTTCTAGGAGTGGCTATTCCTCTAGGTGTGTTACGTACAATTATATTAATTTAGTGATTGCGATAATCGTGATTATAAAGGTGAAATATAGTAGCAGTACCGAGGAAGAGATGTTCGACCCTTCGTAGAAAGAAATCGAATTCAACGAGCAGTTTTGATTAAAATGATAAAATTTCTTTATGGATACTTTTATTATGCATTCCTATCTGGCTGACTCATCAGCTTGGTCTTTTATATTTTAATGTATTGATAAAGATTTGATAATACTTTTATAGATGAATTACATAAATCAGAAGGCCAGCGAACAAGCACCCAACAGTCATAACTTTTACAATAGGTAGCAGTCGTCAAAAAGCTAGAGTCTCTTTGATTTCAAGAAAATTATCGAGTCCACTCAATTCTATGATTATTTTCAAAAGGAGAAATAAATAAAAGATAGATTTTCGAAAAAACACAGTATATAATTTAGTGACATTTGCAAAGAGGAAAATGGTAGGTATTTTTATCCCCCTCGAGCCGTTGATACTGCTCTCAGAGATGTTGAGAAAGATTAGAAGCTAATGAAAGATTATTTATTAACCTCACTTGAGTTGTAGGAGTACAAATCAAAGATATACTAACAGTATATATGCTTTCAAAAGCAACAAATGGACCAAATGAAGCAGGAATTGGAATAAAATTAAAAAAAGCTTTAAAACAGATAATAGCATTTTGCTCTTAAATATTATCCCTGGCCGCTGGCTAACCGGACAATCACTTTCCTAGAGTCTCATTGTGATGAATTCGATAAATTGACGACTGAGATTAATGAAAAAAACAATCAAATTTAAAATCAACGGATTAAGATTTAATAGTTAATCTGCACCATCAAAGGACTGGAGGCCTAAATCAATACATTTAATCAGGCTTTAATTACATATAAGTCTCTCGTATAAAAGCTGGACGAAGCCAAAGATAAAGATCAATATCCATCTAACAAAAACAATTTTAAATTTCTACCCTCAAACATTTCAGAATATATCGTTTCCTTGAGCAATCGCCTTGTTTTTAAAGAATAAAAACGTCTCTAATTAGAATCAATGCTTCATCAAAAAGAAAGATAGCTGCAAAATTTATCATCGCTATTGGAGCAGTATTTTCAGTCTGACTCATAGCTAATTAGTACTATTGGCATCCTAGCAAAACAAGTGCAAGACTGGAAAAACTTATATTAGCGCCAAAAACAATAAAATGATAATTTATATGAAGAGTTGAATGGGTGTAACAGAATCACCAAACTTTAAGAACAAACAAAAGTAATCATAGCTGCCCAACTAAAGGGAGTAGCTGCTTAATTCTATGCCAGGAAAAATACAGAGAATACAATCACTGATAAAAACATTAGAATTAATTCCCTTGAACAAACCTTAGCAGACAGTAATTATAAAATAAGCAAATTATAAACTTAGATGAAACGAAAATCATAATAGAAAGCCAACCTTTAAAATTCAATAAGTTATTTAAAGTAGAGTCAGAGCTAGTTGCAGATCAAATATGAAGTTAGTCAGCAATTGCATAAGTAAGTATCAGCCTTGCTACATTCATCAGTCACTAAAAAGATAAATGAGTAGGAGTTCAGCAAATAAATCACATCCAAGATAATTAGATAAGTGCAACAAGAATTCAATTCATCCATTTAAATCCCTAGCCTATAGCAGCTGAAGCGATTTATAAGATCATAGAAGTCAACCATCCTCACAGTTTCTCCAATTCTTGAATCCAAAATCAAAGAAAGACGGTTTCTTATCTCAGCCATTGAGTCATTCACGAAAAAAACTATCCTAAAAAGTGAGCTCCTTTATCGATACGATCAGCTGAACAAAAACTTTGCTTCCTATCTGACCAGTCAAAAATATCCATTTATAATTTTGTTTAAACTCTAAAAAACCGGGAGAATATGTGGCGCATTTAGCCTCGGTTTGAGTCCCACAAATAAACAGAGTGGAGATACTTTCCTATTCTCTCTATATGGAAATGGGCAATGTTTCTACAAGAAGGAAAGACTGGTTGAGATATAACTGTAACCAATTTCTTTCTTAAACAACTATCTAATATTCGGGAACACAGAAATATTGCTAAAAAATAACAGCAATAGAGAGCTAAAGATAACTTTAAATATTTTTGGTAACAAGTACTACTAAATTGATAGGCAGGTGGAGTTGGTCGGCGAGTAAGGAGAATATGTTAAATTTTCCGAGATGGAGATCCACCGCATTGAACTATGATTAGTATAACTATTGGTTAACTATTATATGACTATTATATGACTATTACATTCCTGATTAAAGCATCCATCCGTCATTTATAATATTGTCAATATAATAACCAGATAAGGTATAACTGTTCTAATTTGCATGGAATATTTATAAAGCACGCGCTAGTTGATATCTAACGAGCACAAGTAACCGTACCCCTTTAAGTAGATTCTCATCGGTACTTTTTGTTCATTATAGTCCAGTTTATATCATTCTCAGATACATCTGGGAACAATATGTCAATTTCCGACAGCTCAAGACCACTCTAATCACGGATATTCCAGTACATCTACGACAACTCGGTATTACTTACGATCAGTTCATACTGGGACAGGCTTACGCCATGGACAAGATGTAAGTTTGCAGTCACAAAGGTCGTTTAAAATGCTGTGTTTATCTATAAAAACATGCTTATGGTGTTTAAAGATAATAGCAAACGTACTTCCATTTATTTGGGACAACGTAGATGCGATATTTCCATTCATCGATATGAACAGTTAATTCCAACGAGCCCTTGGGTACACGTTAATTGAGATGTTTATCGCAAAAGCCTTTATGGTTCCTCTCTAAGCATATGAGATGTAGATTATTGACAAAAAACATAAAATGGTGACGAAAACATTGTATGATTATATCTACGATTTGTTTGTTTAGGGAATACTCACCCTACTTGTGATTTCACCCATTATCTATGGATACTTACGACTGGTTAGCATAGGCGGTAAGTACTATTTCATCTTTCTGCAAATATTCATATTGGTTATCACTATCATTTTGGCTCAAGTCTACCCTAACTTTATTACTCCCTATTTCAATCGGTTTAAAACTATTAAAGACGAAGACGTTAAGTTTAAAATAAAAAATTTAGCCCTCAAAACAGGATTTCCTCTGGGATAAATAAAGATCAAAGTTGATGGCAAATACGATCAGCACGGAGCTTAATACCTAGGCTTGGGCAATCGCAAAATAATTGTGATTTATGACACTTTGATGAAAAACCTGACATCTTAGGAAATAATGGGGGTACTCTGTCACTAAATTGGGCATTGGTATCATACTCATACAGTAAAGACTCTTCTGTTCTGCTTGGTAACTTGCTATGAATTTAGATCTAAAACATATCGCTGTTTTATATTTATAGCTTTTTTGTCAACAATGAAGCCATTTTCTTAAGTTTTGGGTTTAGATATAAATCAGTATTAATCAGATAATATAGGTGTTTGTGGGAACGGCTCTCTTCTTTGAGCTGTTCATCCCTCTTCGCGCCATCTTTTAAAACTTACGACTTGTCATGAATCGGTACTTTTAGTTTTAAAGCGACAATTATGCAGTCAGTATAGGCTATGGCAAATAGTTAAGAGATTCTCTGATTAAACTTTACAAAGATAGTGCATCGAAGATCAAACCTGATGTTATCTATGCCTGGGTCAACTTTACTCACCCCACACTCCATTAACGAATTGAGAACATCGACAGATTACTGACTGAGCAACAAAACAAGAAGTAGAAATGGCTGCACAGTGGGTGAATTGCCATGCCAAATCTTTAATATTTTGTAAATTCATCATTATTGAACAGCAATATCATTTAGACTTCTGTCCACTGTGCTTTATCCAAAGATACATAATAATCATGTACTTGATCAGCACTTTTATCAGGAACAAAATTATTATTATTGGAGACGCAATCAGAGCTTAGAGGGTATGGGTTGCTATCTTTTATTTTAAACGCACGTGCTGCAGCTCACACTCAGGATACATAGTCTTAAGGATGTCGAAATAGTTGCCCACGCCATCTGCATACCCTTGCTGCACAGCCTACTCTCCTGTCATTATCTAAGGAGTTGATCCAAACTGTAGATCTTTATGACTGCGAAGTCGATTAGCAATTGCCTATTAGCACAATCGACTGTTAAGTTCAGTGAATTTTTGATTGAGATACTTGGCGGTGTTGGCTGAAGTAAAGTAGTCCAAATTGACCCCACATAAATTTTAATCGGATTTAACTGTATTTTTGCGTATATGCAGGCGAGAGAGAAGTTCCTCGGTAGAAAATCGTTTTGCTCCTCCTTGAAGTTGGAAGATTGTTGATGGCATGGTGTATATCTCATCGGCTGCTGACAAAAGATAATAGGATTCTATGTGCTAATTGTAGTACCAGCTGTAACTTTGCTATGACAAAATCCGTATATCTTAATATGGTGTTTCTCGCGTAGGTCCTGCAAAAACTCTGATATTTTGTCGATTTGAACGGGCATATGACTACCGATTTACACAACGACTCCGATGGCTTTGGCGTGAGAGTAGTTGATTTTTTGTAATTTTCGCAGCAAAGTGTACGCTTTTTCTTGGCTAATTGTCTCGCTGATGATGAGAAGAGGCACAGTCTCTTTCCTGAAAAATCGCAGCATGTTTTTATATATAAAATGAATCTATATTCCTTGAATTATTGAGTCATAAGATGAAGTAAAGATTCTTCTCAATCAGCTAAGTCAAATCACACACTTCTTGATTATTAGGTTCCAAAAATTGAGATTGTCATTTTCACTGTCTAGCTCATCATACGCAATCAGAGTCAGGTGCTCTCCGATCTTACGGCGAAGATGCTACCAATAACGATTTATCTCGCGGGACGACATAAAAGACCAAAATATTTACTGGATAGCTAATCCATTTTTGTTGTTTCTGACGGGCTATTCGAGAGGAATAGGAGATTATATCTCCACGTTTTAACCTGAATGAGGCGATAAATACCCTGCAGCTTGAGTTTATTTGAAGTAAAGGCAGGCTGTCCACGCCGGAAGTATTCGTAATTAACTTTGTTCCGACATTCTATGACTTCTTTGAGCGTGGCCATATTTTATTTTTAGTATCGGAAGAGACCTTTTATCCGCGTTTTAAAGATTCCATATTCCCCGTCAATCCTATTGGACAATTTTATGGTCATTTCTTTCAGCCCTTCAAAAATTCTGACTTAGCTGAGTTCGTTATTATCGCTGTTATACTTTTTCATCAGATTTTCAAGAGACTCGAAGGTAAAGGCAACTTCGCTAAAGGATTTTATTAGTTACTAGTAGTTCATAAATAATACATCAAGTTGTTTTCTTAAGCGATCATAATGCAAATCGATCTCAGTGAGAAGACTAAGAGTGTGATTGATCAGTTTTTATCCGTTGCTAACGGGAGGTATGAGAATGTTGTTATTACTGAGATTGACATCTCCAATAAACTTGGGACGAGAGACATATTCGTATGTTTACAGTTTTTTCTTTAGCTCATCTTTTGATACTTGGTTTTTGTCATTTTTAGTACTGAATCCACAGAGAGTCCTTACTAATTCGCAGTTTTTAAGCTAATCAGACTTAATGATTAGATACTTAATAAACTCTTCAACCATTAGTTTATACTTACTTAGATTTTCAGGGTCTTTTCCCTATGAGCTGTTGATCCATCCCTCAGGCTCGAGGTAGGGTAGCCTTAAAAAGGGATACAATCTTTGCAAAACTATTCTGGCTCTACGTAAATCAGTAAATTTTCTTTGGATAATATGCTGGGATGGAGTAAATTGAATATGATAGAGTGTGTAATCACTTTGCAAAAAGTTCCTTGCTACTTGTTCTGTTTTTGTAACAACAACGTCGTTAATTGGTGGAAGAGGAGGAAAGGTCTTTTATTTGGCAGTCCCTATTTTTATGTTTGATAGATTAATTGGATTATTATTGTTATTAGTCTTTTTTTATGCTTTTTATTGAGGAACTGGTGAAGGTGGAGGCAGCTATGTTTTTGATTCTATCTTTGGGCTTTACTTCTTTTGTTCTGGCGGGATAAAGATAGTTGGTTGGGATGGCTTGTTTGGATTAACTGCCGAAGGAGGAGAGAGGGGGATGTCTTTGGGACTATTTTCAGCAGCAATGGGCTAATTATGACCAGCTTCTAAAGGCAAAGAAAATAGAGGAATCTGAACATTATTATTTAAATTATCATTGTTAGTTGCTTTATTAATGATGGAGGGACCAGACAGAAGCATATTCCAGTCGTCATCCGAAAAAACCAGACCCATTTTGTTTGAAGCCACAGGGATGGGAATAGAGGGTGGAGTGACTGAGGGTTATTGAAAGTTGCCGAATTCCTATTTAGTATCATCAACTATGGGTAATTAATGCACCTATATCGAGGGACGCACGGACTTAATAAAATCCTGCACAATTTCAGTAAGTTAATCCATCGACCAGTTTTCCAAATCATCAAGGTCATGCCTTACCGAGCAAAATTACACAAATTTTTCAGCATCATAGCCAGCATCCAGTATTTTTTCTCGCATGTACCGTTGCTTGGCCTCAAGAGAGGTGTCCTCCATGGGTTGATTTATATTATTTAATATTATCTTAAAGCATTGATGACTTTATTGAAAGAACTTAATATTAATTTTTGGACAAATGTCTCACACTTTTTTTGACTATGAAACTCTTGAAAAGGGCACAGCTCAAATGGTCAAACTAATTGAAGAGTGCTATGCCAAAACCGAAGGGCCTGTTTTGCCGGATGTTAAACCAGGATTTCTGAGACATCAGCTGCCAGAAAATCCTCCTGAAGAAGGAGAATCAGTGGAACATCTCATAGAAAGAACAAAAACTGCCATCTTCCCTGGCGTAATGAACTGGCAATCCCCAAAGTACTTTGGCTATTATCCCTCATCAACAAATGTAACCAGTGTTCTCTCTGAAATGTTCGCAGTGGCATTTCATACCCCCGGCTTCTCATTTACAGTGTCTCCTGTCTTTACCGAGCTTGAGAACATTGTGACTGACTGGTCAGTGAAATTGACTGGCCTTCCATAAAAATTCCTCCTTAAAAATAGTGGAGGCGGAATCATAAATAACTCGACAACAGAGTCTATCTTTGTGAGTGTTCATGCTGCCAAATGCAAAAAAATGAAAGAATTGAATATTGCTGGCAACAATCCCGATGTACTCAAACTTGTTGGGTATTTTGGGCAAGGAAGTCATATTAGCTCTGAGAGGGCACTCACGATTAAAGATATCTTTTATAGAAGAGCAGCCCCCTACGTCTACAACAAAGAGAAGCTCAATTATGAAATCGATTTGCAAAAGTTTTAAGCCATCATTGAGGAAGATATCAAAAATGGACTCATCCCTTTCTGGTTTGGCGCAAGCTATGGGACAACCTTTAGCGCTGCCATTGACATCAATGAACAGATAGTCAATCTTTGCAAAAAGCATGGAATGTGGATCAATTTAGATGCTGCTTTTCTTGGCTCCACCTGGATCTCGCAAAAGTACAGACCTGATAACTGGATTGAGAAAGTCGACTCAATTGCCATTAATTTTTCAAAACTGCTTCTGAATGGTACAGGGGGATCTCTGTTTTTTGTGAGTGATAAAAAGCAGTTGAACTAAGCATTTGGATCAAATACTCTTCATTTCTCATTCTACAAAAATCATTTTTCATAGAATTACGATATCGTTGATTATAAGGATTGGATTGTGGGCCTCGGAAGACGAAACAACGCTCTTAAAATATACTATACTTTTGTCCATTATGGGGTCCTAAAGATCCGCAACGCAGTTGAGAAATTGGAAGATCAGGCAAAATATTTAATTCAAAAAATCAAAGAGCAGAAAGACTTGTTTGAAATTTATACAATTCAGTACACCGTCGTTACTTTTCGGATTAAGGACAGGAATGGCAACATTTCTGATGCTCTCACGAGGCGAGTAGCCGCCAAAGTCAAAAACAGTGAGGAAGGCTTTTCAAGTCCCAGCTAATTTCAAGGAAATTATGTCATGAGAATCGTGGTTGGGAATTTCCATACTACTCAAGAGCACATCGACACCTACTTTAACCTCATCGTCGACACCGCTAAAAAATGCCAATAATAGCAAGTGTAATGATCGGAGTCGTAATTCTTTATTATTGCGATATTCAATAATGGCAGCCTTGACTATTTGTTAATAATATTTATAATTAAAATGTCTACTAACAGTCCTAACAGATCCAGCTTTTTAACTCAAAAACGCGAAAGCCGCGATTCGGCGATCAACAGGTATCAGTACAACACTCAAAAGTCACCTTTGGTGAGCTCTCCGAACCTAAATGAGGAAAGCGAGTCTGATCAAATTCCCAAGAATAATGGGAATACCGACCTAAAAACAAAACTTTAGATCCTTTTAAAGCACAATTCTCAGTTGCTCAACTAAAATGCCCAACTCAGTGAAATGGTGAACAACCTACGCATCGAGTTGGAAATTCGTACTCGCCGTTAAGAGAGTGAGTTCGCGAAAATGAATCAATAAATGAGTACAATAATGGTGGAGTTGAAAGGGCAGCAATAAGCCCATTAATAATAGCTGTCTCGATTGCTTGATGAAATATCCAAGTTGCATGATCAATGCCATCAGCTTGAGATTTAAAAAAATAATGAGCTAAAGCGACAGCGAGAGACTCAATAAAGAGAACTGGTTCACCAGATTAACCAGATTAAAAGATGCCAAGATGATGGGAAAAGTTTAATGGAGTTGCAGATTAATAAACTGAGAGAAACCATTGAGATGAAAGACTTTTAATATGAGAGCCTAAAGACTCAAATGAAGAGTGAAACTGAACAATTGAAAAACTAGAATGGCCTTTTGGAAAGCGAGATTGACCATCAGAGGAAATTAAAGGATTTGGAGCTCAATGAGATAGTCAGAAAAAGCAGGGATGATATGCGAACTGCTCTAAAGAATCTAGAGCTTGAGAAGAACGTCTAAATACGACAGTATTAAAACCGAATCATAAAGCTAAAGAGAGATTTGACTAATAAAGATATTGAGTTGGAGCAGCAGGCTAAGAAGACCACAGGATAAAATTAAGAAATATATCTTGAGCTATCTTCAATCAAACAGGAAAAACAATATCTCTTGGAATAGATCCAAGCTCTGACCGAAACCACTCAGCAGAAGATAGTCAGATAGAAAGAGAGAATAACTCAGCTTTCAGAACTATAAAAATAGAATATTTAAAGTCTATTTCAAAGCGAAAAAGACTCCCTCATCAGTTAAAAATAGAAGCTGATTCAACTATGCGTCGAGAAGAGTGAAGAGATAAAAAGAGTGTACTGCACAACCAAATAAATGAAAGAAGCTGCCGATAGTGAAAGGAGAGAACTTAAATAATTAATTGAGTAACTCAGACAGCGATTAAAAGAATCCTAAAGATCGAGTATGGAAGAATGCGAGCTACTCAAAGTAAAAATGGCTCAACTGCACACAAGCGACGTATAGAATTTATCTAGATTCTACTAAAATGAGGTTGCTGGTCTCCATCTGTAACTCAACACAGTAAAAGAAGCTCAGGTTATTGATAGATAAAAGATTTATAATCTACTACAGGAAAACGACGAACTAAGGAAAAACTTTTAAGTTTAAATCTCAAAACAAAAATCGAAGATTCAGGATATGAAAGTCAAATTTGCAGCTGCAAGGTTAGAGTTCAAGGAACAGATTACCAGCTTGGGCACTAAGATGGAACTCACTTCTCAAACCTTAGTGCGAGAGACAGAGCAGAAGCAAAAAGGCGCATAATTCTTCTAAGCATAAAAGAGAAAGTTCTATGCTATTATCTAAGGGAAAGACCATGAAATTCAATCCATTCACGAAACTATGATTCAATTAAAATCAATAAATGAAGAAGAAATCAGTCAACTGAAATCTCAAGTGAGTATGCTGCGGGATGCTCTAAACGCCAAAGATCAAGAGTTCAAAGACTTTAAAAACAACCTTGAGATTTAGTATAAAAGAAAAAGCACCAAATTAATAGAATAAAGTGCGAAGATTGACCCTGACTAATAGCTATTGAGGGAGTGTCACGAGCTGAGGGGCAAAATCACAGAATTTGAGAAGGATAATTTTAAAAAGCAAAAGGATCTCTAATTTTTGACCAGATAAAATAGATCTCTCCAGCAATAACTGGGATTAAGAGCTGGTTTCATCGAAACCATGCAATTATAGTCGAGTGCCGCCATTGAGGATGAGAAATAAAAGGTGAGAGTCCTCATGAACAAAAATGAAGTGTCCATGAAAGACTACTATGAAGTCAAATTGGCTAGTAGGGAGAGAGATAATGATAGTTTGAAGAAGCAACTTCACGAGAAAGAGACTGATTTGCGAAATGTAATAACCAAATACACCCATCTATAAAGAAGGCTCAGATAACTAATGTAGGCCCAAGATAAACTGAGTGATTTCTAAACTAAGATCATCAATCTTGGCCTGGATCAAAACCTGATTAAGAACATGGCTGAGCTATTCATGCGGCAATCTCAGCATTGATATTTTTTAAGATTTAGTTATGTATTAAATTTTATTGGCTGAATCATCATCATATATCGAAATTAACGCCTTGGGCCAGAGGCATTTTATTGCCATAGTTAATGGTGCAAGTAGCACGGCGCATGTATTGCTTCCAACTATCAGAACCAGATTCACGGCCTCCGCCAGTTTGTTTTTCACCTCCAAATGCTCCTCCAATCTCAGCACCGGAAGGGCCAATGTTTACGTTAACAATTCCGCAATCTGATCCGTGAGGGCCAACCCAACGGAAGGCGTTGGATATGTTTTAAGTGAATAAGCTGCTGCTAAGTCCTTGAGGAACTGAGTTGTTGATTTCAATTGCTTCTTCTAATGTCTTAAATTTTTGGACAAATAAGATGGGGCAGAAATATTACTCTTGAAGAAATGAGGCATTTTTGGGTGCCTAAACAATAGTTGGTTCAACAAAATAACCTTTTTTGTTCAATCTGTTGCCGCCATAAAGAACCCTGCCTCCCTCCTTCTTTACTTTTTACAAAGCATTTTGATAGATGTTTAGAGATTGAGAGTTGTTAAGAGGACCACACAGTACAGAAGAGTCAAGCGGATCGCCAATTTTTACTGATTTGTAAGCCTTTATTAATTTATCAACAAAAGCGTCAAAATGCTTTTCATGAATAAGCAGTCTTCTTAAAGTTGTGCAGCGCTGACCGCATGTACCCACAGCAGCGAATGTACATGCTTTGAAAGCCATCTCCAAATTGGCGTCCTCCAAAATGATGGTAGCATTATTACCTCCTAACTCCAATAAAACTCTTCCAAATCGATCCTAAACATTTTTTCTAACAAGTGCTCCGATTTTGCTTGATCCAGTAAATGAAACAAGCGGTATACGAGCATCCTTCGTCATTCTCTCTCCAATATCGGGGTTTCCTTGAAGAACCGTCAAGACGTTAGGATTGATCTTGTTGCGCTTCAGGACATCACCAATAATTTGGGCTGTCGCCAAAGTTACCAATGAAGAAGCGGGAGCTCCTTTCCATGTGACTGTGTCTCCACAAATAAGTGCAATTGCAGCATTCCAACCAAAAACTGCATTTGGAAAATTGAAGGCAGTGATAACTCCCACAGTGCCTATTGGATTCCAAACTTCCATCATGAAATGATCAGGCCGTTCTGAGTTTAAAACAGATCCTCTAAATTACTATATTTTTACCCGATAGTTCTTGACAGTCCACAAGCCATATCACAAACATCAATAAACTATTGAACTTCTCCTAAACCTTCTGATAGAATTTTTCCCATTTCCAACGATACGAGGCGACCGAGAGGCTATTTTTTTGCTCTTAAAGCCTCTCCTATTTGTCTAACAATATCTCCTCGAATAGGCATGGGAACTGAGGCCCATTACTTTTGTGCTGGCTGCATTAATTCTATGGCTTTTTCATAATCCTTAAGAGAAGCTGTCTTTGTCGATGCAATAATTTCTTCAGTAGCGGGATTGATGGAATTTAGGACATGAGTATGATCGGTAGTTTGCCATTTTCCATTGTAGTATGCTCCCTCATTATGCTCAGATAGACCTAATTCTGCAAGGAAAGGATATTTTTTCGACGATGAGAAGAGATTCAATGGTTTTGATCTAATTTGATTGACCTTATGAAGCAAAGTTGAAGTAATCTTTCTCATTACACGAAATAGTTAATTAGGCAATAGCATTAATGCATTGCATTTATAATTTAGGTGACTTGAGTATGTATTTAATTATTTTGATTCATTTATTACTGTGAATTAGTTTGCGAGATATTTGCCCAGAAGATATTAATTTATGCATTAAACTTTAGCATTGCTGGATTCAATATCCCTTTATTGAGCATTCACTCCATCTCAATGAGGAATTGGCCTCTTAAATCAAAATAAAATTATTATTTGCTATTTCTCAACATTGAGTTATCTCAATATTTAAATATTATCGTTTATTTTATCGTTTTCTATTAAGTAATTTAAAATATTTTCCATGGCATAGAATCAATGCGAATCGAGTGAGCCAGTCCACAAGGTCCCGCTTGAAAGGACATCTAAAATACTAGCGAAAACAAACGTTTCCAATCTTGACAGTGTCAAAGAATCGACCTTAATCACAGATAGTCATTGCAAAGTACATGTAAAAGTTTACCCAATTGCCGAAGTCAGCAATCTGTTCCACCCACAGCTATAGAACACCATCCATATCAAGCCAAACCACTTCCTCGGAGCCTTCTTGAATAGTGTCTAATTGGTGGGAACGAATAATAATCCCTACAGCTGCAAGAAAACAAGCAGACTCCCCTATAGCCGATTCTAATTCACGTAAAACAGAGAAAATGGGAGCACTTTCAAATTGAGCTCCAATTTTAGTGGGAGCAAGTACAATCTCACAATTAATGGAGAGAATATCTTCACAATTTCTTTCACCGTCAGCTGCTCAGTCGCCTCTTGCCGACAGTTTTAATTGTATGGCCTTTGCCCAGGAGTTGCTTACAACAGTCTGGAAGGAAGTGACAGAAAATTAGATCTTGAAGACTTATTTACGATAGGAGACAATCATAGTAAAATGATAAGGCTGAAGCATCTGTAGCCACAAATGAACCCTTATAACGGGGAGCTAGCGTTGGAGTTTGTTCGGAGAAGCGTGGTCCCTTCAGTGTAGAATGCGGTAATTGTCGATAAGGAGGGCAAATTGTGGGCCTAAATGTTTAAAATGGACAATAAAAACGATATCTTTTAGGTCTGCTTTTCAAAGAACATCCCAATGGAGTGGGCCTTTGCCTTAGTCTTGGCCAGTCTAGACTTCAAGTTAGCTTTGGAGTGAACAATGATAATATCTTATGTTTAAATAGTCCTACTCTTATCCCTTATTCTTCTATAGTTATGATATACTTATGGGATCTGCAGGTACCAATAGTTCACCTGAACTTTAAAAATATATTCGGCATTATTATTATAGATGGACAAGTCCGACTTTAAATAAATGGCTGCAACCATTCTCAAAGGGACAAATTATGTTACTGATTTTGATCAAGCAGAGCTGCAAAAGATCTTAGATGCCTGCAGAGATGATCCGAAGCTGAAACCAGTTGCTGTTCAAGTTGAGCAACGTCTTGAATTGTTATAAATGAAATAAACAGTAG
>Ga0302185_10000686_pt1 | contig 25594 bp, 25 predicted proteins | sample II_Bog_E1_1_FD_200231 | JGI IMG/M metagenome (GOLD analysis project Ga0302185, IMG submission 200231) | Peat permafrost microbial communities from Stordalen Mire near Abisko, Sweden - II_Bog_E1_2 | ecosystem: Environmental > Terrestrial > Soil > Wetlands > Peat | place: Sweden: Abisko... | reverse complement strand
AGGAGTGCGGGGTACAAAAGGTAAAGTGTATATAGGCAGCAACGTTACAATTAATTCAATTAAATGGATGAATCCTGTTGGCTTATCATCCAGTACATACCTATGTGTAGAACCGAGTGCTATTATCAAAATAGGAAATAACGTAGGGATTTCAAATGCGCTTATTTCTGCCAGGGTCGAAATTATTATTGAAGATGATGTATTAATTGGTGGCGGATGCCAGATATTAGATAATGATTTTCACAGTTTAGATTATAATATCCGCCGTACGGATCTCGATCAGCTAAACATTTGCTCAGCGCCAGTAATAATCAGGAAAGGGGCATTTATTGGAACCGGTTCTATTGTACTAAAAGGAGTTGAAATAGGTGAGCAAAGTATCATAGCAGCTGGTTCAGTTGTTTCTAAAAACATACCTCCTTTTGAAATATGGGGCGGCAATCCTGCGAAATTCTTAAAAAAAACCAAGTAAAATGAATTATAACTATAAGAAATTTTTTCCCTTCATTTGATCTTGAAATTTAATATAATGGATAATAATGCACTCACTTCGGATACGTTTAATTTTCCTAAAATTAAAAAGAGAACTTTTTTTAATTTAACAGTATTTGCATTTATATACTTTTTTTTCAATAGTTTTCTGCTTCCGTCGGGCCTGCTTTATACTATATTATTAACTCCTGTAATGATCGTTTGGTTAAACAGTGAAAAGGTAAGTTTGGTTAAAGTTTTTGGTTGTTTTGGGATTTTGTTTATACTCTTTTATTGCATACATAATCTTTCCGGAGTTGACAGCAAAGCATACCTGGTATCATCTACAGTATATTTAACCTGTGTTGTATTTTCAATTGCCTTTTATGTTTATATAAATAAATACAATTTTACATTTGAACCAATTTTAGTAAAGCTTTTGAAGTTTAACTTCTTTTGGGTTATTATAGCCTTAATATCATTTCCTATATGGAAACAAAACAATATATTTTGGTATAGTAATGAAATTACCGAAAGCCTTAAATTCCCCCGGTTAAAATTATTTACTACAGAATCATCAGAGTATAGTGCTTTGCTTGCTCCCATTTTTTTTTTCTATTTCGCTTATTTTTATCATTCCAATCTCGGGAAAAAGCGTTTTTGGCTTTCTGTTACAATTATAATTTCATTGCTTTGTTCTTTATCTTTTGGAGTAATAGGATTAATTATCATAACAATAACACTGTTGTTATTGTATGATAATATTGGTAAAAAGAGGATTAAAAATAACAGTAAATTAATAGTACTTTATTTCTCTGTAGTTGTATTTATACTGATCTTCATTTTAGGGCCGGGTAGTAATACAGGCATAGCTCAGCGGGTTTTGGCTATCTTTTCAGGAAATGATTCCTCCAGTAACGGGCGTGCTGTTGATTCTTATACACTTGCCGAAATTATCCTTTTTAAAAAGAATGTGTGGTTCGGGATAGGCCCCGGTCAACTTAAAATTGTTGGGAAAGATATCATCAATGATTTTTATCAGTACGATAATTCTGACGATAAAGTGGTTCGCCTGCCATGTAATATGGCTGAGGTTTTAGCAACCTTTGGATACCTTGGGGTGAGTTTAAAGCTATTTATTGAAATATATTTATTTTTCAGAACCAAAGTAAGTTCAAGTTCTTTTAGACTTTGTATTTTCTTATTTATTTTCTTTTTTCAATTTGTTGGAAGCAACATTGTAAATACACTTGAATACGTAATGTGGGTAATGGCGTTTTCTAAAGTGTTTCCTGACGAATATTTTAAAAAAATAGCCTATAATAATGAATAAGGATATTAAAATTAGCGTAATAACCGCTGTATATAACGGTGCAGCTTTTATTGAAGATTCAATAAAAAGTATTATCTCTCAAAAAAACGATCAGATTGAATATATCATAATTGATGGTGGCTCGAAAGATAATACCATGGAAATTGTAAAAAGATATGCGGATGAAATAGATTATTTTATTAGCGAACCTGATAAAGGAATATATGATGCCTGGAATAAAGGAATAAAGCAGGCAAAAGGTGATTGGGTAATGTTTGTAGGATGTGATGACTTTTTAGTTCCTAATGCCCTGGAGGAATACCTGAAATTTATAAAGGAAGTAAATAGTGAAGTAGAATATATTTCTTTCAGGCGGCAAATGATTGATAAGGACGACCGGAAAATACGTTTAATAGGTTGGAAATGGGAGTGGCCATTATTTTTAAAATATATGACCGTTGCCCATTCGGCATCACTGCATTCAAAAAGGCTTTTTGAAAAATATGGGGGTTTTGATATCAACTACAAAATAGTTGGAGATTATGAGCTTTTACTTAGGGCCAGGGGCGACTTAAAAGCTGTTTTTATTGATTTTGTAAGCATTGTTATGCGTGAGGGTGGTGCCAGTGACAGCACTAAAGCAATAAAAGAACAATATAAAGCTGTAATAACAACCGGCGGAGGGAATAAATTAGCAGCACTTACAAACTTTTACTATATACATGCTAAACGATTTGCTAAAAATTTTTCACGTAAGTTTGGACTAAATTTATACATTAAAAAATAGTGTTTACGTTATAAATAAAGTTACTCTAAATTAATCTAAGTTAATTATGAAAAAGTACCATTTATTTATCCTGTTTGTTCTTATACACGGGATTACATTAGCTCAAAGTTCAACAAAATCAAAAGTGAGAATTGGTGCCTATTATTTTGGAGGATGGACCTCTGCAACTGATTTTCATATTACATCCAAATTGCGCGATACTTTTCCCGAACGCAGGCCGCTTTGGGGTTGGGTTTCTACATCGGGGCAAACTATGAAAACACAAATCGATTTGGCCGCAGATGCCGGCCTGTCGTTTTTTAATTTTGATTGGTATTACCCTAATGATAAGCCTTATCCTAAAGAGGTTTTAAATAGTGATCTGGGTTTATATTTACAGGCTCCCAATAAAAGCAGGCTAAAATTTTGCCTGTTTGTAGCTAACCATGTGGGCTACAGGGTTGGCCCCAAAGATTGGGCCTTTGATGTTGATTATTGGATAAAGCTGTTTAAAGATAAAGATTACCTAAAAGTAAATAACAAGCCGTATATCTCATTTTTTAGCCAGGGTGATATGATCTACACTTTTGGCTCTATTGAAGCCGTACACAAAGCCTTAGACAGCCTAAGGCAAGTTGCTAAGGCCAATGGATTAGGGGGTGTTACAATTGCTATATGTGTTTCTCCGGAAGCAAAAAAAGTTGCTGAAGCCAAAGCATGTGGCTTTGATACGTTTACCGCTTATAATTACCCCACAGTGGGCTTTAAAAAAGGCCAGAATACGGCTGATGTTGATAGTTTGTTAGCTGGAAATAAAAGGATATGGGATAGGTTCTTAAATTTTGGCCTGCCATACATACCTGTATCCACACTAAACTGGGATCCAAGACCGTGGCGTAAAGCCGGAAGTAACCAGGATGCCAGGTATTATACAGGCTATTCTGCCGAATCTATACGTAAATCTATTTTGGCCGTGCAAAAATGGGTTGATGATAACCCTGCTTATACCTACAAAGATAAAATTGCTATGGTATATGCCTGGAATGAGATCGGCGAAGGTGGGTATATGATGCCAACTAAAGATTTTAATCCTTTAATAGGGGTTGAACAGGCATTAATTTACAGGTAATATTTCGTAAGCCTAATTCTATATATGTTGATGAAAATTTTAATGATTGCGAGAAAAACTTTGTATTCATCGCCCGGTGGCGATACAGTACAAATTAGTTCTACGGCAAAATACTTACGTTACTTGGGAGTTGAGGTGGATATAAAGCTCTCAGGCGAGGATCTTGACTACAATAATTATGATTTGCTCCACTTTTTCAACATAATACGGCCCGACGATATAATTCCGCACATTAATAAGTCATCCTTGCCATTTGTAGTGTCAACCATATTTGTTGATTATTCAGAGTATGAAAAAAACAACAGGGAAGGGACTTTTAAACTTTTTGCAAAAGTTCTTACAGGAGATCAATTAGAATATCTGAAAACTATTGCCCGTTTCGTAAAAAATGGCGATAAAATAAACTCACCTTATTATATTCTTAATGGGCACAAAAAGTCCATTAAGAATATAATAAGGAGGGCAAATATGTTACTCCCCAATTCAGATAGTGAATACCATCGCCTTTTTAAAAGTTACGAAGTTGAAAGCAGTTACCGGAAAATACCAAACGCTATTGACAATCACTTTTTTACAGATGAGGTGCCCCCCAATAACAACTTTAAAGATCACGTATTATGTGTGGGCCGTATTGAGGGGCGTAAAAACCAATTAAACCTCATTAAGGCACTGGCCGATACAAATCTCTCTCTCACCTTAATCGGTAAGCCATCGCCTAATCATATGGCCTATTTTGAAGAATGTAAAAGCTTAATAGCTAAAACCAATAACATTCAGATAATTGAGCATGTAGATCATGCAGAGCTGGCCGCTATATACAAAGCAGCAAAGGTGCACGTTTTACCAAGCTGGTTTGAGACAACGGGTTTAAGTTCGCTTGAGGCTGTAGCAATGGGTTGTAATATAGTAGTTACAAAAATGGGCGATACATTTGAGTATTTTGAAGATATGGCATATTACTGTGAGCCCGATAATATTGAGTCAATAAAAAATGCTGTGATAGCAGCGTACAATGATCCATTCAACAATAAATTAAAAGAGCGTGTATTAAAAGAATATATATGGGAAAGTGCCGCTCAGGAAACATTAACCGCTTATAAAACCGTTTTATGCGAATAGCTATACTTGGCACAAGAGGAATACCAAATTATTATGGCGGCTTTGAGCAATGTGCTGAATATTTGGCATTAGGCCTTGTAAATAAAGGTTATGAAGTTATAGTTTATAACTCTCATAATCATCCTTACCAGGAGAACAATTGGAAGGGTGTGCAAATTGTACATTGTTATGATCCGGAATACAAATGGGGAACAGCAGGGCAGTTTATATATGACCTTAATTGTATCAGAGATTTACGTAAAAGAAATTGTGATATAATATTGCAGTTGGGCTACACAAGCAGCTCAGTATGGGGATGGTTGTTGCCTCGTAAAAATAGCATAATTACTACCAATATGGATGGCTTGGAATGGAAGCGAACCAAATACTCTGAGAAAGTTAAAAAGTTCCTGTTGTATGCCGAAAAATTGGGTGTAAAATATAGTGACTACCTTATATCAGATTCTATTGGTATACAGGATTACCTGAAGGAGAAATATAAAAAGGATTCAACATTCATACCATATGGGGCAGATCTGTTTCAAACACCTGATGAAGCTATATTAAAAGATTACGACGTTGTTGCTTATAACTATGATATGCTGATAGCCAGGTTAGAGCCTGAAAATAGCATTGAGGTTATTCTTGATGGGGTTGTACAGGCAAATAACGGGCGCCCGTTTTTAGTAATAGGCAAGCATCAAACTAAATACGGCGAATATTTAAAAGCTAAATTCTCTAATCAAAAAAATATCAGGTTTATTGGGGGTATTTATGATATCAACATACTTAATAACCTGCGTTATTACTCCAATGTGTATTTTCACGGGCATACTGTAGGTGGTACAAACCCCTCTTTATTAGAAGCAATGTCATCAAACAGTTTGATCTGTGCAAATGATAATCCTTTCAATAAATACATATTAGGTGATGATGCCCTGTATTTCTTAACTGCTGATGAAATAGCTAAAGTAATTATATCAACAGATAAAAACGAAGCTGATAACAAGCTTAAACTAACTAATAATAATAACAAAATAACAAATGTTTACAGTTGGGATATAATTGTAAACCAATATGCTGAACATTTAGAAGAGATTTATAATAATCAATAGTTAAAAATGGGAAGTATATTTTTAAATAATTGACTGTTTATTTAAAAAAATAACAATATTTTATTTGTAAATGTATTTTTTTCGTAAATTTAGATATATATTTGTAAAAAAGCTTGAGCTTTCTTTCTCTTTAAGTAATTAATGTAATTAATATCACCTATGTCGCAAAAAGTAGCCTTACTTACAGGAATAACCGGCCAGGACGGGGCCTATCTAACAGAATTATTATTATCGAAGGGGTATGAGGTTCACGGGATAAAACGCCGTAGTTCCTTATTTAATACGGACAGGATCGACCACCTGTACCAGGACCCTCATGATAAGAATATAAAACTAACACTGCATTATGGTGATCTTTCAGATTCAACGAACCTGATACGGATCATACAACAGGTACAACCAGATGAGATCTATAACCTTGGAGCTATGTCACACGTAAAGGTGAGCTTTGATACTCCTGAGTATACCGCAAATGCTGATGGTATAGGAACATTGAGGTTATTGGAAGCAATCCGTATACTGGGGCTGGAAAAAAAGACCAAAATATATCAGGCATCAACATCTGAATTATACGGATTAGTGCAGGCTGTACCACAATCAGAAACCACTCCTTTTTATCCGCGTTCTCCTTATGCAGTAGCAAAAATGTACGCCTATTGGATTACAGTAAATTATCGCGAGGCATATGGCATATTCGCTTGTAACGGTATCTTATTTAACCATGAGAGCCCTTTACGTGGCGAAACTTTTGTTACCCGCAAAATAACCAGGGCAACTGCTAAAATAGCAATGGGCCTGCAGGATAAACTTTTTTTAGGTAACCTTGATGCTCAAAGAGATTGGGGCCATGCAAAAGATTATGTTGAAGCAATGTATTTGATATTACAGCAGGAAACCCCGGAAGATTATGTTATAGCTACCGGCGTAACTACCCATGTTCGTGAATTTGTAAGGATGTCATTTGCTGAAGTTGGCATCGAAATTGAATTTAAAGGCGAAGGCGCTGATGAAAAAGGATATGTTGTAAGTAGTAGCAATCCTGATTTCCAGGTAGAAGCCGGTAAAGAAGTAGTAGCTGTTGATAAGGCTTATTTCAGGCCTACTGAGGTTGATCTATTGATTGGTGACCCAACAAAATCAAAAACCAAATTGGGGTGGAAACCTAAATATGATCTGCAGGGCTTAGTTAAAGAGATGGTTGCTGCCGACGTTGAACTGTTTAGAAAAGAGAAACTTTTAAAAGATTCAGGCTACGTTATCAAAAACCAGTTTGAATAATTTTATGGAAAAGGACGCAAAAATATATATAGCCGGTCACCGGGGTATGGTTGGTTCTGCTATCCATAGAAAGTTGGAGAAAGAGGGTTTTACTAATTTTATCACCCGCACATCATCAACACTTGATTTGCGCAGTCAACAGGACGTAGCTGATTTTTTTGAGCAGGAGAAACCTGATTACGTATTTTTAGCAGCAGCTAAAGTAGGTGGCATTATTGCTAACAACACTTATCGCGCTGAATTTTTGTATGATAACCTGCAAATACAGAATAACGTTATTCATAATTCATATTTGAATGGCGTTAAAAAACTAATGTTTTTAGGCTCCAGCTGTATTTATCCTAAAATGGCCCCTCAGCCATTAAAGGAGGAGTACTTACTAACCGGGTTACTTGAAGAAACCAACGAGCCATATGCAATTGCAAAAATTGCAGGTATAAAAATGTGCGATGCATATCGTGCACAATATGGTTGCAATTATATATCAGCAATGCCAACAAATCTGTATGGCTATAATGATAATTATCATCCGCAAAACTCACACGTTTTACCCGCCATGATACGTCGTTTTCATGAGGCAAAGGAACAGGGTATACCAACTGTTACCATTTGGGGAACAGGATCACCTAAGCGTGAGTTTTTGTTTGCTGATGATTTAGCCGAAGCTTGTTATTACCTGATGCAGAATTATAATGAAGCAGGCCTGGTTAACATAGGTACGGGTGAAGATCTGTCAATAAAAGATCTGGCATATTTGGTGAAAGAGATTACTGAATATACCGGGGAAATTGATTTTGACACATCTAAACCAGATGGTACACCAAGAAAATTAATGGATGTTACCAAATTAACAAATGCTGGCTGGAAATTCCATACCACATTGAAAGAAGGCATAGCATTAGCATACCAGGATTACCTGACTAAAGGCGCTTTGGTTGCTGAAAGATAAAGCGGATTATAACTATTTTTGAGCCACCTATAATGGCTAACTAATTTGAAACAGCAATAATTATTATAATTATTGCTGTTTTTTTTGAACGCAGATATCAATGGCTTTGCTCCAAAAACGGGGATATTTTATCCAAGACGAATTGCAGTTGCTGATCGGGCGTGAGTTTTGTGTTATCTAATACAATAGCATCATCGGCCCGTACCAAAGGGCTCTCTTTACGGGTAGTATCCTGGTAATCACGATGGGCCAGGTTTTCAAATACTTCTTCAAGGGTAATATCAGGGTTTTTAGGTAAGAGCTCCTTATAGCGTCTTTCAGCCCTGATTTTTGGATCGGCAGTCATGAAAATTTTAAGTTGGGCATGTGGAAAAACAGCTGTGCCAATATCACGGCCATCCATTACAATATTACTTGATTTTCCCATACGCTGCTGCTGTTTAACCATTTCAACACGCACCTCATGCAGGGCAGATACAGCACTTACTTTTTCTGATACCGGCATCTGGCGTATTTCTTCTGATACTTCCTCATCATTCAGTATAATATGAGTTTCATAATCACGCGCATGAAAATTTAGGTGGATGTTTTTCAGGGCCTGCTCAATTTGCAGGTGATCATCAAGGTTAATGTTATTACGTAAAAAATATAGTGTAACAGCACGGTACATAGCACCGCTGTCTACGTAAATAAAATGAAGTTTTCTGGCTAATGCTTTTGCTAAAGTACTTTTACCGCATGATGAATAACCATCAATTGCAACAACAATATTCTTACTCATAAAGAAACTAAATTACAAAAAAATAAGATATCCAGCCCTTGTCTTAAAAATCAATAACCAAAATATCAGCCAAATTAAATTTTCTTGTGTATAGGAACCATTAAATATGAAGAAATAATCATGAGACAGATTTTGTATACCTAATTCATCCTGAATAAAATCAAGTAATAGTTAACCTTATAGTAGTTTCGGGTACTACATTTTATTTATATTTGTGTGTAATATTTGATTCCCTGTTTTAAGTATAATTTATTGATATCTTTTTTTTGGGATATCATAAAGTATTATTTTAGCCATAATGAAAACAATCTTAATTACCGGCGGCGCCGGATTTATCGGATCACATGTGGTTCGCCGTTTTGTAACACAATATTCGGATTATCGTATCGTAAACGTTGATGCGCTTACATATGCCGGTAACCTGGAGAATTTAAAAGACATTGAGCAGGCCCCAAATTACATTTTTGAAAAAGCCGATATAAAAGACAGCGCACGTATCAGCGCTATTTTTGATCAGTATAATATTACCGATGTTATTCACCTGGCAGCAGAATCGCATGTAGATAGGTCTATTCTTAGTCCGATGGATTTTGTATATACCAACGTGATAGGTACTGTAACATTACTGGATATAGCCAAAAATAAATGGAAAGATAATTATAAGGATCACCTATTTTACCACGTATCAACCGATGAAGTTTACGGTGCTTTAGGCGCTGAAGGCTTGTTTACCGAGGATACACGTTACGATCCGCATTCGCCATATAGCGCGAGCAAGGCAGCATCAGATCACTTTGTACGTGCATACTATGATACTTATGGCTTACAGGTAGTGGTATCAAACTGTTCCAACAATTACGGGCCAAACCATTTTCCTGAAAAACTGATCCCTTTGATGATCAATAACATCATCCATAATAAACCTTTACCGGTTTATGGCGATGGTAAATATACCCGCGACTGGCTATATGTTATCGATCACGCCCGCGCTATCGACCTGATATTCCACGAAGGCAAAAAAGGTGATACCTATAACATAGGCGGCTTTAACGAGTGGCAAAACATTAACCTGGTACATGTGCTTTGCAAGCAGATGGATGAGAAACTGGGCAGAGAAGAGGGCACAAGCGCCAACTTAATCACGTATGTAAAAGACCGCCCGGGTCATGACCTTCGCTACGCTATTGATGCCGGTAAGATCAATAAAGAATTAGGCTGGTCGCCATCAGTTACGTTTGAAGAAGGACTTTCTGCCACTATTGATTGGTTTTTATCAAACCAGGAGTGGTTAAATAATATTACAAGCGGCGCGTACGCCCATTATTACGAAACGCAATACGAAAACTAATTTTTGCGTATTACACCTACCCAATGAATATAACACAAACGCCTCTTGAAGGTTGTATAGTACTAACTCCGCGCGTATTTAATGATGAGCGGGGCTATTTTTTCGAATCATTTAACGAAAAAACGTTTAACGATGCCATTGGCAGATCCGTACATTTTGTACAGGATAATCAATCGTTCTCTACCAAAGGAGTATTGCGTGGCTTGCACCTGCAAAAAGGGGAGCATGCACAGTCAAAACTGGTAAGGGTAACCCGCGGCGAAGTACTGGATGTAGCGGTCGACTTGAGAAAGGCATCTGCAACTTACGGTCAGTATCACGCTGTATTGTTGTCTGAAACTAACAACAGCCAGTTCTTCATTCCACGTGGTTTCGCGCATGGTTTTGTTGTTTTAAGCGATGAAGCAGTATTCCAGTACAAATGCGATAATTATTACAACAAAGCATCAGAAGGAGGCCTGCATTTTGCTGATCCGGGTATCAATATCAACTGGCAATTGCCTGCGGATAGTCTGCTTGTTTCAGATAAAGATAAGGAACTGCCTTTTTTAAAGGATGCAGGTGATTTTGGTTTTTAATATTAAGCATTGTTCATAAATAAATTAATGGGAAACATTGTAGTATTTGGAGCCTCAGGACAATTAGGCCATTGCTTAAAAAAGGTAGCAGAAGAAAAAGGGGTAGCTGATATTCATTTTCTGCCCGAAGACGAAGCCAATATTTTAAACGTGGAAGCGATTAAAACGGTATTCGAAAAATATAAACCGACCTATGCCATAAACTGCGCGGCATATACTGCGGTTGATAAAGCCGAGGATGATGTAGACCTTGCCCGGAGCATCAACAAAACCGGGGCCGAAAACCTGGCCGTAGCCTGTAAAGCAGCCGGTTCTGTTTTGGTTCATGTTTCTACCGATTTCGTATTTGAAGGAAACTCAGTTAACCCGCTGGTTGAGGACGATATTGCAGAACCGATCAGCATTTACGGTGTAACCAAATTAGAAGGTGAGCAGGATATCACCCGGATATTGGATGAGCATTTTATACTGCGCACAAGCTGGTTGTATTCGGAGTTTGGTAATAACTTTGTTAAAACCATGCTTAAGCTGGGCGCTGAACGAGATCTGCTTAAAATAATTGCCGATCAGGTGGGTACACCAACTTACGGTATTGATCTGGCTGCATCTATATTGGATATTATTGCATCAGGCAAAACAACTTACGGCATCTATCATTATAGTAACGAAGGGGTTGCATCATGGTATGATTTTACAAAGGCAATCTTTGATCTTTCTAAAACCGGCACTAAAGTATTGCCTATACGCACATCTGAATATCCAACCAAAGCAACCAGACCGGCTTATTCGGTTATGGATAAAACAAAGATCAAGCGAACATTTGGTATAGAAATACCGTATTGGAGAGATAGCCTGGCTATCTGTATTGAAAGGCTTAAACAATAATAACTAAAAATGCTTTGTCATTTCGAACGATAGAGAGAAATCTTCTACGCTATATAACGCGCGGATATGGTGAAGAAGATTTCTCCTCGTACCTCGTTCGAAATGACAAGTTACATCTATAACACATCACAACCATGAAAGGAATAATATTAGCAGGTGGTTCAGGCACCCGTCTTTACCCCATCACCAAAGCTATCAGCAAACAATTAATGCCGATATATGATAAGCCCATGATCTATTATCCATTATCAGTATTAATGCTGGCGGGGATTAAAGATGTGCTTATTATTACTACTCCTGAAGATCAGGATGGTTTTATACGCCTGTTGGGTGATGGTGCCGAGTTGGGTTGTAACTTTCAATTCGCGGTGCAGGAAAAGCCAAACGGACTTGCCCAGGCATTCGTGATCGGTGCTGATTTCATCGGCGACGATAAAGCCGCGTTGGTTTTGGGTGATAATATTTTTTACGGATCGGGCTTTAGCAAACTGATACAGAGCTTTAACGATGTAAACGGTGCCGCTATTTTTGCTTACCCGGTTGCGGATCCTGAACGTTATGGTGTGGTTGAGTTTGATAAGGATTTTAAAGCATTATCACTGGAGGAAAAACCAACAGCGCCTAAGTCGAATTACGCTGTACCTGGCTTATATTTTTATGATAATTCAGTAATTGAAATAGCTAAAAACATAGCCCCATCGCCACGCGGTGAGTACGAGATAACGGATGTTAACAAGGTTTATCTTGAAAATGGCACACTTCAGGTAGGTCTGATGGATAGGGGTATGGCTTGGTTAGATACCGGTACATTTGATTCATTAAGTGATGCATCTGAGTTTGTGCGCGTAATTGAGAAACGCCAGGATACCAAAATTGGCTGTATTGAAGAAGTAGCCTACCGGATGGGCTTTATTGATCGTGATGCTTTGCTGGTATTAGCTGAAAAATATATTAAAAGCGGTTACGGTAAGTATTTAAAAAACCTGCCTGTACTATAAAAATAAACACGAATTTCACGAATAGCTTTGCGAGTTCCACGAATTACTAAGATGATTCGTGGAATTTGTGTGTTAGATTTAATTCGTCCTATTAGAAAAAATTAGTGAAATTCGTGCTCACTAATTTTTATACCTGCCTATGGGGTACCCAAGTTTACAAGCCTGTGTTGCCGATCTTGAAAAAAACGGTCGTTTAATATGCATAAAAGAGGAAGTTGACCCATGCCTGCAAATGGCAGCCATACACCTGCGTGTATTTGAAAACCAAGGCCCGGCCATACTTTTCGAAAATGTAAAAGGTAGCAAATTTCCGGCGGTATCAAATCTGTTCGGTACGCTTGATCGTTCCCGCTTTATTTTCAGGGATACGCTGGATAAGATCAAAACACTGGTCGACCTTAAATCAGATCCCATTCGAGCCATAAAGCACCCCTTTAAATATGCTAATGTAGCGCTCACGGCTTTATCGGCTTTGCCCATGAAAACCGGTAAAAACGTACCGGTAAACTTTGGTCGTACCCATATTAGTGAACTGCCCCAAATAGTGAACTGGCCCGATGATGGTGGCCCGTTTGTTACTATGCCGCAGGTATATACCGAGGATGCCGACAAACCCGGCATTATGAATGCCAACCTGGGGATGTACCGCATACAAATGGCAGGTAATGATTACATAACCGACAAAGAGATCGGCCTGCATTACCAGCTGCATAGGGGTATAGGCGTACACCAAACCAAAGCAAACGCTAAAGGACAGCCTTTAAAAGTGAGCATATTTGTAGGAGGCCCGCCGTCGCACCCGGTAGCAGCGGTAATGCCCTTGCCCGAAGGCTTATCAGAAATGACCTTTGCCGGTGCATTAGGAAACCGCCGTTTTCGCTATTTTTATGATAGCGAAGGTTTCTGTATTTCGGCTGATGCTGATTTTGTGATCACCGGTACAGTAATGCCGCATGAAAATAAACTGGAAGGCCCCTTTGGGGATCACTTGGGTTATTATAGCCTTAAACATCTTTTCCCGTTATTGAAAGTGCATAATGTTTACCATCGTAAGGATGCCATATGGAGCTTTACAGTAGTAGGCAGGCCACCGCAGGAGGATACCAGTTTCGGCGCTTTGATCCACGAGATAACCGGTTCGGCCATACCAAAAGAAATACCAGGTCTGCATGCCGTAAATGCAGTTGATGCCGCAGGCGTGCACCCCTTACTTTTTGCCATAGGCAGTGAGCGTTATACCCCATACATAAAGGAACGCAAGCCACAGGAAATATTAACTATTGCCAATCATATACTGGGGAAAAGTCAGCTGAGTTTGGCTAAATTTCTGTTTATTGCTGCAAAGGAGGATGATCCTTCTTTAAATGTAAATGACATCGGTGGGTTTTTAAAGCATATTTTGCAAAGGATAGATCTTACACGAGATCTGCACTTCTACACCAAAACCACCATTGATACGTTGGATTACAGCGGCAGCGGACTAAACTCTGGCAGTAAAGTAGCTGTGACAGTTGCAGGTGATATCAAAAGGGAATTGTGGACAGAGATCCCGGCAAACTTTAGCATGCCGCAACCGTTTAATAATTATAAAATGGTAATGCCCGGTGTGCTGGCGGTAGAGATCCCGAAGAATATCAACAACAAAGATATTGGTGGGATGATCAGTATTTTGGATGCTCATTTCGCGGATAATGATTTGAATGGATTACCATTAATGGTATTATGCGATGATGCCGCCTTTACCGCGCAAAATTTGGATAATTTTGTATGGGTAACGTTTACACGCAGCAACCCATCGCATGATATTTATGGGGTACACAGCTTTACCGAGCATAAACACTGGGGCTGCAAAGGTCCGCTGATAATTGATGCGAGGATAAAGCCACACCATGCGCCGGTTTTGGAAAAGGATACAGCGGTTGAAAAGTTAGTGGATAAAATGGGGGAGAAAGGCGGGAGTTTGTATGGGGTTATATAACTAGAGCCCCCGACCCCCTAAAGGGGGGGGATAAAATAGTATAAACCCTCTTTGCCGCTTGCGGTAGAGAGGGTGGTCGAGCGAAGCAAAGACCGGGTGAGTCAAACGGAGCGCGGCGAAGTTTCGCGTTAGTGATAGCAGCGGATACCGGCCTTGTGACTAAGGCCTGTGCAGTATGAGCGGATAGCACGGCCGAAGGCAACGCCCAAAAACTATCTGAACCCGAATTTATGGAATTAAAGAATTAAAGAAATTCGATAAAATTCTCCAATTCCAAAAATTCGGGTTCAGAAAAAAGAATTAAATTAGTTGGTGTATTTAACCATGGCTGAAAAAGAGAAATTAAGAATTGATAAATACCTGTGGGCCATACGGGCGTTTAAAACACGCACATTAGCATCTGATGCTTGTAAATCAGGACGGGTTAAGCTGGATGGGAATAACATTAAGCCGTCGCACGAAGTGAAAGTGGGGGAGATCTATCAGGTTTCAAAAGGGATTGAACGTAAAGTGATAAAAGTTACCGGTTTGCTGGAGAGCAGGGTGGACGCTAAAACAGCGGTTTATTTTTATGAAGATATTACACCTGTTGAGCAAACCACGGCGTTTAAATCCATGTTTCATGCCCCACTGTTAATGCGCGACAGGGGTACGGGTCGGCCTACCAAAAAAGACAGGCGTGAGATTGACGACCTGAAAGATGACTTTTTTACCACTGAGGATAAAACAGAAGACAAAGAATAATTGTAAGAATAAATAGATATTTGCACCGGACTTAAACCGTCGATATGCCATCAACCATTACACAAAAGGATTTAGGGGAAGTAAAAATTGCAATAATAGGTCTTGGCTATGTGGGTTTGCCCCTCGCGGTTGAATTTGCCAAAAAGCACGTTGTTGTCGGCTTTGATACCGGTAAGCGCAGGATAAGCGAGCTGAACAGTGGATTTGATCGTACATTATCAACAGATTATAATTTATTAAAAGAGGCTTTGAATGTGAGTGGCGCAAACCACGGACTACATTTAACCGATAAGATTGAGGACACGCATGACTGCAATTTCTACATAGTTACAGTACCCACCCCGGTTGATAAAATTAACCGTCCGGATCTTACCCACCTGTACAAGGCCAGTGAAACTGTAGGCAAAGTTTTGCGAAAAGGTGATATTGTTATTTATGAATCAACTGTATACCCCGGTGCCACCGAGGAGGAATGTGTGCCGATACTGGAAAAGGTATCGGGCTTAAAATTTAACGTTGATTTTTTTGCAGGGTATTCACCGGAGCGGATTAACCCCGGCGATAAGGAGCATACGCTCACAAAGGTGCTGAAGATCACATCCGGATCAACGCCTGAGGTTGCAGACATAGTTGATGACCTGTACAATACCATACTTAAAGCAGGCACACACAAGGCAACATCAATAAAAGTTGCCGAGGCGGCAAAGGTGATTGAAAATTCGCAACGCGATATCAACATCGCCTTTGTTAATGAGCTGGCGAAAATATTTAACCGCCTGGGGATTGATACCGAAGAAGTGCTGGAGGCAGCCGGAACTAAATGGAATTTCCTGAAATATAAACCGGGACTGGTCGGCGGTCATTGCATAGGCGTTGATCCTTACTACCTGGCACGCAAAGCGCAGCAGGTAGGCTATCACCCTGAAATTATACTGGCTGGTAGAAGGTTGAACGATGGTATGGGCGAATATGTAGCACATGAGGTAGTTAAGCTGATGATAAAAAAGGACATCGAGGTTAAAGGCTCAGATATACTGGTACTCGGTGTTACCTTTAAGGAGAACTGCCTTGATGTGCGTAATACCAAGGTGATTGACATTGTAAATACCCTTAAAGAATACGATATCAACATCACTATTTTCGACCCGCTGGCCGATCCGCATGAATTGAACCATGAATACGGCTGGACATCGGTAAAGCAACTGGATGAAAAAAAATGCTACGACGCGCTTATCATCGCGGTAGCCCATGATGAATTTAAAGGCCTCGACTTTGCTAAGCTTTGCAAGCAAAATAAAGTGATATACGATGTAAAAGGTATACTGCCTAAAGGCGAGGTTGACGGGAGGTTGTAAGAGAGTTGAAAGTTTGTCTTTAAAATGATTTGTTGAGAATTACAATTAAATGTATATTTTTGAACGTTAATTAATTACTATGGCTCAAGCAAATGAAATAACTACCCATTTTATTAAAACTGAAGATTATAAAACTTCATTTGTTACAGGTGTTTTTGGAGGCTTAACTCAGCAAGGTTTAATTCACTTAAATCATTTCGTAGATAGACCAGTTGTTCCAAAGTCAGTAAATTACACAATTTCTAAGGAAAAGAATACTTTGGAAGAAGTAAGTCGGGAAGCAAAAGATGGTACTGTAAGAGAGGTAAATGGAGCTATATTGTTTGATACTAATATGGCTAAACAATTAATAGTTTGGCTTCAAGGCAAAATAGATGAATTTGAGGCCTTACCAAAACAAAAAATATGATACCATTTGTTATTGAACCACTTATGGTTTTAACCATGCATACAGAAATAGCAAAAAATAGGAAAAAGCATAAAACCACTTTTACCGATGCTATAGTTTGTAATACAATTTGTAACACAACTACTTCAACAATTATTAGTAATGTCCAGTTAAAAACAAATGAAGTTCTCAATATATCTAATAGATTTATTGAAGATATTTTATATAGGAGCACGATTTTAAAGTTTAGGTTACCAGATAATGAAACGCAATTAGCTGCTATTACTATAAATAATATTTTAAAATCTAAGCCTATAGATATTAAATTTATAAATCCAACCTTAGAGGGAGGAATCTCATTTGAATTTAGTAATGGTAACGTTTTCTTCGATGTAGAAGTCGATAATGAAAGAGATGCAGTATTGGTTAAAACTTCTGAAAATCAAATACCAGAAGCTTGGGATACATCTTATAACAAACTTTACGAATTATTAAATAATTTAATCTAAACAAGTGTCTATCTGTAAGTCTTTAGGCATACCTTATCATTTATGGCGTAATGGCCGCCCTCAAATAGATTATTTTTCTGATAATGAGTTGCTTTTTAGAAGGTTTTACGTGCCTGGGACTGTTAAAGATTTTGTGAACAATGCTCAATATTCTATTTCTATTTTTGATATAAAAGATGATTCTTATAACAGAGAGTCATTGTGTAAATCAGCCGAAGACGTACTTTATGATAGTAATGGTACTCATTATGCAAATTATGGTATTTTAGCATTACGTGTAGGGACAATACATGGCTTTAGTTTCGTCTATAAATCTGACAAAGGGATGCATAATACTCAATTGATAACTAATCATCGTCCCGAGGAATGTAATTACGCTCACTGCGAATTGTGGTTTTTCAATGATGGTGAGAGAATTGTTGAAAATAAACCAAAAAGCGCAAAGAAGATTTGGAGAAGAAAGTTATTAAGCTTTATGACAGTAATTAAGACAGCTGCATGAAATAGCTGGAAATAATAAAATATAAAATCCCGAGTAACTATCAAGTCACTCGGGATTTTATATTTTACGTTAATGAAATTTAATTATTTGGTCGTGCTATCTTTAATATAAGCATCGTTCAGTCTTTTTATTACGTCAGCGGTAACATCAAGGCTGGGATCGCCATATAGCACGTTAGTGTTGGTTTTTGAGTAGGTTAAAACCAGTTTGTAACCTTTTTCTTTAGCGTATGTTTTAGTAAATTCAGAAATTTTATCATACAATTTGGTCATTTCAGCAGTCTGCTCATTCTGTAATTCAGCCTGTGCATTTTGCTGGTAGCCCTGTAATTGTTGTTGCTCGCGTTGTAAACGTTGCTCAGTGGTCTGGCGCTGGTCAGCAGGCAAAGTGCTTGCTGATTTCTGGTATTCAGCTACCTCACGCTGAAAAGCTTCACCTTTCGACTGGATATCACCTTTTGCAGCATTACCTTTATCACTAAGGCGTTTATCCATATCCTTAACATAAGCATATTTTGCTGATAAAGAATCAGAGTTGATAAATACGATAGTTTCTTTGTTGTCGGCAGATGATGCAGCAGCTGGTGTAGCAGCAGTTGTGCCGGCAGTTTTGTTTTGATTACATGCAGTCATACTTCCGGCAATTAACAGGCCCAGTGTGCATTTTGTAATAATAGAAGCTTTTTTCATTATATATTTTTTCTTCGTTTGTTTAATGGGTTTAGCAGGTGATAACTGTCCCTATTTATCCCGGTTAATTTGTTTATAAAGTTTACAAATATAAACTTTCAGTACAAGTTTCCTAAGTATTTTATAGCCATGTACCTATTGGGTCATATTTATCAACAATAGCTAATATTTGAGCCAAAAATCGTATTTTTGAAGGTTATTGTTTTAATCAATTATGAGCGAAGAAAATCAGGACAAATCAAATTACTCAGCAGATAATATACAGGTTTTAGAAGGTTTGGAAGCGGTGCGTAAGCGCCCATCAATGTACATTGGCGATACAGGTGTAAAAGGCCTGCATCACCTGGTTTACGAGGTTGTTGATAACTCTATAGATGAGGCTTTGGCCGGTCATTGTGATACCATTCACGTGATTATTCAAAAAGACAATTCAATTTCTGTTTCAGATAACGGTCGTGGTATCCCAACAGGTATTACTACTAAGGAGCAGGTTTCGGCATTGCAAATTGTAATGACCGTGTTGCACGCCGGTGGTAAATTTGATAAGGATACTTACAAGGTATCGGGCGGTTTGCACGGTGTAGGTGTAAGTTGCGTTAATGCATTATCAACCCACTTAACGGCACTTGTTTACCGCGAAGGTAAAATATGGACACAGGAGTACGAAAAAGGTAAACCCTTGTTTGATGTAAAAACTATTGGCGATAGTGATAAAAGAGGTACAACCATTATTTTCCATCCCGATCCGGAAATATTTACTTTAACTACCGAATATAAATATGATACACTTGCCGCGCGTTTGCGTGAACTGGCTTATTTAAATAAAGGCATCCGCCTTACTTTAAAAGATGAGCGCAACCCTAATGAAGATGGCTCATTTATTACCGAAGAGTTTTACTCAGAAGGTGGCTTGCGCGAATTTGTTAAATTTTTGGATGGTACCCGTACAGCTATTTTGCCGGAGCCCATTTATGTTGATGGTATAAAACAAGGTATACCTGTTGAGCTGGCACTACAATACAATGATACTTATTCAGAAAACGTACACTCGTATGTAAACAACATCAATACTATCGAGGGTGGTACACACGTTGCCGGTTTCCGCAGAGGGCTTACCCGTACTTTAAAGGCTTATGCTGATAAAGAGGGTTTGTTGAAGAATATGAAAATTGAGATCACAGGTGATGACTTCCGCGAGGGGTTAACCGCGGTGATCTCGGTAAAAGTTGCTGAACCTCAGTTTGAGGGACAAACCAAAACCAAATTGGGTAACAACGAGGTTATGGGTGCCGTAGATATGGCAGTGGGTGAAATTTTAGGTAATTACCTTGAAGAAAACCCGCGCGAAGCAAAAATGATAGTGAACAAGGTAATACTTGCCGCTACCGCTCGTGCTGCTGCACGTAAAGCCCGTGAAATGGTGCAACGTAAAAGCGTTATGGGTGGTTCAGGCTTGCCGGGTAAACTGGCCGATTGCGCCAATAGCGACCCCGCTATGTGTGAGCTATATTTAGTCGAAGGTGACTCGGCGGGTGGTACCGCCAAACAAGGCCGTAACCGCGAATACCAGGCTATCTTACCATTGCGTGGTAAGATCCTGAACGTGGAAAAAGCCATGGAGCACAAGATCTACGAGAATGAGGAAATAAAAAATATGTTCACCGGTTTAGGGGTGAGCATTGGTACACCAGAGGATGCTAAAGCTCTTAACTTTAGTAAGCTACGTTACCATAAGGTTATCATTATGACGGATGCTGACGTGGATGGATCGCACATTACAACGCTGATCCTTACTTTCTTCTTCCGCTATATGAAGGCACTGGTTGAGAATGGATATGTTTATATAGCATCGCCGCCGCTATACCAGGTTAAAAAAGGTAAGGAGTTTGAATATTGCTGGAACGAAGAGCAACGTGATGTGGCCATACAACGCTTAAAAGGTGCCGGTAAAGAAGATAGTGTGCACGTACAACGTTATAAAGGTTTGGGTGAGATGAATGCCGAGCAATTATGGGATACTACCATGAACCCTGAAACGCGCACGTTAAAAAAAGCCAGCATTGAAAACGCAGCAGAATGCGACCATACCTTCAGTATGCTGATGGGTGATGAAGTAGCACCGCGCCGCGAGTTTATTGAGCGTAATGCAAAATATGCTAAGATTGATGTTTAACCCCCAACCCCTAAATTGGAGTTGATAAAGTATATAAGCCCTGCTACAAAGCGGGGCTTTTTGTTTTATGACAGTTGCAAACTGAAACCAGCTCCAACATATGTTACTGGCTTCAGTTTGCACCCAAAAGTCGCAGCCGTTTCATTGGAAAAAATAGTTTGAAAAGGAACGCTTAAAAAGGCTATAAAAATGGCTAATGTATCCATTTTATGGACTTTTAAGCACACTCCCCCTTTCCCCCGCAGAGGTTAATTTGTTTTTCCAGGAAATTAACTGGTCAAATCAGTAATTCATGATAAGTGTTCGCCGGTGCAAAGACTTTCAGCGTTTTCTTTCGGGCGTGATTGATATAAGAGGATGCAACCGTGATGTAGTGGAAACAAACGGCTTTGACTCGCATGGACGTGGCGATGATTTTCACTTTATTAAGCACCAGTATCTGCTTTATCCACTCGAATAAAGTAGCACACATAGCCATAATGTACATAAATACTGTATTGGTACACATATCGGGGAAAGGCAGATGGTGTAAATTGAAATCACCTAACATATACCGGTTGGAGTTTTCAGCATCACCGCGTGCGTTATAAAACTCAATCACCGCTTTTTCGTCCTGAGACTTGTCATTGGTTAGCAAACCATGATAGTCATAAGGCGTTTCCGATAACATATCTATTTGTTTGTCTTTTCTAAGCGAACGGATGATTACAGCGCGATATGATTTCTTAGCCCTGCGGAAAGGCATGTAAGCTATAGAAGCTACTTGCTTAACTTCATCATTAATAATAACAGTTTTCCATTGTTTAACAGTGCCACATTTTTTACGAAAACTTTCACAGCCGCTGATCCTGATATAAAAGGCATTGGTATGCTGTTCAACCACATTAACAACTTCCTTTTGATAGGAAGCGGAATCGCCCCTGAAAGCACTGATGCTAACACCCGCATCGTTTAAATTTCCGAAACACCGCTGCAGCGTTTCCATTTGCCCGTATTTGGCTGGCGTATTTCCATTATGATTTTCAAGATGGATAGGTATTCTGCCAATGAAAGCCAAATTAGGATGATAGCCTTTTGTCCTTTTGTAAGTTCGTAAAGCATCTTGTTTGTCTGTTTCAACTATCATGTGGTCAAAGTCCATAACATATCCCTGGTTACCCACTTTTAAGGCGCCTGTTTGCATGGCCAGGCCAATAAGTGTCGCATTCATTTGGGTGGAGAAATTGAGATGATGGGTGGCGCCATTTGCTGTTGTTTCCCTTATGGTATCTGTCTTTAGTTGCTGGCATACATACTCTACAGTATCGGCGGAAGGTATCTTACTAAAGAATTGATCCCGATATTTCGCCTTAAGTACAGCCAGGTCGGCAATAAAGCTACCCTGAACAAGCGAACTGCCAAGCAGCGACAAAATAATGTCAGAATGAGTATACCGAGCGCCGGGGTTTCGATAACCGATGCGCTTATCTAAATACCGATCAAGCTTTTTATCACTTATTGCTTTAAATATAAAATTCAGGCCACCAAAAACGGTGATATTCTTGTCAGAATGTATAACTTTATGCATGTGGAGTTGAGATACCACAAAATACACCTTTTGGGTGTAGCAATCAAGCCTTTAATATGTTGTTTATCAACAATTTGAAGGCTTTTTGCTTTATTGGCTGCGACTTTTGGGTTGCAACTGAAGCCTACCAATACTGAAAGTTTGCAACTTTTAAGCTTTTAAATTTATATACATAATTTTGTTATGTATATAAATTAAATTATATTTGGTTTATGAGTTCGAACCCAATGCTGAAAGGTACTTTGCAAACTATTATTTTAAAGTTGCTTGAAGATAATAACCGCATGTACGGTTATGAGATCACCCAAAAGGTTAAAGAACTGACCGCAGGCGAAATTATGCTTACCGAAGGTGCACTATACCCCGCGCTGCATAAATTGGAAGCTGATGGCATGCTGGAAACATTTACCGAAGTGGTGGATAACCGGGTACGAAAATACTACAGGCTTACCGAGCAGGGTGGCAAGGAAGTTACTAGCAAACTAAGCGAGGCACAAGCATTTATTGAGCAGTTACAGCTATTGTTAAACCTTAAACCTACTGTAAAATGAAGCTAAACTATTGGGAGCTGGACTCTATCCACACCCGGATGAAAAGTTATGATATTAAATACCAGGAGATCTATAATGAACTTTTTGACCATATTGTAACTGCTATTGAACAGAAAAGGGCTGAAGGTGATACCAGGAGTATAGAAAAAATGTATACCGAAGTGATCGACGTTCAATTTGGTGGCTATTATGGTGTTGAAAGTGTTGCAAAATCACATGAAGCCGGCTACAAGAAAAAAGTGAGAAAGTTGATCTGGGGCAACTTCAGGAGTTATTTAAATTATCAGTCGCTGCTATTTACTGCAATATTAACAGGCATAAGTTTCACCCTTCCACATACTAAACCAACGGTAATTATATTAACGATAATGATGTTCATTATCGCTATCCATTCAAGCGCGTATGCTTATATAAAACTGCGACGGATAAAACCATCAAAGGGAAAAACATCTTTGGTATACAGCCATACAATTACACAGGCAAATCTTCCAATGATGTTTCTGTATACCTTAGTATGGCTGCCCCAGCTGCCCTCAGTTTTTAACGATAATTATAAATTTACGCTGGCGCATCTCCATCCGGCAATTTTAGCTTTTGAATTGGCCCTGGTATTAATTTATGATATGAGTTGCATGCGTTTGTGTAACCAGGAGTTGGAACAATTTGTTGATATTAATCCAAATGCTTTGTAAATGAAACCGAACCCGCAACAGGAGCTTCAGCTACAAGCGTATCTTGCTAAAAATTTAAGATACCGGGAAACTTATGCAGAGTTTTATGATCACATACTCTCTGCTGTTGAAACCCTGCCTGTTGGTATTTCATTCGATAATGCAAGCGAAGAAATAATAGAGAAGAATTTTGGCGGGATAGCAGGGATGCGTTTAATTGAGCAAAATTACCAGCGTGCTGTATTTGCTGAAATGCAGAAGAAATATTTCAGTTATGCCATTGAAAGCTTAAAATTTCCAGGGGTAATTATATTGGCGCCTTTTACTTTAACGCTCTATTGCTTGTTTAAACAGCCGTGGTTTACTTTTTGGGAGTACTTGGTTATGCTGCTGTTAATAAGATTTGTTCCTTTTTTATTGCAACTTGCAAAACAGATAAAAGCTCATCCTGTTACTGGTACGCCAAAAAGATCTGTCAAAACAGGATTTTATAGATGGCTAAACAAGGGGCCAATCTTGATCATAGGTTTTATATTTGAGGGTACGAATTCATTCAGAAATGCCGACCCAGTTAAAGCTACTTTAACAGTGGTTTTCATGATTCTTTTCTGTGTGATTATCACGTTACATTCGGTTAACTTTTACAGAGTTTATAGGGATGATATTCAGGCCAGTTTTAGTGCCTAAGTTTTAAACTTTATCACCCGTTTGCCATAATCAATCACCGCTTTATATTGCATTAATATATCGCCACCTATTACCCCCAATACCTGCGGATGGCCCATTTGCTCATAGGCGATATTTATGGTAGATAAGTCGAGCACGGCTACATCAAATTCGGGTATTTTTAGCTTGCCAATGGCCATGTCATGAATGGTAGCCGTAAATGATTCCATAGTATTTGTGCCTAAACCCGTTGAAAGCTTATCGCTGGCGTTTAATAAGGCAATTTCATTGACTTCGAGTAACAGATTCTTATCAAAAGCTGTTTTTGAAGCACCTGTATCGAGTACTACCTTAAATGGTTTATTAAATACAGTTATATCCAGTAGCGGATGAAAACCATCTTCGTGCAGATCAATAATATGTAAGGGTACTGAAAATCTCATTCTTAATTATCTATTCATCATCGTGATTTGATGCATCTTCGGCCATTTGAATAATGATGGCATCCATCCTGTCGAGTTCGGTTTGTATGTGCTCGAGTGCCGTTCTGTCTGAATTATCGTTTTTTAATATATATGTCAACCCCTTTAAATTAGCCAGCGGACTACGCATAAGGTGCGACTGTTTCCAGGCCATATCTCTTATACTATCTATATGATTTTGGATACGTTCGTAAGCACTTTTCAGGTCTTGTTCCGCATTCTTCCGTTCGGTTATGTCGTACAAGCCCATCAGCATACCTAAAATCTCTTTATTATCATTAGTTATCGGGAAAAGCCTTACATAATACCATAATACCGAACCATCCGGCTGGGGGTAATCTATCTCATAGTTAACATTATGCCCTTCTAAAGCTTCATGGGCAAATTTATTTAAACGGGGAAATGTATTTTCGGGGAAATAGTCACTGAGCATATCGCCTTTTTCAGGTGTTTTGTTAAGTTGCGCTTTAACAAATTCGGCCGCCTTATGGTTGAATGTAAGTACACTTAGATCCTGGTCGAACAGCGCGTAGGCGGTATCAGTCGTTTTTAAAATGGTTTGCAGGTTGGCTTCTGATTTTTGAAGTGAGGCTTCTGCTTTAAGCCGTTCC
>Ga0302185_10000684_pt1 | contig 25599 bp, 22 predicted proteins | sample II_Bog_E1_1_FD_200231 | JGI IMG/M metagenome (GOLD analysis project Ga0302185, IMG submission 200231) | Peat permafrost microbial communities from Stordalen Mire near Abisko, Sweden - II_Bog_E1_2 | ecosystem: Environmental > Terrestrial > Soil > Wetlands > Peat | place: Sweden: Abisko... | reverse complement strand
CAAAATAAGAGAGATCAACGATATACGGGCCAATCTTGAAGGTCAACTCCTCCAATTGGCAAACTAAAACAACCTTCTACTGTTAAAGATAGCTGAAATATAAGGCTCCAGAAAAGATGTGGATAAAGAGGCGTATTTCATGTTGCAAAGACAAGTTGAGACTCTCACTGCAACTCTACGTGCAAAAGAGTCATAAGTAACCTTTATTAAGAAGACAAACGATAGTCTGAGCAGTGAGATTCGCGAATTTCGTGACCGTTTTAGCAGTGAAATGACAAACATTGGCGGATCCGAGCGTATTCTCTCAGAAGTGCGCAACAGTAATCTGGAGCTTTCTTACGAAAACAAATACCTGAAGGAGAGAGAATAAAGCCTCGTGAAGAAAGTCGAAATGAAGGACCAATAGTTTATGGGATTACGTAAGAAGTATGAGTACTAGAATGAGTTGTTGGAAAAGAAGCTGAAGGCCAATTTGGAAGTCACCTCCTCTCTGCAGGTCAAAATCAACGAGTTGGAAAGTTTGTTTAGCATCAAGACGAAGGAGTATATGAGTGCTTCCAATGAGTCGGACAGGTTTAGGTTTGACTATCAAAAGCTGTAGGCTGATTGCAGATTATTGTCAGCCTAAAATGAGAACTTGAAGAGACAGGTTAGAGAAAGGGATAGTCAGTTTGGCATGCTGCAGGCAGAACTCGATACCAACTTAGACGTGATTAGAAAGTTCAAGTCGCAATAGGTTCAAAATTTGCAGAGAGAGCAATAAAGGTAATCGAGACACCGACAGCAGATGCAAGATAGAGATATATTGATTCAATCGCAGTAAAATGAGAAGAACAGTCTCAAGAATGAGATCGACAAACTAACTGAAGAGATAAGCAAGCTGTGGGCAGAGGCCGATGAGAGGGAAAAGACGCGAAGGCGATAGTCGGAGAGGGCCAGTAGATACCAAGCGTAGATTTATCAATTGCAGGAGATGAGGGCAAGGGAGGTGGATCCAGGCGAACTGTAAATGCTCAACAACATCAACAGAGAAGTCACTGAACTCACCAACGTCAACAAGCAACTCGAACTAAAAGTATTATTGATATAAAACCGAGAAAGGATCAGTGCTTTCTCTCAGTAGATCATTAACTACTTCCTACTCGTGCAGAGACACTCCGATGTGTTGGTCGACTATCTCCTCAAGGAGGCCATCATCCCGCATCAGCAAATTTATACTTAATTCATCAATAAATCACGCCTTTATCTGAAGAATGGACAACTAGAAGAGTATTTCGGACAGTGGCAGCAAGTCATGAGAGGGTTGTTTGTGCTCAGCATTGCTAGTCGAGCAGAGGAGATACGTGCTCAAGCCGAGCAGCTTCTCCATCTAAAAGATGAGATGAATGAGGTCTTAGACAGACAGATTGAGATGAGCCAAGCAAGTTCAAGCAATCAAGTCGAGCAATACAAGTAAGTGCTAGGCGACATAACTGCGATAGTCCAAGAGTACAAGCGCACTGGCAACCCCCAGCATCTGTAGACCCTCTACCGAACCCTCTCGATAAAATGATGCGATAAATAATAGATACAGGCATATCATCCTCTAAATATTCATAGCAATCCTTTGTACTCAGTAAAATGCCTTCAGCCGCTGCTTACTTTTTATTGATACAACTTATAATGAATTCTTGGTTCATCGATAATTATGTTAACTAAAAAGACAGGCAGCGAACGCTTCGCAAAAGTACTCATGAAACTGACTCCTCCCGCAGATTAGATTAAGAAGATCGAACCCCCACGTCCCCCCTCGCAAACTTCCTTCCTGCAAGATCTGAGTAGTCGCTCTGACAAATCGACCAGATATACGAGTCAACTCGAGTCCCACACCCCCAAACCGATGGACGAAAGCAGGGCGATAAAGATCCTGCTGGATGAGCCTGAAATCCTAATCAATAAGCAAGTATTTCGCATGAAAACCGAAGTCGTACCCACCTCCAACGGAATTCGATTTATCCTACTGCTGGGAGAAGTCACCATCAACCTCAGCTGGCTGCACTCGGTCCAGTAGCTCGAGCCTGGCAAGATTCTGCTGCTCTACTACGACCTGAAGGGGCTGGCGTAGGGCAAGGCCAAGCTATAATCGCTGATTATGTAATCAGGGCGTGCTCAAGGCGTCACCCTGCTGGCTGCTTTTAATTTGATGCATGGCAAGTACCACGACGAGGAGATAGAGAAACTGTACCACTACCTCTGCTGACTGATTTTCTTTACTTAATATTAGGATTAGCAATAAAATCACTCTTGTTTCTCGGATAGCTCCGCTCGACGGAGGGGGGACTCGGCATTGCGGTTGACCCACTGTAGTATTTTGACTGTTATTGACCGGTCTCGGTAGATTGCGATAGTTAGGATACAACGTAGAATAAGCCAGACGATGGAGCCGACTAGCCAACTCAAGAGGGGAGTGGCTACTTAGGTTGTAATATAAATGATAAAGTACACGATATATTTTTCGATTATTTGAGACCTGCTGTGAGATTGTATTTGGGAGAACTCCTCATCAGTGAATCGACTGTTCTGTTCGGAGGCGGAGGGGATTTTTAAAATGGAGGGCACTTTCTTTCCCTCCTGCGAGAGCTCCTCCATGCAGCGACTGAGAGGCAATACGAAGCAGAAGATGCTGGCAATGATATTACATCCGTCGATGAGGAGCAGTATAAGCAGCAGCCCTAGTAAGATAACCGAGATTATCTATGAGGCACGGACGTTGTAGTTGCGTTGCAGAAAACTTAGCGATTAGTTCTCATCAATGTCTTGCAGCCGCAGGAAGACCAGTAGTTTGTCTTTAAGGGAGTCGAACCTTTCCTTGAGAGATGGCTAGCTCATTCAGATAAATATTATACAAATGGACTTATATGGGGAGTATTATGACACGATGAACATAAACTACATGTCAGTGCAGTTCTGGCCACAACCCTACCCCTACACTGTGTGGTATCAGCAGCAGACTGAGGAGTTACAATCGATGAGTATGCATCCTGCTCAATATAGTATCTTTTATGAATATGGTATCAATCGATATGCTCGGGAAATGACTGCAACGCAACCTCACAAACCTAGTCGGTCGCAGAAGAGAAGGCTGAAGAAGAAACAGATGCAGGATGAACTGTAAAAAGAGAAAGAAGCCATTGGAGATTGGGTGCGACTTGAGCGGAAGGATCTGATTGAGGGTATCGAGAAGATTGAGGAGAAGGAGAGAAAGACAAAGTAGAAGAAAAAGTAAAAGCTTTCGCACTTAATAGAAATACACAAGGAGGTGTACAAGCATTATTGCAAACGAGACAGTAGCACAGAGCCCAAAAATAGGAGAGTCAAGACTGAGAACAAAAAGAAGAGGCTTTCTTATATCAAGAAGATGAAGGTGGTCTATCAGAAGCAGCAGGAGAGATTGGGCGTAAAAAACAGTGAAAAGGAATGGGAGAGCGAAAGTGATGAAGATGAAAAGGAGACAACTGAGAAGGTGAGTTCCATCAAAGAAGATCCACCTGAACAGATTATCCAGCAAATCCAGTACAATGAAATAGGAAAATTGACGGGAATTGCTTATCAAAATATCAGGTTACGCTAATGGGTTAGGAACTACCCGAATGAAGAGTTGGAAGATGTGGCTTTGAGATTTGTCAACCGCATCGCCTACAAACAGGCGATCAATCGGGTAAAACGTCCGGAAAAAGCAAAGAAACTTGTTGTATCAGGGATCAAGTAGTGCAAGCGGACGCTTCGGACCATCATAGACAAGAAAAAGGCGAGGATACTCATAGTAGCCTTGAATATAGAGCGAAATCCTCTTCAGAAAGGAGTCGATGACGAAGTCCAGAATATTTTGGGATTGGCCCAGCAGATAAAAATTCCTGTCATTCATATTTCAACTCGACCAAGGCTGGGCCGTGCCTTTACTGGTAAATTTGGTCCACGAGTGACTATGGTTTCCATCATTAACTTTTAAGGGTACCAAGACATGGCAGAGGAGCTATTGGCTAAGTGGAAGCTGTCATGCGAGCATTACAATAGTCTCTGATAATCTGAATGTATTTTATAATTGTTAATGTTGTAACATATAAAAATCAGTCGTCGTCGTTGGAGTTGGAGGAGGTACTGTTATCGTTCTAGAGGTGCATATCCTTTTCGGACTGTCCCTCTTCGGGCATGTTAATTCTATTCAATTTTTAGACTTCAGCGTACATCATTCCAAAACGACTGCCCGCTATGACTCCTCCCAGTAGAAGAACGAGTAGCGAAGCAGAGCAGAAGACCAACTTAACGATCTGAGCCATAAATTTGATACAGAAGACGTTGTAGGTGAAACGCATATCATCACCAATGGAATTACAGTTAGACGAAACGATTAGACCGCTCAAAGAGTTTGTTATTAGGTTGTTTAGAGTGGATACTGATGAGTAGAACTGGGTGACTCGATTAGAGAAGTCACTCAACTGACTGTTAAAGTTGTTATTCAGTGTCAGTAGACTCGACAGAGCATCCTGAATGGCTTGGAACATATTTATACGACTGTCTCTGAAGGCAATCAACGTCTGTCCGTATTTTTATATCATCGCGTAGGCATCTGGATAGTTCAATCTGATCTGGACATATCTCATGGTGAAATCACTGAAAGACCAGATGCTACCGGAAGTGGTCTGCAGTTTTTAGTTGAAAGAGATGCAGGTGACGTTGTTTACGCTGAGAGAAGTGCCTGGAGTTGCTGATGCAGTATATACTATCTGAGTCGGGTTAGTACAATTGGTCTTATCCCAAGCCCAAACATCCATCGACCCGGTGGGTACTCCTCCGCCCTGATAGGTATATAGATTGAGTTGAGAGATTGCATAGTTGGGGTTATCGCTGCTGGAAGCACTTACATCTGCATCAATGTATATCCCAAGTCGGTAGTTACTAATTGCGTTTATCCAGCCGATGAGTTTATTTGTGGAAATAGCAGTGTTCACATAAGACGTGCTGAGACTGTTAGTGTAAGCATAGTAAGTTTGGATATTGGTGAACAGAGCCTCGACAGTGCCCATCTCGTTTGCCAGCCCAAATTTTTCAAGTGAGTTTCCGTTTCCAAAGAGGCAAGTATCCACCCGTTTAAAGGCGTTTTGAGTGTAAGCTGTGCCTAATTGATTGTATACTGCCTGATTGTTTAGCATGTTTTGATAGTAGTTGCAAAAACCGTAGCCAATACTGCCAACAGATAACACGACGAAGGTTACCACGATTACACCCACGTAGACGATGCCGAATATTGCCCAGCCGAGGTGAACCATCATACGGCAACTCAGCAGATCGAAGAGATGGGTGGCAAGGACTCCTAATAACACCAATAAACTGCCAGTCAGCGCTACTGCAAAGATACCTTGGAAGGCAGATATTGCTGTGCTGAATGAACTCACAAAATATTTACTCGAGAAGGTTGCATACTCACTCTCCATGACCTATAACTGATGGATATACATGAGCATGGTGTTTTGGCTAGCTTGTGAGTTGTTCAGAATGGTGGTTAGTGATGCATCTAGAAGATTTGCGGAAGCTTAAATAGCGTAGCCTTGATTTGATAGCTAAATTTTAAAAGATTTACTTGTGCAGTTGTACGTAGGCCGGCGTCAATATCTGTTACCATGGTGTTGGTGGTGCCATTTGGACCCATGCCAGTCTTAATGAACACGGAGTCTATGTTTGGGGTGCTCTGTCCTGCATTAGCAGCAGTTGCAGTGGTATCAGGGTTAGGGGTGATCAGTTGAGAGGAAGAGTAAGTCGTGTAGATGTTTATATTACTTGTTTGCATTGCTTTCATTGAATCGATCAGCCAACTGTCTCCGGGAAAATATATGTTGATCTGGGTTACTGCAGCTGAGAGAAGATTTGTTATGTTGCCAACCTGGTCACGCAGACTAATAAATCCTCCCCAATTTCCATCCCCATTGAGAGCAGCATCAATTCCGAGGTAAATGCTGCAGCTGGTCATGCTTAGGCTATCTTTCATGTCGGGAATGAATGAAAAAGCCACGATACAAATGATGAGCACACCCACTGCAAAGATGAGAGTGAAAGCCATTGATACTCGCATCTATCGCTTGGAGTATGGATCCTATTCGAGATTTCGACGAATGGCTTAGCATGGTGGACAGCTGCGATCGAATAGGCAGCAGGCGATGATGCATAAGTAGAAGAAGATGAACACTACTGCTAGGATGATGTAGGGTATCATTAGTTAAGAGATGTAGCTGGAAAGGCCGTTGTAATCGCTGTTGACTACAATGGAGTTGACTCTTGCTTGAGAGGAAGCGCTTTGGAATGCCCCATAAACAAAAGCCCCAAAATTAGCCACCGTTGTGTCTGTCGTGCTGTTTGCTAAGGTGACATTAAACTGCGAAGGACAGTTGAGTGTGGTTATATTCGTATATGCCAATGCTGAGACGAGCAGACTCACCAGCACAGTCAAAGTGTTATAACTCATATATTTTATTATCTGCAGATCCAAAAGAAAGAGCAATGCGCTAATGAAATCATCCCACATGTAAGAGCGAAAGGAGAGTACGATATTAAATGAAGCTCACGACTTGCTTTGAATTTTACTTTGAAATGATTGCCTAAATCCACTAAGGGCATATTTTCTGGTCGGTTTATTGAGTGTGAGCGGAGGGTATTATTTTTATTGCTGTCGTCGCGCTATTGGAATGTCCGAATACTTTCGCAAGTTCATAAAGAAATAGCACTACCCTCTGTCCTAGTAACTCGTGTGCCACTCAGCAGCGACATCAAGTTTAAAACCTTCTTCACTAATTGTATCCAGGAGGCATTGCTCGGACGAGAGTACACCCAAACTGAAGATGATGATTGGAACATCTACTGGTGCGAGAAGGAGTACATACCCGAAACACTCGATAAGATTAGACTGTTTCCAGAGAAACGAATTAACCACTTTCGCAATTACTTTTAAATCTGCAGGAAGGATCTGCTCTCCAAGAACGTAAAAAGGTTTAAGAAAACACTTGAACGAGAGGGTAAAACTGAGGAGGCCGCAGGGTACGACTATCTACCCCTCACGTATAATCTACCAGGCGAATACCCCATTTTTCATGAGGAATTCAAGCGGTGCCGCGACCAGAAAACCACTTGGATCATGAAGCCCGTACCTGATCTGCAATTTAGATCGGCCGTAGTCAAGGCAAGGGCATCTTTCTGTTCCGTAACATGAGTGAAATTTCTGACTGGGCGGACAATTCCAACGAGCCATAACCCTACATCGTTCAACGCTATATTCATAATCCACTGCTGATCGGACACAAAAAGTTCGACATGCGTATCTATGTGTTAGTGACTTCGCACAACCCCCTAATAATCTATCTCAATCGGTCTGGATTCGGCCGATTTACCCACTACCGATATGACCCCTCGGATATATATAACAATGGTACAGAGTCGCCTACGCAGAAATGCATCTCACTAACGTGGCTATTCAAAAGCATTGCGATAACTATGACGAGGAGAGAGGAGGAAAATATTTACTCGATACTTTGAGACTGTATATCTTGTCAAAATACGGGGAGGAACCTACAGAGAAATGTTTCTTTGATATCCAGGAACTTATCATTAAGACTTTGATTGCTACTGCTAAGATTGTGTCAAACGATAAGAGATGCTTCGAACTCTACGGCTTTGATATTATGCTCGATTCTAACTTAAAACCCTGGCTGATTGAAGTCAACGGCAGTCCATCCATGACAGCCAATACTCCTGTTGATCGTGCCCTTAAAAATGGACTTCTGGATGATACTCTCACCATCATCAACCTATAAAAATTGTAAGTATACCCTTATGCAAGACTCACAGGAGAAGAGGAACAAATAGGCGGCTTCGACCTAATATATAAAATCAACAAACGTATTAAGAATGGAGTCAGGAACATGAGTTTCCTTGGCTGTCAGAATAATAGACACCAGCAAATGAGGAAAATGGCCAAAACTGTAGCTTTAAGGCTGGCAGAAAAGGCCAAAGAGGAGAAGGCCCTTGAGTTAAGCAAGGACGAAAAGTCTCGCAATCTCAAGGATAATCGTAACAAAAGCATCACTAATCCTCAACCCAACAGCAATAATGGTCCAATGAATCGCAGTGGAAATGCAATCCGCAAATCAGATAATTTTAATTTGGTGAAGCTACCCAAAGTGCCAGCTATAGGTTCCAGCAACACATCAGCCAAAAGAATTTGGTAGGCAAAGAAGGTGGGTGGCGACACTACCATAGGAAACGAAAGTCGGTAGTAGAAGCGTAAGTGATGAGTGTTCTTAATAAACTAGATGATGTGCCCTAATAAATTAAATGATGTGCTTTATAAATAATTATAACTGATGAACAACGAGGACCTTCCAGATTACAAACTCACCTTCCTCAGGGAAATGGAGGAACTACGACAACAGCAACTGAGAGAACAGCAGCCCGAAGGACCCTCCATCCTCGCCCCCTCGCCGCCCAAAAAGTACTTACGAGTTAATTTAGTGTTCCCGAAATAGAAAACAACATCATAAATACTTCACAGTATTCTTCCGCCCAGTGGAAACAGCATTTGAACCAGACCTCCTACCGCGGCCATCACGACGACAGTCACTACCAACTGAATCTGCTGGTAAACCCCGAGGTGGCCAAGAAGCAGCACAACATCCAACTAACTCCAATTTCCGAGTACTCGAACGCGATGCACAACAAAACAGTGTTTGTAAACCCTAAAAACATCTCATGCTGATTCAGACATACCATACTCATTCTTAATTCATATTTAAATGCAGAACATAATTGGATTAGAATACACGTATCACTTGCGGATCATCTTCAGCATACGCAGCACTACGATTATCTTCATGTAGATGGTTATCAGAGAGTCTATCAAGTAGCCTGAATTTTACAGGTGCATTATCATTACCAACAGCAGAAGGCCAGTGAATACCTGCTCGGCTGACCATCGATTGGCGGATTGCGTTGGCTACTGGTTACTTATCAACGAAGTGTACAGCCACATCGTGAGAAGGCCCAAGTCAGAGATGCTCTAGAGATTGGTGGAATCATACAATATTTCTTCTCTGAGAAAGTATAGTTTAATGATGAAGATGGTGATGCTTTGGCTATTGATGAAGAAGACTATAGCTATCAGAAATATCCTCCAGTAGTTGAAAATGTTGAAGATAGACCCGATTAGACACACCCCTGACACGCCCAGCAAGGCAAATGAAGCCCATTTCTGCTTTAGACTGACCTGAGAACTCACATACACGATCACTTTCAGAACATATTCCAGCACCATGGCAAAAGACATCAGGTACAAAGAGTTTATCAGTTTGCTTTAGATGTGACTACGTCCGATCAGCAGCATCAGATTGATTTGAAACTGTTCCATGAGTCTGTTCGACACGCTGATATCCATGTACATCGAACAAAGCAATGTGAAGATGATCATGTTGCGGAATAGTGTCCACTGTAAAAAGAACTGGTGAGAAAACTACTCGATTAGACTTGTCTCCACAAAACAGTTTCCCTCGCTTTCGCTCAAAAAACTTCGACGGAGACTGCCTTGGGCGAAGTGCAGAGGAAAAGCGAGGAGACTGCCGGGACAGACCCGCAGAATTGAGTAGTTGGAGAATATTAGTGGAGAAGTGGCTGTCAATTCTTCTTCAGTAATAATAAGGGGATGCTAAGGGCTAGCAACAATTTGTTTTGAGATATAAATTTCAATTTTATCGGGATTCAGGATGTGTAACTCCTCTCTTAGTTGCTAGAACAGGTAGAGCGAACCTTCAGTAAGGTTATCAAAAGGGTAGATCTTTTGAAAGGTATCGGAATAGACTGAGAAATGATTGGCCGCATAAATGATCACTGCTTCGTCATGTATAAGTGTTTAAGGAAGGAGAGTGATGCATTAATCTCTGGAAGTTAAGTACTTACCTGCATATAATTACTGATACTTTACTGCAAAGACAAATGCTAGCAGTTATGCACTAATTGGGGATGGATGGTTTATTATTAGTGGGATTATCCATGCTTGAGGAACGAGACTATATGAGAGTTAGTCATGTTAGTTGTAAAATCTTTGGCTAGAAAATGACCAAGACGACGTAGGAGAGGGAGAAAGCTGAGGGAGTTGGAGGGTAGAAAGTAATGGACATTGGACATATCCCTGGAAGATACGAAAACAGTTCTATCAAATGTGTAGGCCTACTCACCACCATACGCAAGTTGATAATTCTGCCAGGCTTTATTTTCCTTATAAGTGGTGACAATGACAAACTTGAGCTTGTTAAAGATCTTGAATCTCTCTCGATTGCCCATTATTTCCTTTTTCAATTTAAGGAGCAATTGGTAGGGTGGATCATACTCAATTCGAATGAGAGGATGGGTAATATCCACGAGCAGAACGGTTCGTATTCGTTCGATGATGTTAGTGAAGAGAAGATTGATGGTGCGTCTGGCAAGGTACGTCAATGTCAAGAGAGCTCCTTCTTCATGGGTGAGGATGCTGAGTTAATACTCCGCTTCGATGGTGAAGTACTTAATGATTTCTCCAATTTCAAATGCATATTTATTAATATTCTCTGCATTATTAAGCAGCAGCGGACGCAATCGCTTTAGCAAGTACACCTCAGGCAGACTGCACCCGTCCATTCCCTCCTACAACTGACGCAGTAGTTTCGAATAGATCGTCACCAGATCCAGCGAAGATGCTGATATTAACAACAGTGCTTGCTGCGGTTGTTGGGTTTGACAATTTGCGGGTCTAGTCAGCTTATGACTTACTCTCGAGATACTAAAATAGCTTAACCTGGTTGAGGGAACATTTACCTGTCAGTGAGAGGCACCAGTTTATCGATGTATAACACTCTGGGGTTTTCATCTGGCCTTGTTTTTTCGAGGTAGTCGATTTCCTGTAGTCGTGAGTCAGCATGCACAGTCATGAGTAGGTAGAAAAGCATGGTCCAGTAGATGCTGACCATCACAAGCAGAAATATGAATATTTTCTTAATCCTGCCCATCAATTATAATACTCACTATAATGAGTCAGGCATCAGCTGAACCTATTCAGTATTTAAGCCGATGTCTTGTGCGTGGTTGACATGATTATTAAGTTATTGATTGAATAATATTAATGTAAGTTATAGGATTGGCACATCAATGGTAGAGTCTGCACTATTTAGCCTGCATTTTAGGTTTAATAAACACCGGTATCTGTTTGGACTGACCAAATCCTTAATGTAGGCCAAGTCTGCCCTGAAAAAGATGCAAGTTGACTATGTTATCTTACCGTCACAGCCCTACAATATCGAGGTCAGTACTTACTATTGGCATTTGCAAGTATTATACTCTAACCAAGACATTGAGCCAAACAAACTGGCGGAGTATCGTGGTGGCTGATTCAAACACAAAAAAAAGACTATAGTCCCTGTTTGAGATGGTGCCAATTGACAGTCATTAAATTAAATGGTAATTTTTAAAGCAGCATTAAATTACGGAGGAACAAATACTCAAGATATTAATTGAGAACATCCATGGAGTGCGGAGTGCAGTTCAACCTTTAAGAATGGAGCCCTTTGGCTTGGGGTATAACACTGCAGGGGATACCATTAATATCATCGTTGCAGAAAGAGGCACAACTCTAATATTAACCCATCTCTGCGATACTTATCTCATTGACCCAGCCGAAAGTATCCTACCATTACTGGACTACTATGGTATCCCTCAGAGCTCGCTAAAAGCTGTCATTCTCACCAATGCCAATAATTGGAACATCTTCTAAATTTTGATGAAATTAGATAAAATCCTCATCATAACTGAGTAAAGGATTTATGACCAACTAAAAAGGAACATTTAACATAGCTGCTTATGGACAGACTAAATGCTGAAAGTCAAAATGAGAGGCAAGATTCTTTGTTCCCCATCAAGTACAATATTTCCTATGAAGAGTTTTACAGCTACAACAGCATCAATCTTGCTTATGCAACTAACAATTTGGGAGGGATCACCTATTGGGATTTTGTCTTTGGATTGAAAAGGATTCGTCTTTATTGCGATCAGTTGAATGCATTTCCTTCCGAGGTGACAAGCCTAAAAGATTTGGAGTATCTGATCGTGTACGAGATGGCTGAGAAAGTTAAGAAAGATCTTCAAGGCATTCCTGAAATATATCGAAAAAAGGTTATTTATAATCGATTGGAAAGGAAGTATCAGAATAAGTATTTTTATACACTCACTCAAGAGAAACCCATGATTAGCATTCAAGCTGAGGAGCACATTCGTCACAGGCTCAACAGCATTGGAGGAGATGAGTCCTACCAGTTTAAGATTAAAGATTAAAATGCCCGTCTCACCACCCTTTCAATGCTGGATTAAGCAGTATTTAACTCACGGGAAAGAGTCATTCACGTTCGGAGAGGATACGTCAAGGATTAATCCAACAACATCTATGGTGTGGGTCGTATTTTAACAGGTCTGTAAAAAGTAAAAAGTGTGGGCAATTCGACAATAATGTATGAGCCCACAAGCAATATAGTTTTTTATTAAACCTGTAAGAATACAAATAGCAGATTTATGACCAGTTAAAATCTAGTTAAAAAAGTCAAGGATAATTCGTATATAAGAACGCTGAAAAAATATAAAGAGCAGAGTCACAGTAATGAGCAGCGTGAGAAAGACGAGGATTAGATATAAGTCGGGTCGCAATGGCAAATTTTTAACTAAATTTGTCATTTAAGAACTTACGAAGCAGGCCAAACAGTTAACAAAAGCAAAAGCATTTACCTGATCATAAAGGGGTGTCTGAAATTCAAGAATAGTTAAGTGGTGGCTAATAAGAACACGGTTATCGGCAGTATTAAACAGCATTTCTGTCATTTTTACGATTTGAATGAGTAAATATAGGTCGTCAAAGATACTTGGGCTCTCTAGGTAACTTTAGGAGATCTTTATACGAAATTCTTTCGGAAATTTCCCGAGGAAATGTATAAACTGTTTATAAAGTCATGCGTATTTGATTGATTGACCACATTATACTCGATATATTTGTATGATTTGTTTCTCATTTCGAATTAAAGGCTTCCTTCTTAATGTTGCCCGATACCAACCGTATAAAACCCTCACAAGTCAAAAGTCAATAAATATTATCCATTGTAATGCCTAACCAATTCGTTCTATTAATAATTACATATGATGCCAATAAATCGGTAATATAAAATAAGTAAATACGAATCTCAACCCATCATGCAGCACCTGATAAAAGAATTGTTGAGAGTGTGGTGCAGCAAGGAAGTAGACTAAAATTATCAAAATTATTTTCTTACCTACCTCGATACCCTCCCCAACCATCTTGTGGAATTAGAAATTTCAGAGGAAATCAAGTCGTCACTTGAAAACAAAAGCCATTACTTCAAAATTAAAAAGGCAATGGATACTCACAACAGCGTTCTGCAGAGACTTCAAGAACGAGTTACCTACCTATAAAATCGAGAAGATATAAACGAATAAAACTTGAAATCAGTGTGCGATCTCATCGAAGAACTTCGAGACAGTAACCGGCTGGTGGCAGAGGCGACTTTAAATTTTAATTACAAATGCTTATCAATGGGAAGATACGAGCTTTCTCTAATCCAAGGCAACAACCATATTTTTAACAAGTTAAATCGGGACAACTAGTTTTTGAAATCTTCTTTCATGAGGAAATACATAGTCTTTTCCAACTCTTATGACCCTTTTCTACTGCATCATTATGAAACAACTAAGAAAGTGAGCAACTTTAAATATAAGAGAATTGGTTGCGTTGAAGAACTGTTCAATTTGCCCATTAGCTTGACCTATAAGCTGATGAAAAACCAACAGGAAATATTGTAATTTCTATGTGGAAGAGTGCCTCACTCCATCAATGCCAGTCCCAATAAAGACAACCATTTTAAAGGATAATCAGAGAGTTAGTTAGATCCCTATCTCTAAAAATTTGATCGTGATTATTTTAACAAAAATGAATCGCCGAAAAGATAAAGTATGGAAAAAGATTATCCAATGGTTCGAGCTCGTACAGATGAAGGGTAATTAAGCAATTATTTGGGAGACACAGATTCGAAGTTTAATCTCAGATAAAGTTATAATAATTCAAACTATGGAAAACTGGACAACAGAAACCTTAGATATCAGTTGCCTCGATTAAGTAACAACAATAGCCCAGAGACTAGAGCCAGAAATAAGTCCTTTGCTTTTGGATACGATAGCAGCAAAGCAACAGGCTACACTGATGTTCACAAGTATATGTTCAAAATAAGAAAACCAAGCATGATGAAACATAAATACAATGGAATGCCCATCTCTCCTCGTAAGAGAAGTGAGAACCTAAAAAACAGCATTAAAATGATTCAAGAAAAGGATCAATAGTTCATTAGATTTTTACCCAAGACTCGCAAAATTATTAAACCCTCAGAATTTTACAAGGATAAATATGAAGAATAAGAGCTTTCTAAAGATAGCTAAGTTCGAGAAATACTAATTCAAACCTCAAATTAGTATGATAGCAGTCGATAGGATCCATTGAACAAAAAGAATTATATTTAATCCTTAGTCAAGACTGTAAGCAGCACTCCTCTGAAAGTTTAGAAGGGGAGTGAGCTTCAAAAAAGAATCAACAGTCCTCTTAAGAATTTTAAGCTGAAGGCAGGAAATCTTAACATCAAAAGCATCTTTGTCTTCCTCAGAGAGCTTGAAATCAAGTAGAAGTATAGGAAAACATTCGAGGTGGGAAACTGGTAGAGTTCCATCAAAAACAATCAGTATTACTTGCATAAATTTTATGTCAACTAAAACCTCTATGCTATTTCCCTTTGCTGCGCACTGCCATAGAATGACATACTAATAAAATACTGGGGACCTTTGGAAAGATGTGATGATTAAACAAGCAATCTTCTCTTCAAAAAATACCTTGAGTATATTGAAAGGAACTCTCTATCGAAATCGATCTTTTATAATGCTGCAGAGATCAGAGAGATCTTGAGCAATGGCTTTGAGAAACAAAAAGAAAGAATATATGTACGGGCGAGAAAGACTCATACCGAGGTGGATGGTTTCAATTATTATCCTTTTCTGAGTATTAATTTCAGCAATATTGCTGTGCCCAAAACAACGCATAAAGACCTCCTTTATGATTTGGTGGTGCATACTTATGACGCCTATCCTTTCAATTAGAATCAGTTCGTATGCATGAATTATCTTCTCATGATCAACAAACTTTAAAACCCTGGATCCTTCTCAACAATCTGTACCTTCGCCTCCGGTCTAAAGAATACTAAAGAAGTCAATACCAAAATGATTAAATAGGAAATTTTTGATAGGCCTTATGATTTGAACTCCCCTGTATCACCCATTAATCTATTGACCTTTAGAATGAGGAACCCTCTCTTCTCTGCCTTTTTCATAGCAAATAAGCACTACATTAAGCTATCAGGCGAATAAATCTACGAAGATGCAGAAAAACTCATTGTTTCCTTAAACCTTCTGAAGCATAACTCAGTCATGTATTTCGCCAAGGGTTTTCGTTCGATATCTGATGTAATAACTGCGATAAAGACAAAAAGCACCAGTAAAAAAAGGATTTAATATTGCGTTAGAATGTTCAGGAAGCATATGAGGGGGAGAATTCTCTCGATAAACCTTCGTGATGAATTTTGTTTTGCGGATTTCTAAATTATCTTTGAATGGAGAGATTTTTTAAAGGGAAAAATAACTAACGACATCAACGAGTATTAAAACTTTGGAGAAGGTACGTTTCATGGGGTGTTGCAGATAGATCGGTAAAACATTTTTGGATTTGAGGTCACAGACGATAACTTTTTATGATATTTATTATTCTTAATCACTGCTTATCAACATGAGAACAAAGTATTAAAAAGATATCCGCTGAACCTCGACCTTTGGGTTCATCCTTTTTGGTTCAATAATGGAATAAATTTGTGGAGAAGAAACATATACAATAAGGTTCAAGTCTAAATGTCGTTTCTAAATATAGTTTTTATTATTATTTTTGACAATGGAAAGGCGATCATGGACGGATGCGCTCAAGAAAGCGAATAATAGCGACGAAACCAAAATATCGAGAACAGTCGAACGAGTTGGCAACTATTAATTAGGAAGAACACTGGGGAAAGGAACTTTTGGTAAGGTCAAAGAAGCCATCCATGTGCCCACGGGAGAAACAGTCGCCATTAAAATAATAGACAAAATGACAATTTAAGACGATGATGATTAGGTTAGAATTCAGAGGGAGGTTTAGATCATGAAAAAAGTCAGACACCCAAATATCGTCTATCTATATTAGATCATTGAAACCACCGACTCTGTTTATATCGTCACCGAATATGCAGAACAGGGAGAGCTGTATAAAGTAATGTGCAATTAAGTCAGGCTGAAGGAAAGGGCCGCGGGAAGAATCTTTTATCAAATTCTCAATGCCGTCTAATACCTTCATCGGCTCAACATTGCTCATAGGGATCTGAAGCCTGAGAATATTCTTTTGGATGGTGAATATAATGTAAAGATCATAGACTTCGGTTTGTCCAATTATACTGAAACAAAAAAACTGTTAAATACTGCGTGTGGGAGTCCATGTTACGCTCCCCCGTAAATGGTAGCAGGAAAGTCGTACAATGGAATAATTGGAGATGTGTGGTCGTTGGGTATTACCTTCTATGGAATGGTGTGTGGTTCCCTTCCTTTCTAATAAACAACAACAAAGGAACTTTATCGAAAGGTAGTTGAAGGATTTTATGTTTTGCCCAGTGACATAAGCGTCGAAGCCATTTAAGTCATTCAAAGAATGTTAGTCACGGATCCGTAGAAGAGGATAACAATTCCTGAAATTCGTAAGTTGAAGTTCTTCAAATAAATAAAGAATATTGAGCCGTAAATTATTGGTTTGATCGTTGGATTTCATGCCATGCCGATCGATAACTAAATAATTGATAAAATGAAATAATACTCAGCTTTCAGCAAAACGGTTGTGGAAGATCAACTCAAGGAAAACGAACACAACGAGTTGACCACTCTGTATTACCTGCTACAAAAAAGGACGCTAAGGTAGGGCAACAAGACTATTAGTGATCTTCAGTCTTATCTGTAAACAAGTTCCAAGTACAAACTCTAATATGGTAAAGATTCTCTGAGGAAATATCGTAAATGGATTTGGCAAGTATAAATGTCAAAAAACTAAACAAATAAAGGAAAGATAACAGATGTGCAAAAATCAACAGAAAGGAATGCTTTTTCTAACTAAAAATTAAAAAAAAGAGTGCTTTCGTAAGGCAAGAAAATAACCCTTTCTGTCCGTAGACGACCGCTCACCAGACTAAGAACTGAAAGATCAGTTGATGAAAAGAATGTATAGAGAACTACTCCCTTGAAAAAGAACAGCAAGAAATCGGAATAAGGGAATAACTCCAACCGCAAGAAAATGGCGGAAGAACTATGGAAGGCATACTTCAAAAATCCTTTATAAACATTCACCAAGTAAACCAATAAAAAGCCTTCCACCATAAAACCAAACGATAACGTCCGTAAGATGAAATAGGGATTTCTCCGATTGCCGAATATGATGCGTCGTATGAAGCTTAAAAAGTAGAATCCTTGATATGACCTTAGCCTTGATATTTACGAGATTAATATAACTGACTTATCAATAAAAATATAGCTGATTGTGTATAAAATTATTTCTGATAAGAATAATAACGAATGAATGAAATGAAGGAACAGTTTACGATATGTTTGAAAGCTAGAGAGCAGGATATTCGAATTAATGTTCATATTGATGATGATCAAGACGCTGTGTTTCAAAAAATAGTCCAGTCATATCCCGAATGTGTAAATAAGAAAAGTGCAACTTTAAATAGGATAAAATGCCAACTTGAAATGGTACTTCAAGATACTTCGCTAAAATCGGAACTGGAAGAATCAATTCGATATTTTTTGAATGGGTCGTTTCACGTGACGAATTAGCCAGCAAAATGTTAGAGCAAAATTATTAATTAAAACAGTAAGACCGTTGAGGATAAAACAAAAGGGGATGTTCGTTCACCTCTCAAAGCACAATCAACAAATATTAAAAATTTAGATAATAAAAAGTCTCATTCTCTAGACAAAAGAAAGAATCAGTTTTCAGAGGATCAATAATCGTATTTCATTACAAAAAATGTTATCAATCCAATATTAAAAAAAATGTCCTTAGGAGTTACCAAAATGGATTAAAATATATAAAAAGTGAAGATAAAGAAGGCAAAGTATCCCAACGGCAAGGATAAGAAAGCAACAATAAACCTTGACATCATTAAGGCATGCGAATCAATAATGAAGAAATCTAACCAAAATGATATGAAAAACATGGCCCGCGAATATCTTAAATAAACAGGATTTTACAAATAAAATGCTGTGCCGACTCATCCGAGACGCTTTATGATATCATCTCCAGTATTGACATAATAAAAGGTCAGTGAAAGTGATCATGACCTGACCATCATTCATAAGATATAAAATGATGATAGTGCCGAGATCATTAGGAGTAGAGAAAAACCGGAGATATAAGTTAGAAAATAAGAATGTTGTCAAAAGAAACAGCAAAACTATCGAAGCAATAAATATAGATATCTGGGGTCATCTCTAGTAAGCTAGACAAACAGCACAAAAACAGAATTAAAGAGTATCTTCAACACTGCTGAACATCCAGTCAAAAAGTATAGCTACCTCACAAAATGAGACACCCAATGATGATTAATATTTGCTTCGAATTACAATCTAATAATTAACCAGTTTCAAGATATCCTTGAGATTTGTTAAATCATTTTGATCATCGACTGCCTGATTTCAAAACTTGCAAGCTTACTCTTTTCGTACTTCTTTAGACTGTGATAGGTGACAATTCCTATTTTGTTGTTCGACCATTCCACTAAGTAGACCCCTTTTTCTGCCGTGCCTCCTATTCTTTTTTTGATGTACTGCACTCTATCTCCATACATCCAGTGTTCCACTAATTTCCGTTTAGTTGGAATTTACATTTTAAATTCTTCCGCACAATATTTATGGAAAACGGGAAGATGATCATAAGTTTAGGTTTATCTGGATTATATTTCAAATTTTTAAATGATTTAGGGATTTAGCTGACTTTGCTCAAGCCAAATAGTTTTACGTGTTGGGGATCCTCTCAGTTCGACCAAAAATAAGACGTTAGGACCCATGGTTTACTTCCTTAGGATCCGATCAACTTTATTGTTGGCGATAATATTGGACAAATCAGATAATTACTCGTCATTGGACGTTACTTTTCTCATTGAAGCAATTGATAATAGTCAAATCCGAAGTGCAGATGTCAGATGCTTTCTCGATACGAACTTAATAATAGATTACCAATAGAAATAGATATGGTAAGTCACCTTTACCATAGTTACCCCATGACATAATGGATTTAAATTTATAATGGCTAATTTTATGGATAATATAATCAATTAATTCCACTCTGCATTTCTGTCCACATACAGCATATCAAACATAAAATCCGCAATCAATTGCCAACAGTTCGTCATTTCAAAGAATATTATAAGAATTGAATTTCTGCCAGTACACTCAAACAACCCGTGATTAGGATAAATTAATCAATCATAAAGGTAGACGATGACATGGAGTTCACCAGACGGTCAATTCATTCATATCAATCACCAATTCCCAGTCTTCCTCCTATTGTTCCGAAGCACCAGTTTTTCGAAGGTTATTGCTGTTTCCAGATTTTAACTAGAGCACGCTCAATGAGTTATTGTCGTCGATTGGATTTTTCATCTTTTTGGTGATTTTCTTTTTAACGTGATCAATAATATTAGTCATAGTTCCGTAACGCTGCTGCAGCTTCTGATGATGACTTCGGCATTGATCGGGAGTTCTTTTTTTGAGGAGTTTAGATAGACCCTGAAAAGCTTTCTTTTTGCGCCCAGGGACGTCGGCAATAAAATCTTAGAGATGATCAATAACAAATTTTAAGTAAATTTTACTCTCCTATAGATTCCAGTTGCCACGGGTAACTCTTCCCTCCAGCGAAATTCCCATTCTTTTGGCCTAACGGAATTACGGTTCATATGATTCCTGCAATTCCTCTTCCCTTTCCTCTCCAATTTTTCTCCTATTGATTTTGACTCCTTTTCTGGAGGGAGGGAGTGATCTCCTTCGGGAATTAAATAAAAACTAATTCATATAAAAAATGATTATGAGCGACCCGAATATAATTGAGATTTCATTGATTAAATTATTAAATAAATTAGCAATTGACAACTTAATTATTGCTCACAAAGTGAGGGATATGTTTGTGGATGAACTATGGATAATAGACGAGTAGACCTGCACCTTCAGGAAAAATTATTTGGTTATATTTTTTGGAGTTTTAAATAGGCTCACTGTTTTCGATTATAATTCAAATATGAACGAAGAAAGCGAGGATAAATAAGGGCAATAACAACGCGAGCAGAATCCACTGACGATTACCCGCCAGCGATATAAATCATTTCTTATGATCTTTTTGATAATAGCCAATTTCAGTCTCTCCTCCTTCTACTTTGGCTACATCATCATGTACATGAGTATCATTGACTTTGAAACCATCACGCAAGTCTTTGGAATTACTATGAATAAAGCAAATGCACAGGGTATTCTTACGTTTTTCGTGCCTCTCGGGGGTTTAATCGGGTCTTTTCTCAGTTCATATTTTATAAATAATATTTCGAGAAGGTAAACCTCTTCTAATGTAGAAAATCAATACTATACATCAACTACATCGCCTTCCCTGTGGGCTGCCTAATATTTATTCCGAATATTTCACTATATATGTTCCTCCGAGTTTTACAGGGCATCTGTGCTGGGCTGTACAGTTCAATTGTGCCCCTTATTATTAAGGAAATGGCTCCCGCTTAATTATCTGGAGTATTCGGAGTATTTCAACAGTTGTTTATCACAATTGGAATTTTTGTCAGCTGTTTCTTTTCATTTGTCCTCTCCAAAATATACGACGATCCTACAGGAATGACCTATTGGCAATGGATCTTCGCAGTTCCATTATTATCTCTTGCCATGCAGACATTTGCCCTTCATTTCATATTTCCGTTTTAAACCCCTCAGTACTTAGTAGATCATTCAAGATAAATTGAAGCTAAATAAGTTATTACCTATCTCTATCACACCGATTTTGTTGAAGAAGTTTTAAAGTCACTTAAGGACTCAAATTAAGTTCAAAGTAGTGGTTCGGCAAAAGAGATGGAGATGGTCACTGAACCCACAGTTAACGATGTTTAGCCTCGAAAGGATCTTAAATTAACTAAAATAATAGCTCTTCACTTGAGTTTACTCCAACAATTTGTAGGGATTAGCGCAGTGGCAACATACGCAAGTGAAATCGCATCTGGAAGTCTCTTATTTTTTAAACCTATACTACCTTCAATTATCAATTTTTAACAGGTGGCTACTTGCTTGATAAGTTCATCTCTGCTGACTAAATTTGGAAGAAAAACTATTCTCCAAGGAGGAGTCATTGGATCTGTCATCACAAATCTAATTATCGCAGTTGGATTTTTTATGAATGAATCAAACCCGAACATATCAGTTATCCTCATTCTGGTGGGCTTATTTAGTTTCATGGCGAACTTTGGACTTTCTCTTGGCCCAATTGTTTGGATGTACATTCCTGAAATTGTTCTGCCTAACTTTTTACCTTACTCAACGATGATCAATTGGGGTGGATCAGCTTTAAGCATACTTCTGTTTCCCATAATAAAGTAGAATCTGCCTGATAAAAACCCAGCTCCGATGTTTGTGTTTTTCGCAGTGTGGAGTTGCATTTCATTTTTTATAAACAAAAAATACGTGATTGAGACCAAAGATAAAACATCATCTCAAATATCATTGTAGTACCAGCAGTTGTAAGAGAAGACCAAGTGATTTGGATTTAATTTTAATGATTTATCGATCCCATATAATTTTTTAATAGTATGATTAAAATGATAGGTTAGTTAATATATTTTTAAATTCAAAATTCAAGTATATGCCCTTCTCAATGATATTGAAAGAATGACTCATTAAAGACAAGCGACTTTCATATAATTATTATTTAAATTCTATACTGACTAAGGAAAGACGATATGCTTAATAATTATAGGAGATCAGCATCCATCAGCGTCAATCACCCTTTTGCTCGATATCCAATTCGTATTATGAGAATGAACTCGAATCTTGGATTTAGTTCTTTAATGTTTTAAAAAGTTAATGAATTGAACCGTTTCTTTCTTTGTTCTTCATGTGAAATCTGTCGGTAGGAATATTATTTTCCTCTTCTAAATCAATCACTAACGGGCTTTCTTTCAATTTACCTAAAGCTGGTTTAATCGCATGGACATCTTTGGCCTTTATTTGTTCCGAGTCTCGCAATTTACTTTGCTGTTTGCTAACAATAGATTTCATAATATTCTCTAATTTTATCTTTTCAGTACTATCTACTTTGCCGTGTATCTGATACTAGATGTACTTCCTCATAACTGATCTCCACAGTTCTCCACTAAAGTCCGTCTCTGACTTCATCAACTCCTAAAAATTGTCATTTTCAATGGATTCTTTTTCTTTCAGTCCATTATAAGTGGTGATCATAATATTTTTTAAGGCGTGGCTCAAGAGTTAATCAGTAAGCTTCTTCTCGGTTGGATATCTCTCAATCAGCATCTCTTTAACTTTGCTAAAATCGTCATAATGCATATAGAGATATATGATTTCTTTCTTCAAGTGTAAAGGATAAGTATTATAAGTTAGCACTAGGTTTTTTTTGTTCATATTTTTGATGATTCTGATGATGATCAGGACATAGACCACGTAGATTTCATATATATTGATCTGAATGTCCTTGCTAAGGTTGGTGAAGAATCGAAAACATCTAATAAAAATGTTAACATCTCCCTTATCCATCCATGTCCGGTAGTTTTTCAAATCCGAAAAGATGCGGGCACGATCTTGACTTTTCATCCTCCTAAATCCAAGTTTGTTCTCGATATAGTTTTCAATACTGAAGCAAACTCTGTGCATGAGGCAGCTTAGGTAATCATGGTACTTCTGTCGTTTGGGTCTATTTTAATAGCGATTTACATTTTCTTAAGAAGTATTTGTTGGATCTCTCGATGTCTCACATCTGACTATGAGGTGCAAAACAATTCAGCGAGTAACATAAGTGTCTCTTCTTTTTTGTTTTTGATTGTATCTTTTAATGGTTATTTATGGAGGGATTCTCTGCGTTCAAAATGGAAAATGTGATCATAACCCCCATCGCTGCGTTTGCCCAACACTTTTTATAATAGTATTGAACTATCGTCTAACTGTTGTGGTATCTCTTTATTTTTATACTGGCCACATTTTTAGGGAATCTATTTGCAAGATACTGGTTGATTGGCGAGTAACGATTCAACCAAGCTGCTCATTGCCCTTGTGTATTCTTTGATACAAGTCTTAGGTGTATTTTGAATATAATGTTAGATGTTTTCGGAGGGATGAGTCTTCTTCCAGTTGATTAAGCGCAAATAGAACTCAGTTTTGGATGTTACTTTTTTGAGATGGGGCTCCAATAACTCCAAACTGATTTCTTTGTGATTGAGTTCATAAATATCTCTGATTTTCCTTTAGCATTATTAAAAATTAGCTTTTAGAACCTATTTTATCTGCTCAGCAAATCTGAGATATTGTGCTGACAGCTCAGAACGTGCATTTTGAAGACTTTCACTAAATTTAATGGGTTCGGTTGTCAAAGACCTGAAAAATGGAGAGCCATAATGCATCAGTTAAACAGTATGCCTTTCATTAAAATGTACCTTATCTTCGTGGTTTCGCGATGAAAACAGTTGTTTGTGTTGGATTCTGCACTTCTCCTCAAGGCAAATCGAATCGTATTGCATGATTGATAATATTATGAAGGCAACTTAAAACGATGTTAAATTTGGTATTTTTTATGCTTTTTATATTTTGTGCGTTTTAATAAATTACATCAAATTATTGGAGTCTAATTCCCTGGTAAATACAATAACAGTTTAACAAAAATCAAAACTATAATATATAAGATACATACTCATCTCAACATTGTTAAAGGATAAACTTGTTAAAAGAAGGAGTCTTTCATTATTACTTGAATTGTTAACTAACATTATAAGTTATAAACTTAATAATTATCTAAGATCAGCATCAATCAACATCAATTACCCTTTTACTCGATATCCAACTCGTATTATGAGAATGAACCCTAATCTTAAATTTATTCATCCTTCACTATTTCCTAGAATTAATGAATTTGGCTATTTTTTTCCTCTTTGTTCTTCATGTTAAACCCGTTGGAAGGAATATTGATTTCCTCTTCTAAATCAATAACCAGTGGTTTCTCTTTAAATTTATCAAAAGCTTGTTCAATTGCCCTAACATCTTCTTCTGCCTAAATTTCTTCCTTGCCTCGTGATTTACTTTGCTGTTTGCTGACAATAAATTTCATGATCTTCTATAACCCTTTCTTTTCAGATTTGTCTACCTTTCCATGAATTCGATACTCAATAAACTTCCGCACAACTTAGCTCCACAGCTCTCCACTAAAGGCAGTCTCCTAATTGATCAATTTCTAAAACCTCTCATTTTCAATGGATTCTCTTTCTTTCAGTCGATTATAAGTATGGATCATAATCTCTTTAAATGTTTATTTCAGGCGTCCATCAGTTAGCTTCTTCTGATAGGGATATCTGGCAATCAGAATCTCCTTAACTTTATTAAAATTGTCATAATGCATATAGAGATAGATGATTTCTTTCTTCAAATCTAAAGGAGAATCGTTATAGGAAAGCTTTGTATCTGTTTTACTCATTTTTTCAATGACTTTGGTGGTGATTAGTACATGCATTACGTAGATCTAATATGGGCTTATTTCAATGTCCTTGTTGATGTTCATGAAGAATCGAACACATCTGATAAAAATATCAGCTTCTTCCTTATCCATCCAAGACATGTAGTTTTTAATGTCAGTGTAGCTGCGAACCCGATCGCGGGTGCTCATTATCCTAAATCCGAATTCTTTCATGATGTAGCGTTCAATACCCGAACAGACTCTGCACATAACACTATCGATAGAAGATCGATATCTTCTTTGCTTGGGTCTATATTAATGAGGATTTACAGTTTATTGAGAAGAGATCCCTTGATGTCTTAATACTTTATATTTGACTCTAAGTTGCAAAAAACTTCAGCGAGTTACATGAGTGCATCATCTCTTTTGTTATTCTAAGGTTTATTTTTTAATTCTTATTTATGGAGGATAGGACTATCATTGATATGTGAAATATTCTATTAAGCCTACTACTACTAATGCTATTGCTAAGATTCCTGGCGGACTGCTTTCGGTTCAAAATTTAAATTGCGACCATGACCCTTATCGATACGTTTGCCCAACACTTTTTATAATAGTATTGAACTCTGGTCTAACTTGAGTGATATCTCTTTATCTTTAGACTGGGA
>Ga0302185_10000680_pt1 | contig 25649 bp, 19 predicted proteins | sample II_Bog_E1_1_FD_200231 | JGI IMG/M metagenome (GOLD analysis project Ga0302185, IMG submission 200231) | Peat permafrost microbial communities from Stordalen Mire near Abisko, Sweden - II_Bog_E1_2 | ecosystem: Environmental > Terrestrial > Soil > Wetlands > Peat | place: Sweden: Abisko... | reverse complement strand
CGTACCTGTCCTCAGCAATCTTCTGCGTCGCCGCCGGAAGAATTGTCGACCAGTCCAGGCCCAGGTGCCACCCAAAAAAGATGTTGTCCCAGCCTTCCGGAACAACGCGGTGCAGCATGTCCGGCGCAACCTTGCTCATGGCGATAATGCCTACGGCGAAGGAAGCAACGGAGAGGATAAAGAACTGCACAACCTCGGTAATGACCACGCTGATCATGCCGCCCTTGATCACATAGATAGCAGTAATGGCAATCAGAATCAGTGCGTATTCGTTGGCCGAAAGATGCCATGGCAGATAAGTCTGCGCAAACTTGCCAATGCCCTTGAATGCGTATGTGAAGAATCCGATAATGCTGACAAACGCATAAACAACAACGATAATGTGCGACCACTTCGCGCCGCGTCCGGTGCCAAATCGAGTCTGGATCCATTCTGCGCCGGTCATGACATTGGAACGGCGAAGCCACGCGGACAGATAGACCATGAGAAAAATCTGGTTGAACGTCGGCCACAGCCACGGGATCCAAACGCTCTTGAGCCCGTAGACGAACATCCACGACACCAGCAGCATCGTCCCGCTGATATCGAACATCCCAGAAGCATTCGAGATGCCCAGCATGTACCACGGCATCGTGTTGCCGCCCAGAAAGTAATTCTGCATGCTCTGCGAAGCGCGGTGAGAAACCCAGTAGCCAATGAGCACCGTGCTCAATAGATAAGCAACGATGATGGCCAAATCGATGAATTGCAGATGCATACGAATGCCTCTTTCTACTGAAGTTGGCCTGCCAACAAAAACACCAGTGAAGCTTGCCAGTTAATTGCAATCTCGTTGCTTGCGTACGAGGCCAACTGATCGGCATAAACCTTGGCGGGCGGCAAATCTTTGGGTAAAGCTCTCAACACCGCGTCTCCACGCCCGGCATTCGGCCCACCTGAAAGAAGGCCCGGCCAAGGCGCCGGAAGATTGCTTGAACCGCTCGGCCGATGATGCGGATGCATGAAGGCATGCTCGCCTATGCCGGTGACCCACGATAGCGAGAAGCAGTTGCGACCCAGCAGATAATGCAAATTGTCGCGAGCCGTGTCCACAAATGCCGGTTCCGGCTCAAACTGATTCGCGATCAGCAGATAAATCCCGTAGCCGGCCGCAACGCCATTCGATCCCCAAATGTAGTCCCTCGTCTTCATGCTGTTCCGATAAGCGGAAGCGTGCGTCCGCTCCACTACAGCCCGAGCCGCCGCAAGCGTCCGCTGGCGGATGGCGGCATTGGCCCCGGAGTCGTCGCCATGTGCATGAGACAGGGCATAGGTCCAAAGACCCATGGACGCCACCGATCCCCAACCTTCAGCAGGCGGCGAATCAAGGCCCGAAAGAAAATCAGCATAGTGGGTAAGAAAGTAGCTACTGTAAGCCGCTTCCCCTGCAGTCCGGCTGAGCTCTGCCGCCGCCCAGAACCGCTCGTCGGAGCAGTTCGAGTCCCCGTAGCCCCCAGTCGAAACCCCGGGCGGATTGCGGAAGGTGACATTCGGATTCGCTTCGGTCCACGCAAAAGCTCGCCGTGCAGCCTGCAGCGATTGCGCGGCAAACGCGGTGTCATATGGCTTGTAGACGCGCGCCGCTATAGCCGCAACCGCTGCAAGATCCGCCGTAGCACAAGTGCTTTTGTAGGGTGCGGACCCCGTCCCGATCACTTCGCTCGGCAACTTGTCGTCCTGCGGCGCGACGAAACCGGAAAAATGTTCGCTGGTCTGCTTGTGCCACACGCCCCCGTCGTCATCTTGCATCTTCAGCATCCATTGCAGATTCCAGCGCGCCTCATTCAGAATGTCAGGCGTTCCATTGCCCGACTCGGGAATCTTCAGCGAAATGCCCTTCAGCCTGCTGCCGTAAATCTCCCAGGCCCAAAGCAGCATCCCCGTGCTGATCCCCGAATTCACCACGTAGCGTCCGTAGTCGCCCGCATCGTGCCAGCCACCGATGTTATCGCGCGGCCCCTTGGCGCCGGATGACGCGTGAAACTCCCCGTGCAAATGGCATGCTGGATGCGAGTAGCCGGGGAACTCCGGCCCCATATCAACCGCCGTCCCGCATCGCTGCCCGTAAAAGCCGCGCATCGCTAAATAGTAGGCCCGCTCGTAAACGTTTTGTTTTAGTGAAAAATCCCAACTGCGGCCGACCCCGGGCACGTAGACATAAAACTCGCCGGCCTTTTTAAAGCTGGAGAAGTCCGCCGCCTGCACCTGGTCGCCGGTGTCCGCGTCCGACTTCGGCTCATCGAGTTTGCCGTGGAAAACAACCGCATTGTCGCGGGAACTCCGAACCTCAAACGACTCGGCGTGCTCACTCACAAACGCGACCTTCGGGCCATCCAGCGGATAGCCCGCCTGGTCCACTTTAATCGATAAGGAAGCCGACGGTTCCGCCGCACGAGCGAGGGAAAGTAGAAGCGGGAAAACAAGCAGAACAGAGACCAGGGACAACAAGGTCCTGCCACCGCGCAGACTCCGACGAAACAGCGACAACCTACTTGGCATCGTTTACCGCTTAGCCTCGCGTAAGCCGTCCAGATTGAACGGAAAAACGCAAGAAGTCTTTCACATCAGCCTGATCACTGACAACGTTCCCGAACTCAACGGGAGATTGAATGACTTGGCTCGCGCAGATCATTCTCCACGTTCGCGCGACGATACGCAAATGGAATCTTCGAATTTGCAGAATGCTGACAAATCCTCTGGAAAATCGTTTGAGTTGATTTGGCTTTGAAGCGGGGGCTATACTTGCGGAGCGTTTTCGGGTAAGGGAGCAAGCGTAATGAAGTACGGACATTTCGACGACCAGCAGCGCGAGTATGTGATAACGCAACCAGATACACCGCTACCGTGGATGAATTACCTGGGATGCCAGGCCTACTTCGGAATCATCTCCAATACGGCAGGCGGTTATTCCTTCTATCGAGACGCGCGCCTCCGTCGCCTGACCCGTTACCGCTACAACAATGTGCCGCTCGATTTCGGCGGCCGCTATGTTTATCTTCGCGATGATGAGTCGAAGGAATTCTGGTCCCCTTCATGGGAGCCTACCCGGACCGAATTGAAAAACTACACCTGCCGCCACGGCATGGGCTACACGAAGATCCGCTCCCAGTACACCGGCATCGAGGCGGAGACGCGCTACTTTGTCCCGCTCGATGAGAATCTCGAAATCTGGCAGTTGACCGTCACCAATCGGCGCGATACACCAGCGAAAATCTCATCCTTTGCCAGCATCGAATTCTGTCTCTGGGATGCGCAGGACGACGCCACCAACTTCCAGCGGAATTTCAATACCGGCCAGGTGGAAGTCGAAGACGGCGTCATCTACCACAAGACCGAATACCGCGAGCGCCGCAATCATTTTGCCTACTTCGCCTGCTCAGAGAAGGGAGCCGGTTTTGAGACGCAGCGCGAATCTTTTCTGGGCCGCTACCGTGGCTGGGACCGTCCAGCAAGCGTCGAAGCAGGCGAGCTGAAGAACACCATCGCGCATGGTTGGTCGCCCATGGGCGCGCACCACGTTAAGCTGGAACTCGCCCCCGGCGAAACGCGCCAGATTGTCTTTGTGCTCGGCTACCATGAAAATCCGGTCGATGATAAGTTCGATCCGCCCGGCTCGCAGACCATCAACAAGAAAACCGTCAAGCCCGTCATTGCAAAGTATCTCGATGCAAAGCAGGCCGACGCCGCATTCGAGAAACTGCGCGTGTATTGGGATAGCCTGCTAAGCGTTTTCCAAGTCACTACTCCGGACATCCACACCAACCGAATGGTGAATATATGGAACGCCTACCAGTGCATGGCCACGTTCAACATGTCGCGTTCAGCGTCGTTTTATGAATCTGGAATTGGACGAGGGCTCGGCTTCCGCGACTCCAACCAGGACCTTCTTGGGTTCGTACACATGGCGCCGGTGCGGGCGCGCGAACGGATACTTGATCTTGCAGCGACGCAACTGCCAACCGGCGGCGCATACCACCAGTACCAACCTCTGACCAAGCGAGGCAACAACGACATTGGCGGCGGGTTCAACGACGATCCGCTATGGCTCATCGTAGGAGTTTCTGCGTATCTGAAAGAGACGGGTGACTGGAGCATCCTCGACGAGCCGGTTCAGTACGACAATGAACCCGGCTCCGAGCAGCCCCTATACGAACACCTTCAACGCAGCATTCAATACACGATTGATAGGATGGGTCCGCACGGACTTCCCCTCATCGGCCGCGCCGACTGGAACGATTGCCTGAACCTGAATTGCTTCTCCGACACACCGGGTCAGAGCTTCCAAACCACAACCAACAAAGACGGAAAAGTGGCTGAATCCGTCTTCATCGCCGGGCTGTTTGTTCATGCGGGCCGAGAGCTGGCTGCAATCGCAAAGCATCGCGGGCTTGATGCCGAGGCCGCCAGGTATATCGGCGAAACCGAGAAGAATTTGCGGGTGATCGCCGAACACGGCTGGGACGGGGAGTGGTTCCTTCGCGCCTACGACGATTTCGGCGCCAAAATCGGTTCTAAGGAATGCGATGAAGGCAAAATCTTTATCGAGTCGAATGGCTTCTGCGTACTGGCCGGGATCGGCCTCGATGACGGTAAAGCGGAGAGCGCAATGAAGGCTGTGGGCACGCATCTGGCTACCAGGCACGGCATCGTCGTGCAGCAACCGGCGTATTCCAAATACTATCTGCAGCTCGGTGAAATCTCTTCGTACCCGCCCGGATACAAAGAGAATGCCGGTATTTTTTGTCACGTCAATCCGTGGGTCATGATTGGCGAAACGCGACTCGGTCATGGCGACCTGGCGCATGACTACTACAGCCGCATCAATCCTTCAGCGCGCGAAGAGATCAGCGATCTCCATCGCTGCGAGCCCTATGTTTACGCGCAAATGATCGCGGGCAAAGACGCACCAACATTCGGCGAAGCAAAAAACTCGTGGCTCACCGGTACAGCCGCCTGGAATTACTACGCCATTGTTCAATGGATTCTGGGCATTCGGACATCTCTGGACGGCCTCGAGATTGCTCCGGTCATTCCGAAAAGCTGGCCTGGCTTTACAGCCACGCGCGTTTTTCGCGGCGTCGTCTTCAAAATCTCCATCGAGCGCAAGGGAGATGGAAATAAAATTGCGCTCACGGTGGATGGCGCGCCGATTGTCGGTAGCGTTGTGCCTGTGCCCACGGATGGACGAAAAGAAGTTGTGGTCAAGGGGATTCTGAGTTAGCTGAACAGAGGAGCAATAGCCTTGTATATCGCAAGCGAACAGCGCTACGACACAATGACCTATCGCCGCTGCGGAAAAAGCGGCATCAAGCTACCGGCCATCTCGCTTGGCCTTTGGCACAACTTCGGGGGCGTCGATGTTTTTGAGAATGGCCGCGCCATGGTGCTGCGTGCCCTCGACCTCGGTATCACGCACTTCGATTTGGCCAACAACTACGGTCCGCCGCCCGGCAGCGCGGAATCGAACTTCGGCGAAATTCTCAAGCGCGACCTCAGGCCGTATCGCGACGAGCTGATCATCAGTTCGAAAGCCGGGTACCTAATGTGGGCAGGTCCGTACGGTGAGTGGGGATCTCGCAAATATCTTCTATCGAGTCTTGATCAAAGTCTGAAGCGCATGGGTTTGGAATATGTCGACATCTTTTATTCACACCGGCCCGATCCCCTAACGCCACTCGAGGAAACAATGAGCGCGCTCGACCAGGCCGTGCGGTCAGGGAAAGCTCTCTACGCGGGCGTCTCCAATTACACCGCATCGCAGACCGCGGTTGCCGCAAAGATTCTGCGCGAGCTTGGCACGCCCTGCCTCATTCACCAGCCGAAGTATTCCATGTTCGATCGTTGGGTCGAAGGCGGATTGCTCGATGTGCTTGGCAATGAGGGCATTGGCGGCATCGCCTTCTGTCCGCTAGCACAGGGCTTGCTCACCGACCGCTATTTGCAGGGAATTCCAAGCGGTTCGCGGGCATCGAAGCCAAACACGTTCCTTAAAAAGCAGGACGTCGACGAGCACCACGTAGCAGAAGCGCGCGCATTGAATAGCATCGCGGCGGAACGTGGTCAAAGCCTTGCGCAGATGGCATTGGCGTGGGTACTGCGCGACGAGCGCATGACTTCTGCGCTGATCGGAGCCAGCCGCGTGGAACAGATTGAACAGAACGTGGCAGCATTGTCCAACCTGGCTTTTTCAGCCGATGAGTTGACCCGAATTGACGCGATTCTTAACCAAGGCGCCTGACGCGGTCCTGCAATCCATTCATAGCACTGCTTGCTTTTCAGAGGGAGCCCTTCGGTGCAAGATTTAAGGCAAAAAGCTGAGACGGAGTTACTCTCTGACATCCTGCCCTTCTGGCTCAATCACGCAGTCGACGACGAGTATGGCGGCTTTCGCGGGCAGATTGCGAATGACCTGACCATCGATTCACAGGCCGCCAAGGGCGTCATCCTGAACGCGCGCATTCTCTGGACCTTTTCGAAGGCCTTCAGCGTATACGCCAATCCTGTCTATCTAGAGGCTGCTCGCCGCGCCTATGAATATTTGATCCGCTTCTTCTGGGACGATGAGTTTGGCGGCGTCTATTGGATGGTCGATTGTCTGGGGCAGCCCCTGGACACCAAGAAGCGCACATATGCGCAGGCGTTCTGTGTCTATGCGCTCGCAGAGTATTGCCGCGCCACAGGTGATGCCGAAGTTCTTGCACGCGCGCTGCGCCTTGTTGAAGTGGTTGAAGCCGCAGCCCACGACCCTCAGCACCGCGGCTACTTTGAAACCTACGAGCGGGATTGGTCACTGGCAACAGACCAGCGACTGAGCGATGTGGACATGGACGAAAAGAAATCGATGAACACACACCTGCACATGCTGGAAGCGTACGCGACACTGCTCCACCTTCACGAAGACGAGAAGGTTCGCATACGCTTGCGCGAGCTGATTGAAATCTTCCTCGACCACATTATCGATCCGGCGAATCATCATTTCATTCTCTTCTTCGATGAACAGTGGAACCGTCGGTCGAACGTCATCTCCTTCGGCCACGACATTGAAGGCAGTTGGCTGCTATGCGAAGCTGCGGAGATCCTTGCCGATTCCGCATTGCTGGAACGGGTTCGTACAATCTCAGTGAAGATGGCTCAGGCTGTCCAGGATGAAGGCATCTATAGTGATGGTGGCCTCCAGTATGAAGCCGACCCAACGGGCATCATCGACTCCGACAAACATTGGTGGCCACAAGCCGAAGCAGTCGTTGGATTTCTCAATGCCTATGAGCTTTCCGGGCAGCCGCACTTCCTTTCGGCCGCACAACGGAGTTGGGCATTTATTGAGAAGTTTATCGTGGATCACGAGCATGGTGAATGGTTTTGGCTGGTTTCGAAACACGGCAGGCCAGATAACGAAAAAGACAAGGTGGGCCCGTGGAAGTGCCCCTACCACAATAGCCGCACCTGCTTTGAATTGATGGAACGGCTGCATCGAATGTCCAATTCCATTTCCACGCAGACCACGTAAAGATAGTGAGACCGGAGCAGAAAGATGAACCAGGCAACATTCAAGAAAAGTCTTCAGGATTTGATCAAGCAGCAGGAAAAGCTGCTTTCGCGGCGCAATAAGAAATCGCCCGGCGGCAATGGAATCTTTGCCCGCTATGAGCGTCCTGTGCTGACCGCCGCGCACGCGCCCATCGCCTGGCGCTACGATCTGGATCGTTCCACCAACCCATTCCTGCTGGAGCGCATCGCCGTGAATGCGGCATTCAACGCGGGAGCAATTCTCCACAATGGGAAGTACCTCGTGGTCGCGCGGGTTGAAGGCGGTGATCGCAAATCGTTCTTCGCCGTTGCAGAGAGCCCGAACGGCGTCGATAATTTCCGATTCTGGGACTATCCGATCCTGATGCCCGAAACTGCCGATCCGGATACCAATGTCTATGACATGCGGTTGGTCAAGCATGAGGATGGATGGATCTATGGCCTCTTCTGCACAGAACGTAAAGACCCCAAAACTCCATCGTGGGACACCTCCTCCGCGGTGGCACAGTGCGGCATTGCTCGCACCCGAGACCTCAAATCCTGGGAGCGACTGGCCGACCTGAAATCAAAATCCCCGCAACAGCGGAACGTCGTTCTACACCCCGAATTCATCGACGGCAAATACGCCTTCTACACCCGCCCGCAGGATGACTTCATCCAGGCAGGCAAGGGGGGCGGCATCGGCTGGGGACTGGCAGACAGCATCGAAAAGGCCGTGATCAAGACCGAAACCATCATGGACAACCGTGCCTACCACACCATCCAGGAGGTCAAGAACGGCCTCGGTCCCGCGCCCATCAAGACACCCGAAGGCTGGCTGCACCTCGCTCACGGCGTCCGCAACACGGCGGCTGGCCTTCGCTACGTTTTATATCTCTTTCTCGCGGAACTCGAGCGCCCGTGGATCATCACGCATAAGCCGGCGGGCTACTTCATTGCGCCGGAGGGCGAAGAGCGCGTCGGCGACGTCTCGAATGTGGTCTTCAGCAACGGGTGGATCGAAGGCAAGAAGGGCGAAGTCTTCATTTATTACGCCTCATCCGACACGCGCCTTCACGTAGCCACAACCACAGTGGCCAAACTGCTCGATTACGTGCAGAATACCCCCGCCGACCCACTCCGCAGCCACGCCTGTGTTGAGCAGCGTTACGCGCTCATCCAGAAGAATCAAACGATATTACGTGGCCTGAAAGCATCCGGCGGCAAGCGAACCAGCGCAAAGCGATAGCCCAACCCATAGTTGCTAAGGCTTGACTCCCGCATTCGGGGACGCCGCAGGATCGGCAGCCGGTGTTGCATCGCTCTGTGCAGCCTGCCGAGCCAGCTTCTCCGCCTTCTTCCGGTTGTGCGCCCGCACCATGTCCGGCCAGAACTCGATGACTTCCGCGCCGACGATCCCCTCGACAGACACCGTAATTCCGTCGGTGATGGTGTCGCTGACCGTGCGTTCTGACGCTGGATAGTACGCGCGGGCAATCGCCGCGCCAATCAGGTTGCCGCCAACGTTTGCGTAATTCGGACCCCAGTGGCCGTTATCGCGCTTGCACCAGAAAGTGCTGGACGCAGCCCAAAGTACTCGGCCGATGGGACTCCCCGTCCCTTTCTGAAAGTAGCGCGGATCTTCGCGAAGTATGGATGTCAGCACTGCATTTCCGAAGAAATTCCCGATGAATGCATCCGAGTAGGCCGCGCCATATCGCTTGGCGTAGCCTTGAGCCCCCTGGCCCCATTCAGGATAACTGTCGTCGGCCTGGCCAATACCGGAAACGACGCCCGACAGCAGAAACGGCCATGGATCGGTCTCGCTTTTGAAAAAGAGCTTGAACTTCTGTCCCGAAGAAAGAGGAACCGCATTCGGGTCCCTCGTGGTATTGAAGGTAGCCATCACCCCCATCACCCGTTGCTTCTCCTGTTCCTTCAGTTGTTCTTCCGCCTTTTCGCGCTGGCTCTTTTGGTCGGCGGATTCCTGGACCTGCTGCTGAGAGCTGGAACTACTCTGCGCGGAGTTCTGAGCTGGCGCCGCAGTCGGTTGAGCACTTTGGCTCTGCGCTGCCGGGCTCTGAGCCTGGCCGAAATCCGCGTCGGCAACTTCACCCTGCGGCCCGGGAACATCCGGAAGTTCCTCGGTCGAACTCACCGTCGACACGACACCAGGCTGCTGCGAGTAAGTAAGAGGCGACATTGCCAAAACTGCAGACACCGCAAAAAGTGTTGCCGAAATAAAATAAGAACCTGCGCGCATCCATTCACCAGTTTCAAAGTCCGCGCTCGCCATACTTGTCCGACCGGACGCACAGGGCGAACAGGCCGGACGCAATTGGGAGCTACTATCAGGGTAAATTACCCGGGGCTTTCACACTGTTGATCAACGCGATTAGCAGGGCAATGTTTCATCGCCTTGACATACTGTCCCCCTTCGTTAGACGAACCTCGGCGCGTCTCGGACACAAACTAGTTGACGATTTCACAGGTCGCTCATGATGCCGCGGAGCCTGTCCCCAGCTTGGGCGCCATTCTGGACTTGATCTCGCTTAACAGCATTTCGACCTTGTCCTCACTTTCGAGTGCCTGAAAGCGGTCCTCAAGTGAATCCGGCGCAAGCACTTCGGAGGCTGCGGCATTCTCAGCCGACTGTATGTGTACCCTGCTCTTCAGGCGTCCAATCGCATGCTCCTGGTCGTTGCCGATAACCTGGCGAGCCTGCGTGGCGCGGCCCACAACCCGGGCGCGGCGATGCTCGGCCACCAGCATTTCACAGCGTGCACGCGTCTCGTTCAGTTTTTGGTCCAGCTTGTGCAGGGCCTGGCGAAGATTGTCCGCTTCTTGCTTCTGATCCGCCGCCTGCTCCGTAAATCCGGCCACAAGCTGATCCTGGCTCAGTGCCCGCTCCAGCGCGGCTCGAGCCATATCGTCGTGACCCTTTTGCACCGCCAACTCTGCCTTGCGCCGCCATTCCGCGGCCTGCTCCACATGCTCAACCCGCTTCTTGTCCAATAGATGCTGATCGGCAATGGCGATGGCCACTTGTGTCTTCACCTGGAGCAACTGGTTTTCCATGTCCAGGACGATCTGTTTCAACAACCGCTCAGGATCTTCGGCCTTCTCGATCAGGTCGTTGAGATTCGCGCGGAGCAATGTGCTTACTCTCTCCAGCAGTGCCATGGTGTTTCTCCTTCAGCTTCTCGCTGCATTCATCAACTTCGGTTCCGTGCAGGCATCCCATTCTTGTCATTCTTGCCGTGCGCCACAAGGATGGGAACCGGCTATTTCTCCGTCGGCTTTTCCGCGGCCGGGGTCTTGGTCTTTGCGAACTCCCCAATGTCCGCGATCATCTGATCGGTTAATACCTTGCTGCGATCCTTCATGCGATTCATCGCCATCGGCATATACTCCTGCATAATTGCCGGTTGGGCATCCAGCAAATGTTGCCCGGCTGACGATTCGTAGAAAGCAATGTAGGAGTCCACGTCCGAGCCGGTTACATGCCGCTCGTAGACCGTCGTCATGTCGTCGAGCATTTCGTCGATGCTCACGACATTAACTGCCTTCTCCAGATACTTATGCATCAATGAGTCAAGTTGGGCCTGTTGCTCGGGCGTAATCGATTCGCCCCCGAGCTTCGAAGTCGCTTCTTTGAACTGCGCTTGAATCTGCTGCTGAATCATTGCCGGCATCATCTTTAAGTAACTCTGGAGTTGCTGACGCAGGCGCATCACCTCAAACAGCTTTGCCAATTGCTCTTTCGTCGGTTGTTGGTTTGTCGGAATAGCCGGGGCGGAGACCTGCTGCTCATTCGTCGACGACGCCGGCAGGTTTGTCTGGGCCTGCGCAAGCGTCCACGATGCGAGCATGGATACAGATCCGAGCAATGCTGCGAACTTCCACGCGTTTCTCATACTCTCCTCAACTCTTTTGGTCCGCGCCACCTCACGGCAGCGCGGAGTTGGTCCTCGTTCTATGGCACAAAAGCTGCTGCTTATTTTTCCGCCGGCTCATCAGCCACCGGTTTCGTCTTGATGCCCTGCACATTGGCCATCAGTTGCTTGATGTCCACCCCGCTCAGCGCCTCAAAAAGTGCAGGCACCTGTGCGGCAATGCGCGTCATGTCGCCGGTAATCTTGTGAACGCCGGCTGCATCATCATTCCCCGTGGACACAATGGTGATATGGTCCACTTTGCTCAACGGCTCGGACATTGCGCGAACCACATCGGCCATGTTGGTCAGCAGTTTGTCGAGCACCGCAGCCTGGTTCCACTCCTGATAAGCCTCGGCCTTCACGTTCATTGCCTTGGCTTCAGCCTCGCCCTTCTGCAGGATGATGCTGGCTTCAGCTTCGCCCTGGCTCCGGATTGCGGCCGCGCGTCCTTCGGCTTCCGCGGTCAAACGATTCTTCTCCGCGGCAGCCATGTTCTCAATCCGCTGACGCTCAATCTCTGAGCCCTTCAGCACCGTTGCAATCAGCTCCTTCTCATGGCGCAGAATTTCAGCTTCCTGCACCTTGATCTGGCCTTCCTTCTCCACCTGCTGCACCTTCACCTGCTCGGCCGTGACCTGCTGAAGCATGATGTTGGTCTGCAATTCATACGCCTTGTCGGCCGATGCCTGCTGCCTGCGGCTCTGCTCGCTGAACTCCGCCTTTTTAATGTCCAAATCCCGCTGCGCTTCCGCCTGGCGAGTCTGCGACGCCGTCTCCGCAATCACCCGGTCCTGATCTGCCTGCGCCTTCGCCACCGCAGCTTCGCGAGTTGCTGTCGCCCGCAGAATCGCCGTGTCTCTCTCCGCCTCCGCCGTCGCCATCTCCGCGTCTCGCTTGATGCGCGCCACATCCGGCCGGCCCATGTTTGAGATATATTCGTTCTTGTCGCGGACTTCCTTGATGGTGAACGAAATCACCTCGAGCCCCATCTTGCTCACTTCTTCTGCGCAGGTAGCACGCATGCGTTCGCCCACCATCTCCGGCTCTTTGACGATCTGCTCCACAGTCAACTGACCGATGATGCCGCGCAGATGTCCCTCCATCACCAGCCGGATCAATCCCTCGCGCTGCGGCGGTGTCTTTGTCAGGAACTGCTCCGCAGCCGTCAAAATTGAAGGTTGGTCGCTCCGCACTTTAATCTGCGCAACGGCTTCCACAGTTACCGCAACGCCCTGCTTCGTATAAAGATCCTGCTGCGGAGCGACATCGAAGCTCATCAGTTCCAGGCTCAGTTCACGGCAGCTCTCGACCATGGGAAAAATAACCGTGCCATGGCCCTTTACAACACGCGGACCGCGAAATCCGTACACAATCAAAGCCTCGTTGGGACCGGCCTTGCGATACATCCTGGCCAGGATGCCCATCACTACGATCAATGCCAATGCTGCAAGTCCGGCGTACAAAATGATTTCATTCGTCATTGCGATCCCGGCCCTTTCGTCCGGGAGGTGAGATGGTTGATGGTTTTACCGCTGCGTCAGTGGTCAATGCTTCAGTTTTGGTTAACAGCTTCAGATCTCAGTGGCCAGTCGTGATGTTGCATGCCGTTCACCGTCCACTGTTCACTGTTCACGCTCTTAGTGCTTCGAGCCCGCGTTCTTGCCGTTCTTGGGAAAGATCTTGGCCAGGAATCCCAGCAGGAAGATGCCTACCAGGATGGCCATGTCGGTAATCAGCACGGTTGTATCGGTGGTCATTGGAACCTCAATATCCAGTTGTCAGTTTTCAGTTGTCAGTTGACAGTTTCAGGCTGTTGCGGGTCTCAGGTTGCAGATCTTCAGTAGGTACGCGATTACTAATCGCTAACCACTAATCACTAACCACTGCCTTCTATGTCTTCCCAGCGCCGGACCCAGGCAATCCCTTTCTCGTACCGCACGACAAATACCTCCTCCTGTTTTTGAATCGGTACGCCGTCCTCTGAACGCGCTGGAGCCGCCTTGCGCGCCCCCAATTGTTCGTACACAATTTCTCCAATTCCATCTGCCCGTATGGGAGCCGATACGCGGCCAACCACTCCAGCAACTTCGGTCTCTTCTGCCGTGAGTTCGCGCTCGTGCGGCAGCATCACCCGGGTAAGGAAGAGAAACACAATCGCTCCTCCAGCCACGCCGCAAACGCCCGCGAGAATCAGCACCACTCCGGCAACGAAGCTGCCATGGCGAGTCAGTAGATACCCTGCGGCGCCAAACCAGCAGAGAAACACCATGATCGAAAAACCATTCCACCACGGCACAGTCGATCCGGAACCGCCAGCCGGCGCTGCATGCGGCACATGGCCTGCATGCGGAACGCCATGCGGTATATGCACATGGGTGGGAAGATGCGGAGCGTGCGGCATATGAATGTGCCCGCCAAAGTGGCCCAGTCCCCCCAGCAGCGAAAACGCGCTGAGCAGCAGTCCCATGACAAAACAAACCAGATAAAAAGATTCCCAGGTCATTGCCTTGCTCCCTGTTTCTTCCCGCGCCTTGATTCCTTTTCGGGGTTTTCTGTTCCCTGTTCCGTGCCGGGTTCCCCTGCGAGCGGTCTTTGCTTGCTGGGGTGGCTATTCCCTGTCTTTTGCAGTTTCGGGCGAAGCACTTCGGCAAGCCGAGGAGCGAGCCCGGGCGTCTCCAGAATCGCTTCCAGAAGCAGAAGACACTCACGCGAGCGATCATGCCGCGCCAGGGTCAGCAGCGCCTGCATCAGTTCCGGATCGCGGCTGAATCGCTCCGCGCCGTTCACCAGCCACAGGTCGAGCTTGTCCTCAAATGAACGCAGCTCGCTCTGCAACTCGGGGTGATATCCCTCCGGGTCATCCACCAGGTAGCCGGGATGCACCTTGAAAAAAGTGGCGAGGATCTGACGAGTGGTGTTGGTCAGGTGAGGCCGAGCCCCGCTCTCAATTTGCGAGAGGTAACTCTGGCTGAGCTTCGAGCCGGTCTCAGCTTCGATCGCCCGAATCGTCTCCTGCTGGCTCAGGTCGCGGTCAAGGCCGCGCAAGCTGCCTTCCACTTCTCGCAGGTACCGAATTTTCTCACCGAGCTTCATAAGGACCAGCTGACTTAATACACGCTGACCGGGTAAGTGCTCTTGCCTGCAATAGTAGCGCCTCGCGGCTAACAACCAATTGCAATATGCAATATTAATATCGCAATCCGTAATAATTTGCAACGAAAATCGTAAAAGGGTGAATCCATTCCCTTGGATTTTCATCGCGTTTCGTTCTGGAACACTTGTAGACTCAGCGCTTAACTCTGGAAATCAAGCCTGGATCGCCCGTGCAGAAAAATAAGCCGCAGTAGTGCACAATGTCGGTATGCTTACTCGCGCGTGCGCAGATTTCTGCCATTCTTGCCTAGCGAAAAATGAATACCCCACCCCCCTCCCCCAATAAACATCACCTTTCAGGGTTACCCAACGAGGAGAGATGGAGACGTAAGCCACATAAGATCAATCGTTTACCTGACTATGTTCCCGACAGTCCGCAGGCGGAAACGGTCGCAAAAACCGCATAAAATCCGAGTTTTCGAGGCATTTTCGGCCATTTTTTGATGATTTAAGGCGAAAAAACGCGGCCCGAAGGCCGCGTCGTCGCAGATCTCATGTCGCCTTACGCCGCGAAGTCGATAAACCCACGCTGCGGATCAGTCGAGATGAGCTTCACCGTCACCTTGTCGCCCACATCGAGCCCTTTGCCGCCGCGAACCAGCATTCCATCCACATGCGGGTTCAGCGTGCGCACAAACGTTCCATACTGATTCACGCCCGTGACAATCGCCGGGAAACTCTGCCCAATACGCGGGTGCAATACCACTGCGGCAATGCGCTTCTGCATATCGCGCTCCACCTTGCGCGAAGCATCTTCCATCAGTGTGCAGCGCTGTGCAATGGCATTCAAGTCGTCTTCGGTGTAAGGTGCAGGCGCCTTTGCCAGCAGTGCCTTCATCAGTCGCTGCGTCACAATGTCGGGGAAACGGCGATTCGGCGCCGTCGAGTGCGTGTAATCCTGCACCGCCAGGCCAAAGTGCCCAGGCGAAGGCTCATTGGGCTTCACCAGCACATATTCGCCGGGGCCCATCAGCTTGATCACAGCTAGCGACAGATCCGGAAAGTGATCGGGATCCTTCTGCTTCTGTGCCAGCAGGAAGTCGTTCAGCGCCTTTGAGTCCGGTGCGGCCGGCAGTGTGGTTCCCAGCCCCTGAGCCACTTCGACAATGCGGTCCCAGCGTTTAGGCGTCCGCACAATACGCCGTATCGAGGCAACGCCGGCATCCTCAAACGTCCGCGCAGCCACGCCGTTAGCCGCAACCATGAACTCCTCAATGAGGGACGTAGCCCGGTTCTTCTGCTGCGAAACAATATCGACCGGCTGATCGCCCTTCAGTTCTGGCCGCGTCTCGATGGTCTCAAGATCCAGCGCGCCATGCTGGAAGCGTCCGCCGACCATCCGCTGAGCCGCCGCGTCCTGCAGTTTCAATTGCGCAGCCAGCTCGGCGCTCGCAGCCACCTTGGCCGGCGCCGGCCCGCTGCCGTCAAGCCAGGCACCCACGGCATTGTACGCAAGCTGCGCGCGGTTGCGCACCAAGGCCGCATAGACCTTACCATCGGAAGTCGTGCCGGTCGAGTCCACGCAGTACTCAATCACATGCGCCACCCGGTCCTGATTCTCATTCAGAGAGGTAATGCCCTCGGAAAGTTCCACCGGGAGCATCGGAAAGACCTTCACCCCGGTATACACAGAAGTGGTCTCACTTCGCGCGTGCCCGTCGATCACCGATCCAAGGGGCACGCACACATCCACATCCGCCACCCCCACCAGCACACGAATCCGTCCGTCCGCCAACTGCTCCGCCCACTCAATCTGGTCCAGGTCGCGTGACGTATCGTTGTCAATCGAAGACCAGAGCAGACCGCTCAAATCCTGCAGCCCCGGGATCGCCGGGGGGCCAGGGTGCGCCTCAATTTCAGCAAGCTGGGCATCGGTTCCAGCGGGAAACTCCGGCTGGAAACCGTGCTCGATCATGGATGCGTGGGCGGCAGCAACGAGATTGAAATGGATGGGCTGAGCAGATGACATCGGAATTCTGGCTCCTTCAAAGCGAAAGGCCAGCCTACCACGACAGAGCGGTCGAGGTCTGCGCCACGTGTCCAGTAAAACCGGCACGAATTCAGAAAACGTCGCCTAAAAAAGCAATCGGGCGCCGCAAGCGCGGCGCCCAATCCTTCAAGTTGTTAAACCTTTATTGAATTCCCAAGTCGGCCAGAACCTTCGGCTTAGCTTCGTCCACGGCGAGAAGATTATGGCAAGCGGCACAGTCCTGGGTGATGGTCGTCTTTCCGTCCTTGGTCGCGTGGTCCCCATCGTGGCAGCGAAAGCAGCCCGGATACGCCATGTGTCCAATGTGGTTGGGATGCGTCCCCCACGTAACCTTCATGTAAGGAAACACGTTCTGGTTGTAGAGGGTGACCAGTTCGTCGCCCGCGGATTTGATAAGTGCAGCCTTTGCAGACAGCACATCGGGATTCTGCGAGCGATAGAAGGCAGCAAGTTGCAGAGGAATCTGCGTGCTTGCTTCCTCTTCGCTTGCGTAATTCGCCTTCAGCAGTTGCAGGCCTTCCTTGTGAACCCAGGGCAGATCAGGACTGACAGCGCCCTCGGCCATGGCCCGGTTGAGCGCATCCTCAGCGGTAACGAATGTGTGAGCAGCGCGGTTGTGGCAGTCGATGCAGTCCATCACACGACGCTCACCCTGCGGAACCGCGCCATTCAGTGCGGAAGCACCAAATGCTGTTTCGGAGCCGTCAGCATTCCGCCTCTGCACCCACGGAATTGTAGTGCGCGTCGGATCGGTCGCGATGTATTCGATATGGCCAAGGTGGACGCCGTGAATACCAGTCAAATGCGACAACGAATCCTGACCGCCCAGGTGCAGTACGACGACGGTCTGCGTTTCGGTATTCTTTTCATCGTCGGCAAAGGTGGATTTAACCAGCAACTTTTCACCTATGAACTTCGCCGGCGTGTGGCAGCCTTCGCACGTATACCGCGCCGGGCGCAGGTTCTGCACCGGCGATGGGATAGGCGTGGGATAGTCGGGAATGTACTTGGGCGCCATCGAGGCCAGTGGGTGAAGAGAGACTTCAATCAGCTGTTTGGTGCCGTTTACCTTGGCAGAAACGTACGCGGCCGCTCCCGCGCCGATGTGGCACTCCACGCATTGCACATGGGAGTGAGCGGAGATCTTATAGGCTGTGTATTCCGGATGCATCACGTGGCAGGACTGACCGCAAAACTGCGGCGAATCCATGTACTCGGCGCCTCGGTAGCTGGCAATAGAAACCACCAGCAGATTCACAATCGTTGCCACCAGCACAATATCCAGTCCGTGGCGGAACATCCGGTCGTTGAAATCAACTTTGGGAAACTCCGCAGGAATTTCACCAGCCTTTTGAAGCCTTCGCCGCCGGATGAAGACGCCAATCGGGATCAGAATCAGACCGCCGATGAACACTGCCGGGAGCAGCAGGAAGAAAATGATGCCTAAGTAAGGGTTGTCGTTGGGCCGGCCGAGCATTTCCACCAGCCAATATCCGATCATGGTTACGCCGGAGGCGCTGGTAATCGCACCACCCGCAAGGCTTACGGGGTTGTTGCCGAAGAAAAGTGCAGGCCGCACCCAGTTTTCGCGAAATCTTTGTAACAGTGACACAATGGCCCCCGGTGACTCAAATTGGCCCGCCGGTGACAGCGGGCCCGGTTGAACTATCTGGTTGTTGAATCTGGCTGTCTGTTGCCTTGGGCCCTTCTAATTACCTCAGGCCCTTTTTTACTTCAGACCTTTGTAGAAGGCAGACACTTCCTTGATCTGCTCATCGGTGAGGCCCGCAATCAGCTTCATCTTGCCCTTGCCGTCCTTGACCGCCGCTGAGACCTGGGCCACAGTTAGCTTTTGTATATCTGGGTCGGAGGCGGCCTTGATTCCCATGGCTTTGGCCATCCCGGCGCTTGGCGTGCCCGTTGCGCCGTGGCACATCTGGCACTTGGCTTTATAGGTCGCTTCGCCCGTTGATTGGGCGAAGCTCACGGTACCGGCCAAACTAACTACAGCGGCCAGAACCAGAAGGGATCGAGTCATCTTTGTCATTTCTTAACTCCCGTGTGTATTTCCACGGCCAGTGAACGGGGGACGTTCCTGCCGCGTGGATTCATGCTTGCTTCATGAACTTCAAAAAAACAGCGCATCCAATCCGTGATCTGGACACCAGCGACACCGCTTGAATGGTACTGCTCGTCGTACATCTCCTAAATACCCCCGCCCCTCCGTCAGTGGGGCGGGGATTTGCTTAAAACTCGTAGTGCACTCCCAGCTCTACGTTATTCGCGTGAAAGTTGCGTGGTGCTGTCAGACCGGCCGGTGATTCGTTAAGGCCTGTTGGTTGAGGTAGAGAGGTGCAGGGCACAACCGTCGATGTTAACGAGGTTGTCGTGCTGCAATACTCCGGTCCGGAAGGGCCGCCCTCGCCGTACCCGTAGAAGTTGTATTCAGCCTTCCAGATCAATCCGGTACGAATCGTCCATGCAAGATTCACAAAGGGAGACTGGAACGCAGATTGAAGCGAACCGTTGACTGCCCGCGCATCGTTGAAGAATTGGTTGCCGTTGACAGCGCTGATCCGATAGCCAATGTTGGAGTGGATTGATTTCGCCGGCGACGTCGTGAAAGCGACCGATCCGAACTGGGTCGGAGCATCCATGAAGTCCCGAGCAAACCAGTCCGCAAGCTGGGTCGTCGATCCCCTTGCGAACACGCCCGGGCACACCGCGGGACCGCCGCTGCTGTTCAAAGAAGCAGTGCCGGGCAAGGTTGGAGAGGCGCCGTTGTCATAGCAGATTTTGGTCGCCGTATACACATCGCTGTACGCGTAGTTGAAGTCGAGGCCATAGTGCTCATTCGGCATCAGCACCGCGCCTACACTGAAAACCCGGCTGTGATCGACATGGTTGATCGGGCCTTCATACGGGACATCGCCTGCCGCAACCGCACTGGCATTGTTGTTCGTGTTGTTGTGCCGTTCCAGGTCGTTGAATGCGGCCGAAATCGTGGCCCACGGCTTTGGCCTGTACATCGTGTGCACCCTGTAGTGCCGCGTTTGCCGCGGACCAACCGGGGTGAATGCATTATCGGCGTAGAGCGCCTCCACTGAGCCGTTGATGTCCCAGTTCGCGAAGGGCCGCACCGCCGCGTTGAAGATTCCACCGTCTTCGTTAATGGTCACCGTTCCGTTTGAGGTTGCGCCCACGGCCAGTGGCGTGTTGTGAGGACTACCCTGGGCAATCGAGTGCGTACCGTGGCGATAAGTGAGCGAAAGCGTCGTGCGAGACGAAGCGTCCCAGGTTCCGGTCAGGTTGTTGGTCAGGAAGTTCTGGCCGAAGTAGCCCGAAAGCGGAGTGCCTACAGCGCCGCTACCTTCAAATGTGGAAGCTCCTGCCGCCCCGGTCGTAGTAGTCAGCGGGCCAGCATAGTTGATGGTTTCATTGCCCGCTGTAGCTGGCGTCGCCAGCGTCGTCACACTCGTCATGGTCGTGGTCCCCGGCTGGTGGACACTTGAAAAATCCACCTGCTCGGAAAGACTGAACGCCTTCATCGCCTGCCACACAAGGCCGTAGTCGATGGCTGTAACTTCACGCTTTGCGGTTGCTACGCCCGTATAGGTCAATGAGCGAGTCGTCCCGTTCAAACCCTGGTAGCTGTCATAGTAGTTGGGCAGATTCATGTTTGCGTTGGTATAGCGAACATCGCCGTTCATCGAAATGTTCCGGATGCTTGAACTTTGCAGACGGAAGATCTCCGTGGGATAAAGAATGCGCGTTGGCTGCGAGCGCAGATAGTTCGTCACCACGGCGCATGCCGCATTGATTACCGGCAGTCCGCCCGCAGTCTGAGGCGCGGAGAGGATCGGTGTGGTGCCGATACTGTTCGCATTGCAGGCACTGCTGGAATAGGGCGTTTGGCTGTCGTAGTCGTCGATCGCAACCTTGGTTCCATCGGCTTCCTGGAAAATGAAATCGCCAGGAGCCATGACGAAGTAGGAGTCTGCCTTGTAATGATCGATCTGCTCCTCAAAGGTTACCCTGGTGCCCTGAACTGGCTTCCAGTCGATTCCACCTGTAAAGTCGTCAGTGCTGTTGCGCTGATTCTCCTGGAGGATGGCATCGTACTTGGCGAACTGATAGCCACTGGGGCTCAGACTCGGTCCTTGAAAGATATTCTGCGAGTACCCCGCACGGAACGCTACCTTGGCGAGCGGAAAGATGGTCAGGTTGGTGTCTGTCATGCGCCGAACCGTGTTGAATAGGAACGGCGACTGGTTCACCTGCGGCCATGCAAACGTGCCAGTTGGCGCAGTCTTGGGCCCGATTGGGATCGACTGTCCAGCTGGAATATTCGGGTTGCCAAGCAGATCGTAATCGAAGTACTGCCGGTCGCGCCGGAACAATCCCGAAAACTCGTAAATCTTGCCCTTGGAAAAATCCAGTTTGGTAAAGCTGTTTGGATCGCCGCCAAATCCGCTGCCGATCGCGCTGATGGAATCGACCAGGGTGCCCTTCTTGCCAGGCAGCGCCCTCATCTCAAAGGTTTCGCCCAATACGCGCGGACCAGACTGCAAATTGACCAGCGTGTCGTACATTGCCCCACTGCCTGTTGGGTTGGTTATGCGGCCGCCCAGATCCACGCTCTGATGGATCGTATAGCCGGTTGGAGTAGTCATCTGTGCTTCCGGCGCCGGAAATGGAGCTGCAGGCGTTGGATTCTGCGCAACAGCGATATTTACAGCCGCCGTCAATACGGCGACCCCGATTCCCTCAGCGATGTGCTTGATCACTATCACTGCGGCGGAGGGCTGCTGATTGGATATCTGGAAAAACCAGCCAATCTTTTTCATATGAAGCCTCACTTATGAAACCCGTTGTGGCTGCCATCGAAACCTCGAACGCACGTCCCGGATCCATCCTGATCCGGCGAACATACCGTCCTGCTGGTTTCAAATGTGCCTGCGAACTCCATTAACGGAGAAACGCCGCATTGATGTTTGACCCATGGATGAAGGTGTGGCAGCTGGTGCATGGCGTCAGCTCCGACGAACCCGCATTCATGCTGTGAACCGTGCCGCCCGCTACGGGACTATGGCATTGGTTGCACAAAGTGTTGATGTTCGGCATATTCAGCAGCCGCGCATTCTGCGATCCATGGGGCGTGTGGCAGCCCATGCAGCCTTCGGCCTTGACCGCGGCATGTTCGTAGACAAACGGCCCGCGCGTCTCGGTGTGGCACTTGGTGCATATCGCGTTCTGGTCTGCTGTGGACTTCAGGTTGTTGTTCCCGAACGTCCCGTGAACATCGTGGCAATCGCTGCACTTCACCAGCTTTTCATTCACCTTGTGGTGGAAGGGCATGTCGAACGAGGGCTTCACGTCCGTGTGGCACTGGAAGCAAAGTGTTGGCTGCGCAGCCTTGAGCAGCGGCTCTTCCTTGCTGCCGTGAACTTCGTGGCAGCCGAGGCAGCTGACATTGGCCTTCGCATGCGGTGACCGGTCGAAGTTTGGATGCGCGCCCGCGTGACAGCCCAGGCATTTCGCGTCGACTTCTTTGGGCGTGGCCTTGGCGGGGTTGAAGATCTTGGTAACATCGCCGCCGCCTTCCACGTGAGCTCCACCCGGCCCATGACAGCCTTCGCAATTCACTCCGGCCGTGCCGTGTTGTGCCGCAAGCTTCGTGTGCGGGTTTCCCTCGAACTTTTTGGCTACTTCTTCATGGCAAGTAGCGCAGACTTCTCCGCCGACGTATGCACTCGGAGCAGCGTCTTTACCCTGCGCGACGGTTGGTGTTCCTGCAGTCGCGGCCTGCGGGGCCTGCGCCCCAAGCGAAACGGCGCCAAGAATGAATGCGCCTGCCAATACCATCAGGCACACTCGAAGTGCTGCCCGCTTTCCCGAGGCTACCCCATTCGGTAAATGCCTCACATGATCAACTCTATGCATGGAAAATTCCATATTGGATGATTCCATTGCCGTTTTCATAACTCGCGCTCCCTGCGTCTGAGTGTTGAGGCCGGCAACCGCAAATCCAGGTGCCGGTACGAAAGTGTGTCGATGGTCACGCTGCACGAAAACCACCCTGTGTGCGGAGCATCACTTATGCGCTGAATCCTACGTCCTAATCTGCCTCCGAGCGGTGATTTTCATCACATTAAGGGTGAGCAGACCAATCGCCAATCTGAACCTTCTGTGCTTAGTTTCTGCTTAGACAATGCACCTGCGTGCACCAGATGCAGCCGAATTTCTCTCGATTCCGGAGGCTCTGCCGCTATTCGGATACATCGGCGGCTTCTGTCAGGAGATGATCAGAATTCCAGCTTGTTCGCTGCACAAAAAGACACACTTTCCCGTTGTAAATTGCCCCCGTTTCAGATTGGAGGAAGACTCTATATGCGTGAGGGCCGTCACATCCAAGCCCCCCACTCCTCCGGCAAACTTTGGTTGACGACAAGCCCAGTTTTGGAAAATGGACTACAGCATTTTCACTTTGGTTGGTTCGCTTTTTACCAGGAATCAACCCGAGCCGAAGGCGCCTTCACCGCGTCAGAAGTGACAAGACGATGGCAGATGCAGCGATCCCGGCACTTGTTCACGCACGCCAAAAGCACATCCCCCGGCAGGCAGCAGCGGGTTGCGCGGCTTGCGCCAACCGCCGCCCTGGCTGGTTTTGCTCTCTGGGCAGTGCGGTTCTTGCAGATCTTGAACTGGCTACCAGCACCATCGCTCTGCCCGCACAGGCCTCGCTCTTCAAAGAGGGTGAAGATGCGCGTCTGCTGTACCTGATCTGCGGAGGCTACCTGAAACTCACCGCCGGTCAGCACGATGACCGCCAAATGATCGTGCGGGTCGCCGGGCCAGGCTCTATGCTCGGCCTCTATGCAGTTCTGTCTCACGGGGTCTATGAGGTGTCCGCCGAGTCGCTGACCACTGCGCAACTTCGGCCTGTGGAGCGGGACAGATTTCTTGGCTTCCTGCGCATCCACAAGGAAGCGCAGATGCGGGCCGTCCAGTGCATATGCCAGGAGTACCGGTTCGCGTTGCAGGATGCCTGCCGCATTGCGCTCGCGGAAACTGTAGCTGCGCGTCTGGGTCGATTGCTGCTCGAACTAGCCAATCAGATTGGTGAGCACCTGGAAGGTGGCGAGTTCCGGTTTCCCCTGCTATTGACACACGAGGAGTTGGCTTCAATGGCCTGCACCACGCGTGAAACGGTCACCCGGACCCTCGGCCAGTTCCGCAAAGATGGCTGGGTCTCCATCGAAGACTCGTTGATCACTCTTCATCATCCGGACAAGTTGCAGACGTTGGCGTAAGCCGCTCCTTCCAGTCCGGCGGTCAAATCCCCATCTTCCGCTCGCCTCCGGCACGTTAGCCAAGTCAAAGAAGATATGATTTTAGTAGCTCTATCATTCTCGGGTGGGAGTTCCTGTTGCGTATGATTCGTTCTGCTGCTTGTTTTTCTGGTGTACTTCTCTCTTCCTGCATTGCGGCGGCATTCGGCCAGGCTGCGGCTCCAGTGTCCTCAACTGCGCCAGTTAATGTGACCACCGCCGAAAGTCCCGCCATCAAGGAGTTCCAAAAGATTGAAGACTCCTGGGCGGATTCGATCAATCAACACGACCAGTATGGCCTGGAGTTGGTGCTATCCCCTTTGTTCGTGGATGTTTCAGCCTCAGGCGACATTACGACGCGCAACCAGCAGGTGGCCGCGGTCATCACCGGCGAAGATAAGTCCATCCACCTGGATCAGCGGGTTATCACAGTGCGGATGCTGGGCGATGTCGCCGTTGCCAACGGGACCTATACGCTGCATCGAAAGGCCAGCTTGGGACCGGTCGATGAAAAGGGCGTGTTTACCCACGTCTTTGAGCGCACCCATGGGGGTTGGTTGTGCATCAACTCGCAGCGGACTGTGCTGCGCGAAGAAGCTTCAGGAAAGACGAAGAAGCAATCGAATGCGGAACTCCCGTTCCATATTCCGCTCTTCACCAAAAGCACCCCGAATAATCAGTAGGACCGCATAGCCACGCCAATTAGTGCATGCGCACGGCGCGAGTCTGCCCTGGCAGGAGTTTTAGCTTAGGGAAGATTGAGCCGCTGGGCTCGGTCGCTTTGCGCCTTGCAGCCGAATCGAGACATGCACAAGACCGAGCGCGGCCGGTGTCACACCGGGCAACCGGCTGGCCTGCCCGATGGTAACCGGGCGCACTCTCTCCAGCGTCTCGCGCATCTCCCGCGACAGCCCACTTATGGCGCCGTACTCAATCCACTCGGGAATGGCCACAGCCTCTGCGGCCTTGAGCTTCTCAATCGACTTCTTCTGCTGTTCCAGATACCCTGCAAACTTGATCCCGGTCTCAACGGCGCGAGCCTCATTGCGGAGTACTGCAGGCAGCAGCACAGTCTCTGCGTTCAGTTCGCAGCCCTGATTGCCGGCCAGCGCGGCAGATAGGTCCGCGAGCAACGGCTCTTGCGCAAGTGTCTCTCGCAGCGCGCCAAGCGCCGGTTCAATCGTGACTTCAGGCCGCTTCAGCAACTGCGCCCACGTTAATCCCGCGGTCGCAGTCAGTTCCGCAAAGCCAGCTGCCGCCAATCCACTGGCATCGACCTTTCGCGTCGCCAACAACAGTTCCAGCGCCGCCATGCGGAGCTGTTTCTGTTCGTATTCTGCCCATGCATCGTCGCTCACCAACCCCAGCCGTCGCCCGTACGGCGTCAGTCGCCGGTCCGCGTTGTCAATGCGCAGATGCAGGCGGAACTCCGCACGCGAAGTAAACATGCGATAAGGCTCATTGGTGCCCTTGGAGATTAGATCGTCAATCAGGATCCCCGTGTAGCCTTCTGATCGGTCCATCGTGAACGGCGGTTCACCTTTCAGCCACAGAGCCGCATTAATCCCGGCCATGATCCCCTGACAAGCCGCCTCTTCATAACCGCTGGTTCCATTGATCTGCCCCGCAAGATAAAGTCCCTGGAATGCTTTCACGCGCAAGGTTCTGTCCAGTTCTGTGGCATCCACTGAG
>Ga0302185_10000676_pt1 | contig 25718 bp, 17 predicted proteins | sample II_Bog_E1_1_FD_200231 | JGI IMG/M metagenome (GOLD analysis project Ga0302185, IMG submission 200231) | Peat permafrost microbial communities from Stordalen Mire near Abisko, Sweden - II_Bog_E1_2 | ecosystem: Environmental > Terrestrial > Soil > Wetlands > Peat | place: Sweden: Abisko... | reverse complement strand
TATTCGTGAGGGATTCACTTGTAGTGAAGCCCTCACGAATTTATATAGAGGTAAGAGGTAGTAGGTAGTAGGAAGAAAAAATAGAAGTTGTGTCGGTAGTAAAAGTGTAAACAAATTTCAGGATAGTGCAAGGTAAGAGGTAGGAGTAGGAGAAATAGGTAAGAGATTAATGCTTTACAAATTAGTATATCAGATTAATTTACGCGCATTATATATAATACAAAATAAAATTAGTGAGAATATGAAAACAAGAATTGGCTGGATAGGCCTTGGAACAATGGGAATACCCATGTCAAAACGGCTTTTGGATGCCGGTTATCCACTGACTGTTTATAACAGGACCAAAGGGAAAGAAAATGCTTATACAGAACATTCTGTTTCGGTCGCCACTTCACCTGCAGAGTTGATTGAACAAACTGAAGTAGTAGTAATCATGGTTTCGGATGATCAGGCCATCACAGAGATATTTACTGGTGCAAACGGACTTTTAAGCACTACAGTGAAGGAAAAGATCATCATTAACATGAGCACAGTATCTCCGGAAATAAGTAAAGAGATGGCTGAATTGTGCCTTAAACAGGGAAACCATTATCTGGATGCACCCGTTTCGGGAAGCTTAAAACAGGCAGAAACAGGAACCCTGGTGGTGATGGTTGGTGGTGATGAAGATGTCTATCAGAAAGTAAAACCTGTTCTGGACCATTTAAGCAAGCTGACCATCCGTGTTGGAAATACCGGTGCAGGAAACAATGCCAAACTTGCGGTAAATACAATGCTGGCTATTATGAGTCAGGGCCTGGCGGAAGTGGTTTTGTTTGCAAAAAAGAATGGCATTGATACAGGTGATTTATTGAATATCATCAGCCAAAGTGCCATGGGGAATGTGTATATGAAAATTAAAGGGGAGGCCATTTTTCAAAACAACTATGAGGCGGCTTTTGCATTAAAACATATAGCCAAGGATTTACGACTGGCTAAACAAAGCGGGTTGAAGTCACCACTGGGAGATACTGTCCTGAAAACCTTTCAGGATGCCGAAGGGGAATACGGCGATGAGGATATTATTGCTGTGATTAAGAAACTGGAAAAGGATAAAGTTTATAGTTTATAGTAAGTAGTCGGTAGTAAGGAGTAAAAGGGAATACAAATTTTAAGATCGGTACGGGGTATAGATTTTGCAGAAGTGAACCTTACTACTGGTTTGCAAAAGTGAAACCCTCACTAAAATGCGTGTAAGCAGTACAAAATCTTTGATAGAAGGATATCATGAAGATTGCAGTTAGTGAGGGCTTCACTTAAAGTCCTTCATCGCTGATCCTGAAAGTGAAACCCTCACAAGCAACAGTGTGATTATCCCGGGGTTATTAATAGTGAGGGCTTCACTCAGGAGGGTTGCAGAAGTGAAACCCTCACTAAAAGCCGTGTAGACAGCACAAAGTCTTCAATAAAAGGACATCCTGAGGATTGCAGGTAGTGAGGGCTTCACTTAAAATCTTTCATCGCTGATTCTGAAAGTGAAACCCTCACTCCAGACAATTGATTATCCCGGGGTTATTAATAGTGAGGGCTTCACAAGCGGGTTGCAAAAGTGAAACCCTCACTAAAATGCGTGTAAAGAGCACAAAGTCTTCAATAAAAGGACATCATGAGGATTTCAGGTAGTGAGGGCTTCACTTAAAATCTTTCATCGCTGATACTGAAAGTGAAACCCTCACAAATAACGGTTTGATTATCCCGGGGTTATTAATAGTGAGGGCTTCACTCAGGAGGGTTGCAGAAGTGAAACCCTCACAAGTAACAGTGTGATTATCCCGGGTTTATTTATAGTGAGGGCTTCACAATTGGTTTGCAGAAGTGAAACCCTCACTAAACGGCGTGTAAACAGCACAAAGTCTTCAATAAAAGGACATCCTGAGGATTTCAGGTAGTGAGGGCTTCACTTAAAATCCTTCATCGCTGATCCTGAAAGTGAAACCCTCGCAAATAATGGTTTGATTATCCCGGGGTTATTTATAGTGAGGGCTTCACAATTGGTTTGCAAAAGTGAAACCCTCACTAAAATCTGTGTAAAAAGCACTAAGTCTTCAATAAAAGGACATCATGAGGATTTCAGGTAGTGAGGGCTTCACTTAAAATCTTTCATCGCTGATACTGAAAGTGAAACCCTCGCAAATAATGGTTTGATTATCCCGGGGTTATTTATAGTGAGGGCTTCACTCAGGAGGGTTACAGAAGTGAAACCCTCACTAAAATGCGTGTAAACAGCACAAAGTCTTTCAATAAGAGGAATCATGAGGATTGCAGGTAGTGAGGACTTCATTTAAAGTTCTTCATTGTTGATCCTGAAAGTGAAACCCTCACTCCAAACAGTATGATTATCCCGGGGTTATTAATAGTGAGGGCTTCACAATTGGTTTGCAGAAGTGAAACCCTCACTAAAATGCGTGTAGACAGCACAAAGTCTTCAATAAAAGGACATCATGAGGATTGCAGTTAGTGAGGGCTTCACTTAAAATCCTTCATCGCTGATTCTGAAAGTGAAACCCTCACACCCAACGGTTTGATTATCCCGGGGTTATTTATAGTGAGGGCTTTACTCAGGAGTGTTACAGAAGTGAAACCCTCACAAGCTACAGTTTGATTTTCCCGGGGTTATTTATAGTGAGGGCTTCACAATTGGTTTGCAGAAGTGAAACCCTCACTAAAATGCGTGTAGACAGCACAAAGTCTTCAATAAAAGGAATCATGAGGATTGCAGGTAGTGAGGGCTTCATTTAAAGTCCTTCATTGTTGATCCTGAAAGTGAAACCCTCACTCCAAACAGTGTGATTATCCCGGGGTTATTTATAGTGAGGGCTTCACAAGTGGTTTGCAAAAGTGAAACCCTCACTAAACGGCGTGTAGACAGCACAAAGTCTTCAATAAAAGGACATCATGAGGATTGCAGGTAGTGAGGGTTTCACTTAAAATCCTTCATCGCTGATTCTGAAAGTGAAACCCTCACAAGTAACAGTGTGATTATCCCGGGGTTATTTATAGTGAGGGCTTCACTCATGTTAATATTAAAAAGTTAAGTGCTACGTTTGGAAGTTAATTATTTATTATATTTTTGTATGCTATTTTGATGATAAGTGTTTCACAGTTAATACCTCAATAACATAAACTTTAAATCCGACATACTATGACTTTTGAAACAGGTGATTTATACCATATCTACAATCAGGGGAACGACAGGGTCCGCATTTTCTTTTTGCGTGAGAATTATCTTTTCTTTTTAAATAAAATAAAACAGCATGTTTTACCCCATGCCGATATAATTGCATGGTGCCTGATGCCGAATCATTTTCATTTAATGGTATATTTGCATTCCTTGAACATTGAAATATCCAAATCAGAAGATGGCATTCATAGTGGTATAAGAGAATCCCTTACCCGAGATCCGAGAGGTGAACCACTCACTCTCAATAGTATGAGTAATTCCGGGTTATTTCAAAGTGATGACTTCACTACTGATGACATCAACAACACAAAAGAACGGGACTTTAATAACTCTATCGGTTTGCTTCTTCGTTCATACACCCGTGCTATTCAGAAACAGGAAAAAATGACAGGTTCACTCTTCCGAAAATCTACACATGCTGAATGTCTGACGAAGACTAACCTGCATACACCTTCTTTTTTCAATACTTCCAGTGGAACCCTTATTAACCAACACTTTCCAGAAGATGAATATCCACAGGTTTGTTTTAATTATATCCATAATAATCCTGTAAAGTCAGGCCTGGTTAAACATGCTGAGGATTGGGAATTCTCTTCTTATCCTGATTATTGTGGATTGAGAAATGGCAAACTGATCAATAGAAAAAAAGCTGAAGAGTTTGGGCTATTTATTTAGATGAAATATTTCAAATTGATTGCAAAAGTGAAACCCTCACTCCATATAGTGTGATTATCCCGGGTTTATTTATAGTGAGGGCTTCACAAGTGGTTTGCAAAAGTGAAACTCTCATTAAAATGCGTGTAGACAGCACAAAGTCTTTCAATAAGAGGAATCATGAGGATTGCAGTTAGTGAGGGCTTCACTTAAAGTACTTCATCGCTGATTCTGAAAGTGAAACCCTCACTCCAGACAATTGATTATCCCGGGGTTATTTATAGTGAGGGCTTCACAAATGGGTTGCAGAAGTGAAACCCTCACAAATAACGGTTTGATTATCCCGGGGTTATTTATAGTGAGGGCTTCACAAATGGGTTGCAGAAGTGAAACCCTCACACCCAACGGTTTGATTATCCCGGGGTTATTAATAGTGAGGGCTTCACAAGCGGGTTGCAAAAGTGAAACCCTCACAAGCTACAGTTTGATTATCCCGGGGTTATTTATAGTGAGGGCTTCACAAGTGGTTTGCAAAAGTAAAACCCTCACTAAAAGCCGTGTAAACAGCACAAAGTCTTCAATAAATGGACATCCTGAGGATTGCAGGTAGTGAGGGCTTCACTTAAAGTCCTTCATTGTTGATCCTGAAAGTGAAACCCTCACAAGTAACAGTGTGATTATCCCGGGGTTATTTATAGTGAGGGCTTCACAAATGGGTTGCAGAAGTGAAACCCTCACTCCAAACAGTATGATTATCCCGGGGTTATTAATAGTAAGGGCTTTACTCAGGAGTGTTACAGAAGTGAAACCCTCACAAGTAACAGTGTGATTATCCCGGGTTTATTTATAGTGAAGGCTTCACAAATGGGTTGCAGAAGTGAAACCCTCACTAAAATGCGTGTAAACAGCACAAAGTCTTTCAATAAGAGGAATCATGAGGATTGCAGGTAGTGAGGGCTTCACTTAAAATCCTTCATCGCTGATTCTGAAAGTGAAACCCTCACAAATAACAGTATGATTATCCCGGGGTTATTTATAGTGAGGGCTTCACAAGTGGGTTGCAGAAGTGAAACCCTCACTAAAATTTGTGTAAAAAGCACTAAGTCTTCAATAAAAGGACATCATGAGGATTGCAGGTAGTGAGGGCTTCACTTAAAGTACTTCATCGCTGATTCTGAAAGTGAAACCCTCACAAGTAACAGTGTGATTATCCCGGGGTTATTTATAGTGAGGGCTTCACTCAGGAGGGTTGCAGAAGTGAAACCCTCACAAATAACAGTATGATTATCCCGGGGTTATTTATAGTGAGGGCTTCACAAGTGGTCGCACAATTGGAATAAAAAAACCGGCTTTGAAAATCTCAAAGCCGGTTATTCATTTATCAGAAGAAAAATGATCAATACATTTACTCTTAATTCATTTACTAGTTCCTATTTTACAGTTCTGAAATTTGTATACTCTTTTACTACTAACTACCGACTACTAACTACAAACTACCGACTACTTATTCATTCCTCATTCCTGTTTAATTTCTCCTTCTGCAATCAGGTATTCGGCAATCTGGACGGCATTCAGGGCAGCGCCTTTTCTGATCTGGTCGCTGACGCACCAAAAGGTAATGCCGTTGGGGTTTGAGATGTCTTTCCGGATACGTCCTACATGAACAGGATCTTTGCCCGAAAGGAACAAAGGCATAGGATAAATCTTTTCAGCAGGATTGTCCATTAGTTCCACTCCGGGAGCAACAGCAAATGCTGCACGGGCTTCTTCAACAGATATTGGCTTATCCGTTTCGGCCCATACACTTTCGGAATGGGCGCGAAGGGCAGGTACACGAACGCACATGGCACTTACTTCCACATCGGAATGCATGATTTTGCGGGTCTCGTTGTACATTTTCATTTCTTCTTTGGTATAGCCATTGTCGGTAAATACATCTACCTGCGGAATGACATTGTAGGCCAGTTGATAGGCAAATTTATTTACAGTTACTTTTTCACCGGCCTGTACCTGTTTGTATTGCAGTTCCAGTTCGTCCATGGCTGCGGCACCTGCACCACTGGCAGCCTGATAGGTGGCCACATGAACACGTTTGATATGTGAAATATTTTCCAGTGCCTTCAGGGCAACGACCATTTGAATGGTGGTGCAGTTTGGATTGGCAATGATACCCCGTGGACGAATTTTGGCGTCAAAGGCATTTACCTCTGGTACCACTAACGGAATATCGCTTTCCATACGGAATGCCGACGAGTTATCAATCATGACAGCTCCGAACCGGGTAATGTCTCCGGCAAATTCTTTTGATATACCTGCTCCTGCAGAGGTAAATACGATATCGAACGGTTTAAAATCATCGCCATGTTTAAGCTCTTTAACGGTGAGTTTTTCACCTTTGAAGTCATACACATTACCCGCACTGCGTGATGAACCAAACAGGCTCAATCCGGTCAACGGGAAATTGCGCTCAGCGAGCACACGTAAAAATTCTTGTCCTACGGCACCACTGGCACCTACAATTGCTACTCTCATCGTGTTGAAATTTAGCCCCCTTACTCCTAAAAAGGGAAAAGGAGATGATCAATCCTAAAATGGTTGACCTGTTTATTTTTTTTATATCTTTGTCATCCGGTAACAGTTTCCCTTACAGGGGCTGTCCGACTTTTAAACAGTTCGCAAAAGTAATTCATTTCAGTAGAATTATGACACATTATGAAGAATTTAAGCCTCTTTTTTGTGTTTTTTGTGCCGTTTATATGTTTTGGTCAGGTCAATGAGACCTTTTCTGACGGGGATTTTACAGATAACCCCGTATGGACCGGCACTACTTCCAATTTCGTTGTGAATGCTGCTTTTCAGTTACAATCTCAGGCAAAAGCTGCTTCAACCTCTTTTTTGTTTACACCTTCCGAAGCTTTTGAGAATGCTTCGTGGGAATGTTCGGTGAAAATAACCTATAACCCTTCGGCTTATAACTATGCATGTATTTATCTGGCATCCGACAAAAATGATGTCACTTCGGGGTGTAACGGATATTATGTAGAGATCGGTGGATCAAATGATGAAATATCACTGTATGTGCAGGAAGGGACTAAGAAAACCAATATCATTAAAGGGAAAGCCAAACGTACAGACAGCAATCCTGTTGACCTGAGAATAAAAGTAACACGCGATGCCCAGGGAAACTTTGTGCTGTACGACAAGCTGTCAACAGATAGTGATTTTATTCAGGAAGGAACTGTTCAAAATAATATTGTAAAGAGCAGCACATATTTCGGACTGCTTTTTACGAACACTGCAACAACCGGAACCGACTATTACTTTGACGATATCCTTGTTACAGGGACAAAAGCTGTTGATACGGATCCGCCTGAATGGACAACATTCACACTGGATCAACCCAATATACTGGAATTGGGATTTTCGGAGGCAATGGATTTCACTCATGCTTCATACAGTGTTGACCAGGGGGTGGGCAGTCCCGCTTCATTGGAAGTCGCAGCAGATAAGATGTCGGTGGCTTTGAGTTTTGATACTGATTTTGAACGGGGAAAACTGTATACCCTTCAAACTTCAGGGTTGACTGATATAGCAGGTAATCCCTTAATCCTGACAGCAAGGACCACCGGTATAACTGAAGTGCCCGGAATAAATGACCTGGTGATAAACGAAGTTATGTTTGACCCTCCTGATAGTTCGGTTGAATATCTTGAAATCTGTAACCGTTCGGACAAACTGCTGGATGTCTCGGGACTTATCTTTACAACCAGAAAAGCTGATAGCACATTAAATACCGGAAATGCTATCCCTTCTCAGACGTTTATGCTTCCCGGCGGTTACCTTGCACTTACTTCGGATGCAGAAAAGGTCCGGAATTATCATGAATGTCCTGAAGGGAGTAACATTCTGACAACCGGCTGGACAAACCTTAATAACGAAAGTGGTACACTTGTACTGACCAATCCGGCAAAAGATACAGTTTACGATGAGCTGACATACAATACAAAGTGGCATCATCCGCTTGTAAAAAACCCGAAAGGGGTTGCACTGGAACGGATTAATCCTGATCTTCCGACACAGAATCAGAATTCATGGCATTCGGCGGCATCGGAAGTACACTACGGGACTCCCGGCTATAAAAATTCACAGTATCGTGACCTGGAAACGAAAGTTGTAACTGATAAATTCGTCTGGACAGAGCCTGAAAGTTTTTCACCTGACAATGATGGTGTTGATGATGTTTGTTTTATCCATTACAAAACAGATGCCAACGGGTATGTGGCAAATGTCCTGATTCTGAATGCTGTCGGGGTTAAGGTTTTACAGTTAGCTTCCAATATATTATTGTCAACTGAAGGTTTTCTGACGTGGGATGGCAAAACCGATAAAGGAAAGAATGCAAATGTTGGAATTTATGTGCTTTATTTTGAGATGTTTAATCCAAAAACCGGAAGCAGAAAACAATTGAAATTGCCAATTGTTGTATCATCTCGATAATTTTGAAAAATTAACATGCTATTATCCAACAAATCAGCTATCTTTGCAGCGTTTTTTGAAGTAAAATGAAATATTAATTCACAAAGGAATAAGAATGGATAAAATAAGTTATGCATTGGGCTTAAGTTTGGGAAACAATTTGTTAGGTAGCGGAGTGAATGCTTTGGACTATACTCAACTGGCTCAGGGAATTCAGGATGTAATGGAACAAAAGAAGCCAAAAATGAGTTATGAACAAGCTCAAACGGTTATCAACGATTTTTTTCAGTCACTTCAGGCTGCGGGTGGAGATAAAGCCCAAAGCGAAGGAAAAGCATTTTTAGAAGAAAACAGCAAACGTAAGGAAATAGTAACATTGCCCAGCGGATTGCAGTATGAAATTATAACGGAAGGTGATGGTGCAACTCCAAAAGCAACCGATACCGTAAAAGTACATTATCACGGAACATTAATCGATGGTAAAGTATTTGACAGTTCAGTAAATCGTGGCGAACCCGCCACTTTTGGTGTAACCCAGGTAATAAGTGGCTGGGTGGAAGCCTTACAATTAATGCCGGTAGGATCAAAATGGAAACTTTATATTCCTTCGGAATTAGCCTACGGATCACAGGGTGCCGGTCAGGCCATAGCACCTCATTCGGCATTGATTTTTGAAGTTGAATTATTGGAAGTCATCTGATCCATACTCTACTATCCCATTAAAAAATAATTAAATCATAATCTACTATATCAAACAATTAGAAATAAAAATGAAAAAAACAGTATTAATTCTTGCAGCAATAAGTTTAGTATTTGCGACGACAGAAGCAAAAAGGAAGAAACCCGAAACGAAAGTTCAGGTACCTGTAAATGTGTTAGTAAATGATGTTGACACCATGAGTTATGCCCTTGGTTTAAATGTTGGATCAGATTTTGCAAAAAACCTGAAAGCAATTCCGGGAGGGAAATCAAACATCGAATTACTGATACAAGGGTTTAGCACAGCAATGAGGGGTGATTCATCATTATTGAAACCTGAAGTGGCAATGGAATTCTTTAAAAATTATATTTCTAAAGCTCAGATAAAAGATGCTAATGTAAAAAAGGAAGCCGGCGAAAAGTTTTTAGCTGAAAACAAAACAAAAGACAGTGTAATAACCACTGCAAGCGGATTACAATACAAGGTAATCGTTGCTAAAGAAGGTCCAAAACCTCTTGCAACAGACTCTGTAAAAGTAGATTATCAGGGATTCCTGATTGATGGAACAAAATTCGACAGCTCGGTTGACCGTGGTAAACCTATTACATTCCCATTAAATCAGGTTATTCCGGGTTGGACAGAAGGAGTTCAATTAATGTCGGTTGGTTCTAAATATAAATTTTTTGTACCTTATACATTAGGGTATGGTGAAAAAGGAGCAGGAAACGGTGCAATTCCCGGTTATTCTACTTTAGTATTTGAAGTAGAATTACTTGATATCAGACCACCAAAAGAGATTGCAACTACACCTGAATCAAATTCAGTGGTTGCACCTAAAGTCAAAAGGACAACTACAAAACGTGCAAAATAAACGGGTTAAAACTATCCGGTCAACTGTAAAATAGTAAAAAATAAAAAATTCATAAATTAGAAATCAAATGAAAAAACAAAGTTTTTTATCGTTGGTAGCCCTGGTTGCCATTTTCATGCTTACTTCGTGTAATAAATACGAAGCTAAAACATCAACACTGAAAACACAAAATGACAGTTTGAACTATGCGCTTGGTTTAGCAAATGGTGATGGAATTAAAAATTATTACATGAAAACCGATTCATCCAGCAAGCCAATCATTGCATTAATGAAAGCATTGGATAAAGCTTTCAAACCGGGAGCAAACAAAGGTGAAATGTACAAATTAGGGGTTGAAATAGGAACTTCATTCAAACAACAAAAAGCTAAAGGGTTGATGGGTGACTCGACACTTGTATTTAATGATGCTTTGGTTAAACAAGGTCTGGTGAATGCATTGAATGGTTTTAATAAAGGAATGACAGCTAAAGAAGCACAGGATTTTATTCAAAAAACCATGATGAAGATGCAGGCTGCCAAAATGAAAGGACAAATGCCTAATATGCCTCAACAAGGACAAGGACCACAAGGACAACAGGCACCTCAGGGTCAGCAAGCACCACAACAAGCACCACAACAGGCACCACAACAGGCTCCACAACCGGTTAAATAATAGTTCAACAAATTTATAAAAAACAGAAAAATGAAAAAACTGAATATATTCATGGCAGTGGCCCTGGTAGCCGCATTTGCATTTTCTTCATGCAATAGCAATAAAGCAAAAATGCCTACATTAAAGACTCAACTTGATAGTTTAAATTATGCATTTGGTCTTGCAAACGGTGATGGTATCAAAAACTATTACATTAAAGGTGATTCAGCCCAAAAATCAATCAAAGCTTTGTTAGATGGTATGAACGAAGGCATGAAAGGTAAAATTGAAAAAGGAAGTACTGAATTAGCTGATTTAGGTACCAAAATCGGTGCTTCATTGAAAGATCAGCAAAAATCAGGTTTAATGGGAGATTCTACATTGAAAGTCGATATTAAACTTATCAAACAAGGGTTGATTAATGGATTAAGAGGATCAAAAATTCAAATGACTCCAATACAGGCTCAACAATACCTTCAAAAAACCATGACTGCTTTGCAATCAACAAAGATGGAAAAACTGTATGGTCCTAATAAAATAGCCGGAGAAAAATTCTTAGCCGAAAATGCTAAAAAACCAGGTGTTAAAACAACTGCCAGCGGTTTACAATATGAAGTTATCAAACAAGGTAACGGTCCAATTCCTTCTGATACCAGCCATGTAAAAGTAAATTATAATGGAACATTGATTGATGGAACTGTTTTCGATAGCTCGGTTGCGCGCAAAACACCAATCGTATTTCAGGTTAACCAGGTTATCAAAGGATGGACAGAAGCATTAAAAATGATGCCTGTCGGATCAAAATATAAATTGTATATTCCTCAGGGATTGGCTTATGCAAGTGCTGACCGTGGTAAAATCAAACCATTCTCCACGTTGATTTTTGAAGTTGAATTAATTTCAATTGAAAAAGGAGCTGCTCCACAACAACCAATGCCAATGCCACAACAACAACCTGCACGTTGATAAATTATTAAACAGGTGATTGCAGTATTTTTCTATTAAAAGGCTGTCTCAAAACAATTTGAGACAGCCTTTTTGTTGGTTAATTGGTTCCGCGTTCTGTGTTCAGCGTACTGTGTTCCTGACTATTGATTCTATATTGGTTAAACCCGTAAACCTGACATCCTTCGTTCCGTTGGTTGAATGGTTGAGTAAATTCAGACATCTATGACTTTCGTAATCTATACTGCGATCACTTTCGAATTCAACGAATCATATTACGAACTTTAAATCTGATATTAAAATTTATAGGCTAACAAAACATTCACAAACTACGTATTAGAACCCCCATTTGGGGGCAGTGGGTCATAAATCCAGACACTTACAATATAGTTACACAGGAGAAAACCACGCTATATTGAAACTCCCGTTTACTAATATTTAGCAGGTTTTCGCGAACTAAATTATTTTGGTTATTAATAAGTTAGTTTCACTAATGTAACAGCCTGACGTGGTAGCTGTAATCTGATGACTGCTTCGTTATTTAAAATTTTTATATTCTTAACCTGGTGGATTGACTCTAATTTCCCTGATTTTTCCAGTAAAGCAATTTGATCTGATGTGGGATGTTGCGGTGAACCTGTTTTTTTCCATACTTCATAAGAATTACTGTGGTCACTGTCTATTCTGTAATCAGTATACACAGCATTACGGGCAGAAATTCCCCTGATTTTAAGTAAAACAGTGGATCCGTTATTCAGAATGTTGACATCGTGATAGTTCCAGATTAAAACAGTAACTGTTTTTTTATCTTTACATGCCAGTGCATTAATATCCGTTTTAGTCCCACGGACACCGGAGTCGCATATTAATTTATAATTGTATGACAGATCGCCGCTTACTTCCAACCGTTTTCCTGACATCATCCCCAGCATTCGAAATACATTGAGAACAGGCTTATCAACACCATTCGTAGCCAAATCGCGGAAACCGGCAAACCATGCCTGATTTTCGAACTCAAACGACCAGTTTACCGCGCCAATAAGGTTTATACCATACTGATCGGCAAGATCAAATTCCCTGGCAATGGATGCAGCCGTATAGCTTGAATATAACGTTCCGTTACGGTATGCATTTTCAGGGTTGGTTTCCATGCCGCAGGCTGCACATCCTTCGGGATCGGATTCACCAATTATTACCGGAATATTTTTAAGTTCCGGGAAAGATGCTATCACTGCAAAATTATCTTTCATATTTCGTAATTGCGATTGCATTCCCATACGTACTATTCCGTTTATGACTTCTGGAGATCCCTTTGCATGGAAAGCTACAAAATCAAGTGGTGATCCGATTTTACCGGTGACAATATTCGTATCTTTCAAACAATGTTGAATGAATGTACGTAAAAACCTCATACCACCACCTGTAGTATGAGGTCCTCCGATTCGGGCTGTTGGTAATGCGCGTTTAACGGCTATGGAAGCATAATCGTACATTTTACAATATTCTTTTATAGGATCCGGAGCTTTAAGATACGAACCATCCGGTTCATTCCAAAGCTCCCAGTACCAACTTTCCACTTCAGCTTTTCCATATCTGTCAACACAATGATGTACCCATTGATAAATTAACTCAGCCCATTTAGTGTAATTATTCGGAGGGTATGCCCATCCTGTTTCAATAAGGCTGTACTTTTTACCCGGAGACCAATTGTGTTGATAAGGGACCGGATTTGTTGAAAGAGCCTCAGGCATAAATCCAATCTGGGCTAATGGCTTCATGTGTCTTTCGATATATGTGTCAAAGATTTTGTCAATGATAGTCCAGTTATAAACCGGTTTTCCTTCGTTATCCTCCGTATACATATTGGTTGAACCCCATTTGAGTGCCGGAGTACCATTCCCGGAATTCATTAAGTTATGAGTCCGCATATAAACAGGAACGGGACTAAGTGCTTCTATTTCCGATAGAAGTTTCTTGCCATCTTTCATATACGTGTAATTAGGCTCATCGTTTCCAAACCATGCCCAGATTGGTTTCATGTCACCTTTATCTTTTGTAAGATCAACCTGAATGGTTACGGAATCTGATTGACTGAAAACAGCAAACGAAGTGCTGAGAAGGCAGTACAAAAAAAGGGACTTCAAAATTAAAAACTGATTCTTCATTAGATTGTGTTTTATTAGTTTGGTTTGCAAATTTAAAACTATTTAGCTTCCAGGAATCTAAAAACAGGAAACAATTTCAATAATGTATGAAATACTAAAAAGTTTCACTCTCTTAGCTACACTTTGCTGTTTTTGGGTTCGAAGTTAAACAGATCATTAAATCCTATGAAATATTTACAAACACAATTTCATTCCATCAAAAGTTTAGTTCCGGATTATACTGTTTTAGTTCTTGCTGACATTTTGTTTTTTATGATAAACATTGCATAATCTTTGAAACATACTTAAGAAGAACAATGAGGATTACACTAACACATGAATGCAGATTGTTATTTACTCGTATAGATGTCAAAAAGGAAGGTATAATGAGCATAAATCTATCATTTATACTAAATTATCTGTTATATATGGATATAATCTTTCAAATCTCATTTATTTTGTATAATTTTGCTGCCTATATGATAATTATAAATCAACTTACATGGAAAAGATAGATCAATTGGACAGAAAAATTCTGCAGATAATTACAAAGAATGCCCGAATGCCCTTTAAGGATGTGGCTGAAGAGTGTGGTGTGTCGCGTGCTGCCATTCATCAACGGGTACAACATTTGATTGACATTAATGTAATAACAGGATCAGGATATACAGTAAATCCTAAAATGTTAGGTTTCCAGATGTGTGTATACATCGGCATTACTCTTGAAAGAGGATCTATGTACAAAGAAGTTGTGCTTGAACTTGAAAAAATACCTGAAATTGTAGAATCACAATATACATTAGGAGCATATACTATCCTGATAAAGTTATATGCAAAAAACGATGAACACCTGATGGAATTGCTTAACTCACGTATTCAGGAAATAAAAGGTGTGGCAACAACAGAAACCCTCACCTCTTTAGACCAGCGGATCCGACGGTCTATTCCCATTGAATAGAAATATATCGCATCAAATTTACAGATAGTAGTTAGAGATGAAATATCTTTAACTACTATAATTTATATCTATCGTTTACATGATGAAACTTTTTTAAAAATTGAACATGTAAACCTTAACTCAAAAAAAATGGAAACAGTTGTCAGTGGCATTCGGCCAACCGGGAAACTTCATTTAGGAAACTATTTTGGAGCTTTACGAAATTTCATCAGCATGCAGGAAGAGCATAATTGCTATTTTTTCATTGCCGATTATCATTCTCTTACTACACATCCTACTCCACAGGATTTACATGGTAATGTTCGTCAGATACTGGTCGAATACTTAGCTGCAGGTCTTGATCCTGAAAAGTCGACACTTTATGTTCAAAGTGATGTCCCTGAGGTAAGTGAGTTGTATCTTTATCTGAATATGAATGCCTATATCGGAGAATTGGAGCGATGTACTTCTTTTAAAGATAAAATCCGGCAACAGCCAAATAATGTAAATGCCGGGCTGTTGACCTATCCAACACTTATGGCTGCAGATATTCTAATTCACAGGGCAACAAAAGTTCCTGTCGGAAAAGATCAGGAACAGCATCTGGAAATGACACGTACATTTGGAAACAGGTTTAACAGGTTGTATAATGTCGATTATTTTCCTGAACCACAGGCCTTTAATTTTGGCAAGGAGCTGGTGAAAATACCCGGATTAAACGGGAACGGTAAAATGGGAAAGTCGGAAGGAGAGGGTAATGCTATATTTCTGTCAGATGAACCGGGTGATATCCGTAAAAAAGTGATGAAAGCTGTTACAGATTCCGGACCAACAGAACCCAACCAGGAAAAGCCGGAAGCTATTCAAAATATATTCCAACTGATGAAGGTTGTTTCAACTCCTGAAACATTTGCTTATTTTGATGAAAAATACAATACCTGTCAGATTCGTTACGGTGATATGAAAAAACAACTGGCAGAAGATATGATCCTGTTTACAACTCCTTTCAGGGAGCGAATTAAGGCCTTTTTAAGCGACGAAGAATATGTTTCGAAGGTAGCACGCCTCGGGAAAGAAAAAGCACAGGAAAATGCCGCTAAAACCATTCGTGAAGTGAGAGAGATTATTGGATTTAAACCTTTTTGAAAATAGTTTATAGTTTATAGTTTATAGTTTATAGTTTATAGTTTATAGTTTATAGTTTATAGTTATATAAAAAAAAGCGTGTTTCGGGTTGGACCACGCTTTTTTAATTTAATGTTTGCCGATTTGAATAAAGATTCATGTGAAATGATTATTTGTATATACACAAATAAGGGGTGTCTTCGGAACATTTTACTTTAAACTTAACCCCTTTTGCCACTTCAAAACTTTCGAATTTAGAGTAAGATTTCCATATCGTTTCATTGGGTTGAAGTATGGTGAGTTGACCGGAAATGACAGTCATGATTTCAATAGTACCGGTTCCGAATTCATATTCTCCGGCTTTCATTACACCAACAGTGGCACTTCCTTCATTTGATTCCAATGCAATGGAAACAACATTTCCATCAAAATATTCGTTTGTTTTAAACATAAGATCGTACTTTTATGTGGTTAATATTTATTTTTATTCAAAAATGGATTTATAACTGTATATCTATTGCAAAGGTAGATTTATTTCCTTAATGTTGCAACCCAAAAACGGTTATCAAATTCTTAACTTATTCATATGCTAAAAGAAATAGTTCATACCGGTCAATGGAATATATTTTTAATTTAATAGGAGTTGTCCCGATCCGGGCATCTTTTATTTTTCTGAATTATCCATGTATTTCAATTCGTTATATGGTTTTGACACGTATAGATTTATATTTGAATGTAATTTACTACTTTTGTTGTTCAAGTGTTCAAACTGTAAATCTAATAACAATAAAAAAAATCAATATGAAACGATTTAAATTATTACTGGCAGTCCTGTTCGTATGCAGTTTTGCCTTCTCAAGGGTACAGGTAGATACTATTTCTGTCTTTTCGCAAAAAATGAATAAAGAGGTAAAAAATGTTGTTATTATCCCGGAAAACTACTCTTCTAAGAAACATTACCCTGTTGTCTATTTGCTTCATGGTTATACCGATAACTATGCAAAATGGGTAAAAACAGTTCCGGCAATTAAAACATTATCGACAGAGCATCAAATGATACTGGTTTGTCCGGATGGTGGGTACAACAGTTGGTATTTTGATAGTCCGATTGATCCAACCAGTCAGTATGAATCATACATTATTAAGGATTTGCTTCCCTATATTGATGCACATTATTCAACTATAACCGAACGGTCAGCCAGGGCAATTACGGGACTTAGCATGGGAGGACACGGGGCATTATACCTTGCCATTCGACACAGGGACCTTTTTGGCAGTGCAGGAAGTATGAGCGGAGGAGTAGATTTACGAACCTCGACCAAATTATTCGATATTGCAAAAAAGATTGGCACTTTTGAAACACATCATGATGAATGGGATGATCGATCAGTGATTAATATGGTTGATGTGTTGAAAAATGATGAGTTGAATCTGATTATAGATTGTGGTGTATCCGATATGTTCTATCTGATTAATGCAGGATTACACAGACGGTTGATGGCCTTGCAAATTGATCATGATTATATTGAACGACCGGGTGAGCACAACTGGAAATATTGGAGTAATTCAATCCGGTACCAGTTGCTGTATTTCGACATTTGTTTTGAGAAAGCAAAAAGAAAGTAGTGATAAGATAATTTGAAAATAAATCAATTTGAAAATTTGAAAATGAAATAATTCAGTGTTTAATGATGATCTCAATACATAGATTTATCTTACATTGAAGTAGGTTCGCACTACAATTCTCTTATGTATCTGAAATAAATACTTTAGCATTATAGACCCGATTTTATAAATGCTTAAATTGATTTTAGCCACGACTAAGATTCTGAATTACGGAATCCTGGTTGTGGCTAAAAAATGCCTCATTGTTCCATCCCATTTGTAGATTTGTAGATATCTTTTACAAAATGAATTTTATAGTTGAAACCAATGAGGAATAAGAATATGTGAAATAAGGTTAATAAAAATGAGAAAAAGAAATAAGAGTTAAACAAAATACAATAGATGTTGTTTATTTATAACATTCATTTCATTTCATCTAAAATACTTATCGATAGGAAAAAAATTCACTCTCTGTTTCATAAATGGGCATTAAAATTATCAAATAATCAACTGAAAAAATTAAGTTATGACAAATTTAATTGTATTGGATGTTGTAATTGGTTTGGTTTTCATTTACCTTTTATACAGCATGTTAGCTACAATTCTACAAGAGTTGCTTGCTACATGGTTCAGCTTTCGTTCAAAACTTCTCGAGCGTGCTATTTTCAGGATGCTTGAAGATGGAAGTCTTTTTGATAAAAGATTCAGCAGTTTTAGGGCCTTATTTAAAAAGCCGGACCATATCCAGCATTCAAAAACACTTACAGGCATGTTTTACAGCCACCCTATGGTAAAGTATCTGGGAGAAGACAGATACAACAGCAAACCATCATACATCACGAAGGAGACCTTCTCAAAAGTGATGATCGATCTGCTTCATGGTGATGCAATCAATACAGGGGATGATATAAAGCCGATCATTGAAAATTCAATCAATGAAGGGAAGCTGCCTCTTAGTACTATCCCCATAGGTAAACAGACTTTACGCTATATCCGGTCAGTATGGATTGATGCGCAGGGTGATGTCGATGTATTCCGTAAATCACTCGAACAGTGGTTTGATGATACCATGGAACGATGCTCAGGCTGGTATAAGAAATATACACAGTATATTTTGTTGATACTAGGTTTGCTCATTGCCATTGTATTTAATGTCAATACGATCGAGATAATAGGAAAACTCGAAAAAGACCCTTCATTAAGAGAATCAATCGTTCAACAGGCAGATGCATTTACCAAAGTGCATCCTGATTTGTATCAGGAAAGGGTAACCGGTTTAAATGCCAATAAAAACTACATTGTTGCTTATAACAGGCTAGACAGTGTTACATTGAAAAGCAAACTGGATTCGGTCGCAAGGGCCAAAAGCGATTCTTTACTAAACAGAGGGAAAGTACTTACCCAAAGAGCAGATTCACTCGTCAAAGAAGATATAGCCAAATCAAACGGACTGTTGGGAATGGGAATCGGATCTTACTCTTTTACATGGAGTGAATGGCCTAAAATTTTTTCATCCATATCAGGCTGGCTTATCACTGCACTGGCCCTGTCACTTGGAGCACCTTTCTGGTTTGACCTGCTCAATAAACTGATGAAACTGCGTAGCTCTCTCAGCATTTCCACTTCGGCACAGAGTAAGGGAAAAGAAAATGATACTACAACTCCGGTCTTACGCAAAGGATAATGAAACTAACTATGTCAAATACCTAACCTGGACAAGCCAGAATTATGAATAGAACGCGGATGTATACTAATTGAGCGGATAAATTACGGATAAGAAAATACTTCGTATTTTGATTTTAGAACCAAACATGAACTAGCTCAGATTAAATTGTATGACCGTAAAATATGCAATATCTTGCCAAAAAATACACGAAATTGAAAGTTAAGATACTAAAACTATGAAACGAATCATCACATGCTCGGATGGCACCTGGGAAAAGCCCGGTCAAAAAGACAATGGAGTTGTTTTACCATCAAATTTATTGAAACTAAAAACTCTGATCGCTCCTAAAGATCACAATGGTACAGAACAGGTTTCATTGTATGATGAAGGTGCCGGTACTGAGTGGAAAGATAAAATTGGCGGAGGACTATTCGGGATGGGAATAAACAGGAATATTATTCAGGCATATCAATTTATTGCTAACCATTATGATCCGGGTGATGAAATCTGGCTATTCGGATTCAGCCGTGGAGCCTTTACAGCCCGAAGTGTTGCCGGGTTTATACGGAACAGCGGATTGTTACGAAAAGAATATCTTGACACTAAATCAGAAGATGCCTTCCTGTTCTACAAACGAAGGGATGATAAATCAAAACCAAATTCCTTTGAAGCCATTGAGTTCAAAAGGAAATATTGTTATGAGCATGTACGGATAAAATTCGTTGGAGTATGGGATACTGTTGGCGAATCAGGTATTCCGCTGGAATTGTTCGACGAAATTAACAGGAATGTTCTTGATTGCCGTTTTCATGATCTTGAACTAAGCAGTTATGTCGATTTTGCTTATCATGCCCTAGCTATCGATGAGCACCGAAAGCCGTTCATTCCTGCACTTTGGATGCAACAACAAAAGGCGAAAGATGAAGGTCAGATTATGGAACAAATGTGGTTTGCCGGAGTACACGGAGATATTGGAGGCGGATATAAAGAACATGAATTATCGGATTGTGCATTGTTATGGATGATTGAAAAAGCAAAAAGTGTTGGGTGTGAATTTAAAGAGTACAGTTCGATTATTTCTAATCCTTTGGGCGAAATGCATAACTCCATGAACCTGCTCTATGAGATTTCCGGAAGCAAAAACAGAACTATAGGAAGCGGGTTTGAATACAATGAAACCATTGCACCGTCGGCTTTAGTTCGATTGAAGCAAAACACCGATAATTACAGCATACAGGTGAATCCGAATCTTATTAAGTTTATGCTAAAAAACAAGTTCCGACAGCAAGAAGTAATGTAAATAAATTAAGTATTTTCTTTTGTGATTGACAACCATTTTCGACGGGGGAAAAGGTCAATTTATTTATTGCATATAAATCTAAGTCCTAGAACAAATATAATCTCCTATTTATTAAAGAATAGAATGCGGATTTTCACGAATTCAGCCGATTGAATCTGATTAATATCCTGTAACGAATTTAATCAGCTATATTAACGTTTTTTCCAGACAAGTCGGAATGTCCCATCCGCATTCTATTCTTTTGAAGTTAAAATGAGACATTTAATTGTTCCAATTACCTGATAATAAATAAAATCAGCTTAACCCTTTTTATTTTTGATTCTGATAACATGAAGTAACGTTATTATTTCATTTCCTGAGAATATCTCATCAGAAGAACAGATATATTAACCTGAAGGAACCTGAAGGAACCGGAATTTAATTGGAGTGAAAACTGCACCATACTAAAAGTGGAAAGAAATATATTTACATCTGTTCTTTCCTCCATAAAGGGGACAAATCGGGAATAGAAAAGAGAGGCAGTCCCCATTTGGAGACAGCCTCTCTTTATCTATTAATTCTGAGTCTGAAATATTCTCGGGATTTTATTTTATTACAATTGTGGTCCTGATGGAATCAATGCTTTTGCAGCATCATTGTCACAGTATTGCACAAAGTTTTTGATGTACATACCAGCCAGTTTAGTTGCTTTAGTTTCCCATTCTTTTGCATCTGAATATGTATCACGAGGGTCAAGAATACCTTCAGTAACATTATTCAAAGCAACCGGAGCTACTAAATTCATAATTGGAATATGTTTAGTTTCTGCTTTTTCAATTGAACCATCGATAATAGCATCAATGATGGCACGTGTATCTTTTAAAGACATACGTTTTCCTGTTCCGTTCCATCCGGTGTTAACTAAATAAGCTTTTGCACCATGTTCTTTCATTTTACCTACTAATGTCTTAGCATACATTGTGGGATGAAGTGTCAAAAATGCTTCGCCAAATGCCGGTGAGAATGAAGGAACCGGTTCGGTGATTCCACGTTCGGTACCGGCCAGTTTAGATGTAAATCCTGAAAGGAAATGATATTGTGCAGAGTTTTCGTCCAAAATAGATACCGGAGGCAATACACCAAATGCATCAGCTGACAAATAGATGATTTTTTTGGCATGTCCGGCTCTTGAAGGAGACACAATTTTATTGATAAAATAAATAGGATAAGATACACGGGTATTTTCAGTTACCGATTGATCTGTATAATCAATAACACCGGTAGCTTCATCCACAGTTACATTTTCCAATAATGAATCACGTCTGATAGCTCTCCAGATATCCGGTTCGTTCTTTTCAGACAGTCCGATTACTTTAGCATAACAACCACCTTCGAAGTTGAAAACACCATTGTTATCCCAACCATGTTCGTCATCACCAATAAGGTAACGTTTTGGATCAGCCGATAAGGTAGTTTTTCCGGTTCCTGATAAACCGAAGAAAATAGCCACGTCACCATCTTTACCAACATTGGCAGAACAGTGCATGGAAGCTATACCTCTTAAAGGTAAGTAATAGTTCATTAAGGAAAAAATACCTTTTTTCATTTCACCACCGTACCATGTTCCACCGATTACCTGCATTTTGGTAGTCAGATTGAACAATGTAAAGTTTTCTGAGTGCAAACCCTGTTCTTTCCAGTTAGGATTTGTTGTTTTCGAACCGTTTAATGTTACAAAATCAGGTTCACCGTAGTTATCCAAATCAAAATGTGAAGGCCGGATAAACATGTTGGTTACAAAATGTGCCTGCCAGGCCACTTCCATGATGAAACGAACTTTCATACGTGTGTCTTCGTTTGTACCACAAAAAGTATCAACCACATACAACTTTTTAGCTTTTGATAATTGAACGGTAACTAAATCTTTACATGCATCAAATACTTCAGGAGTAGTTGGACGGTTGATATTTCCATCCCACCAAAGATTTTCATTCGAAACCGCATCCTGTACAAAAAACTTGTCCTTAGGTGAACGACCTGTGAATTTACCTGTGAAAACTGCAACTGCACCTGTGTCAGTCAAAATACCTTTTTCAAAACCTTCATTAGCAGGATTCATTTCATCCTGGAATAATACCTCGTACGAAGGATTGTGTACGATTTCGAAATTACCCGAAATGCCGTACTTGCTTAAATCCAAATTTGCCATTTTTTTAAAATTAATTGATCTTATGTTGATTTTAATATCTCACGAAACTTAGCCTTCTTTCACTTGACAAAAATACTAAAAATTTCCTGACGTAAAGAAACAATTAAAGAAATTTTTCTTTAATTATGGCTAATATCGTTTCCTGTCCATATTTATTCGGATTTAATGTATAAAACCGGTTTAAATTTTACAGTATTTTACTTTGGAAGTCTGCTATATCCGTATTGACATACTTTGAAACTCTAAATTTATTGACAAATTTTACCTCTATTATTAATGCCGATACTATTCCCTGTATAAATTAATATTTCAACTATACAAACTAATGACAGATGAACAAATTGTAAAGTAAAGTATAAACAAACGTGTTAAACGAAAGAAAGATATTAACCTGATTTTGAAAAAAAATGGATTCTTTCAAAGAAGAAATAATAATCACCAATTATAATCTTACCAAAAACCAAATAAAACAGGTAATATTTGTAAAATATTTACAGTTTGTTTTTAGTTGTTGAAATATCAACATTAGCAAATCAGGGAATATTCAAAACATAAAATGAACTCAATTTATTTCTCTTTAGAGTCATGTCATACTATGATAAGTCCTTACTCTTGTAAAAACAAAAGAGCTATAAATACTAAGAAAATTTAATATCAGAAATAATAATTCCTTTTTTTAAGCATGGGAAAAGGCCTGCTTATTGCAGTTGCTCACCAGGATAATTAAAAAACAGGAATGTGAAAAGTTTAAGACATACGTGAATCTTAAGAATGCGGACGAATATAATGAGCAAGAAATTTCTATCTGTCTGAATACTACTGGTAGGAGAATTACATTACCGGATATAGTCAGAGATGATAATAATCACATTTAATTAACTCTTTGTACGTATTTTAATTGATGAAATTTAAATCTCATAAGTGGAGCCCTTACTTATCAAAGTTTAATCATGCTGTCATAATACTTTCGGATCATATACTTCCTGATTAAATGCGGATATAGGAACTGAAGAAGTTGAGTAGATTAATTTATCAATTGTCAATTCAACTTTATTGTTTTATAGCTGAAATGAAACTTTCCCTTTTAAAATAATGGTAAATTGCTATGTATATTCTTGCGGAGAAATGTTTTATAATCAGATAACCACGGTTTTACAAATCTCACATAAATCATTAAAGATCCCATTGTGACAGTAAATGCCGTACTTTGAATTTCAAAAAAAAGTCTCTAAATATTTGATAATTGTAAGGTCCTTTAAGATTCAGACTAAATTCAATAAGTATTAAATTAATATAAATATATTTAAAATGTATTATTCCACTCTATTAATTAACAATTTATTATCAAACTGATAAATAATTTGTATAAGTTTGTACAATCAGAATAATGATTTAAATTAAACCATTATTTCGGGTTAACCTTAAAAAAATACTTAAAATAACGATGAAACTTACAAACATAAAATGGTTTGTGTCTAAAAAAATATTGATATATTTTCATAAATGTATTAATGTATATTTTATTGTTCATCATTATGAACTTATTGTTGGATATTTATTTTCAATAATAGACAAAAATTTGAATTTGGGTATTATTTCAACAAATGATTTTTTCTCAAATTCTGTCACTGGCTCCCTTAACAAAATTTTCTTTTCGAAAATTAAAGAAAACATTCGCGTTTTCTTCCTTCTCGTTTACAACAAAATATATTTTTCAATTCCAAATAAAATGAACATAAGGATTTATTTTATTTATATATACGTCTTCAATCTGAAGATGTTAAGGATTTGTATTTAGATTTTTTTAAAGTGCATTCAGTAACAATAACAATAGCTTTAGTTTAATTAACGAATTAAAAAGAAAGATTGAAGACTAATCTGGAACCACAATTTTGCAATTGCTTTTTCTATATTATAAGATTTTATGCATATTAATGTTAGTATCAAATTCAATAAAAGGATTATATACAATAAAGGTTATTGATTAAAAAATAAAATCGAACTCCTAAATGTCTGTGTTTAACTGTATTGAATATTATAAAAAGCAGAACAATTTTATAAAATAATTTGCCAGGGGAATTATTAAATGTTTAGTGTTAAAATCAATACCATAAAACTAAATAATACAAATAACCCCTCATATGTTTACAAATAGACCCTAAAAGTTATCAAAACAAGTTTTATTTTTGCAATGTTTTTAAAAGCAAATAGAGTATAAACCGTTTTAGTATTCTGATTGAACCATTTTACATTTTAAACATATTTTATTTTTATAAATTGTATCTTTCTATATGACTTTGGAACGTATTCAATCATCTTAATTAAATATAATTTTACAATCATTTATTTATTAGACGAACAGCACTAAATAATTTTAAATGTGTTTCAAAACAAAAAGTCAATTCAAATTAATTAAGTATCATTAGACCAATAATATGGATAGAAAAAATTCCAATGTTTTGTTTGCTGGTTCATACATCTTACATTTTGTCATTTTTTATTCCTGATTATATTTTGTGTATTTATATACACACGTGAGCATTTGTTAACCTGATTCAAATAAGAATAAAGTAATTAGGACACTCTATATCAAAATTAATTAAAATGATAAATTCATATTTTATTACAAGAATTAAACGGATGATAAATTTAAATATGAATAACTATATATTATTACATTACCATCATATGAGACAGTTACTCTTTTAATTGTCTTCCAGACTTTATCCGATGACTTTATCCTTTATATCTATTCTATAAAAAAAAATTATGATTATTTTACTAAGTATTATTAAAAGTCTCGATACCCAATTGAACTTACTTCTGTCAGTAATCTCAAAATTTCTTTTAAATCCCCTTTTAAGTTTAACCCCGGAAAATTTAAGGGCTTTATTTCACAATAATATCCCGGTCATTGTAATTGAACCCATTTTAAATAATTGCTATTCCAACAATAAATCTTCAACTTTTCATCTTAATTCACGAGTGACATAAAGTAAAGCTGTCCTCTATTACGCGTATTTTTTCCATTATACCATTTTTTGTAATTAATATAATCAAAATAATCCCTGATGGTCACTTTCAGAATTTCATATTCCATTTTAATACCCTCAAAAAGTTATCATCCCCAAATCGATGTAAGCGATTTGCAGCCAGGGTGTTATATTTTACGGACCTTACAGCACGGATCAGCAAAGTTTATCAGGCAGTAAGATAATCAGGATAAAGAATAAAAGAGAATATCAGGAACATTAAG
>Ga0302185_10000672_pt1 | contig 25894 bp, 19 predicted proteins | sample II_Bog_E1_1_FD_200231 | JGI IMG/M metagenome (GOLD analysis project Ga0302185, IMG submission 200231) | Peat permafrost microbial communities from Stordalen Mire near Abisko, Sweden - II_Bog_E1_2 | ecosystem: Environmental > Terrestrial > Soil > Wetlands > Peat | place: Sweden: Abisko... | reverse complement strand
CGGCCTCTTCACTGGCTTATTGGGATGTGGCCAAGAAAAGTTTTGTGGTGGAGAAAGAGCCGGTGGAGGTGATGGTGGGAAGTTCATCGGCGGATATAAGGGGGCAGAAGGAGATTGAAATAAGATGAATTCGGTGATTCAAACGGAGGCAGACTTCCGAAGTTTTGAAAACTTCGGAAGTCTTATCCTGAGGGCAATGCGGCGTCATTTGACGAATTTTTCCTTGCTATTTCATCATTAAGCCGATCATATCCAATTGCATGTGTTAAGCCTTTCAATGATCTTAAAGTAATGGAATGTTGGCTTCTTTTGTAATCGTTCAATTCTTTGGTAGCCAAAACATAGAATTCCCAATGATCAAGGTTTAAAGGATCAATTGTCGCTTTTTCTTCATGTTTTAGCAGGCAAAACACATAAATGTCTGCATGTCTTTGCGGAATAGCAGATTGTAAGTTGGTTACCGGGTCCCAATGCCGGGCAAGCTTTGTGCTGAAAGAAATAGTGGAAAGTGCCCGTTGAAACCAGGATTGCAAATATGCAGCTGATTTGATTTCAAGTTTTATTCCATCCGGCGTGATCAGGTCAAATGCACCCCATTCGTCTCTAACCTGGGTTATGTCTATGTTAGCAGCCGTGGCTACTATGAACTCAGCCAGTCGCCCTCTGGTTGCATTGCTTAAAATATCCGATACGCTCCATTTCCAAAAATCAAGTAAAGTAAACTTTAAGGGCTGGCCATTATGGCTCAAACATTCTTGCCCGGTTTTAATCGTTGCAGAAATTTTATCTAAAGGGTTCATTGTCGCGATTTTCGTTACTCCACCCTCAAACTCTCCACCGGGTTCGCCATAGCGGCCTTTATCGTTTTAAAAGCAATCGTAGCAAACGCAATAATAATCCCCGCCGATAGCGAAGCGGCAAACATCCACCAGCTAACCTCCACCCGGTAGGGGAACTGCCGCAGCCAGGTATTAGCGCCATACCAGGCCAGTGGCCATGCAATAAGATTAGCCAACACGATCAGCTTTAAATATTGTTTCGAAAACAACGCAACAATATCAACCACGCTTGCGCCGACCACTTTGCGGATGCCTATTTCGCGGGCTTTTTGGGTAACCGTAAAGGTGATGAGCCCCAGCAGCCCCAGGCAGGAAACAAATATGGCTATGCCGGTAAATATGCCGCTCATTTGCTGCTGGCGTTCGTTTTGCACATAATCGTTATTAAAAACGTCGTTTAAAAAGCCATAGGCAATCGGCGTATTTGGATTGAGCGCCCGCCATTGCTGCTGCGCGTACCTGACGGCCCCCGTCATCTGCCGGCCATTAACTTTAGCGATGATACTGCCGAACCGCTTAGGATTGGCCGGTATAATGCCAAACGGGTAAATAGTGGATTGCAGCGAAAAATAATGGTAGTTTTTTACCACCCCTACAATTTTATAATTATAAATAGTGCCGTTGTGCACATGCGACAGCATCTTACCCGGCGCCGAGTAAACATCCATGCCCAGCGCTTTAACCGCTTCCTCATTCAGGATCACCTGCCGGCCCATGTCGCTTTGCTCCATGTCCTGCTGCATATCGCTATTGGCAAAGGCCTGAGGGGTGAAATTACTGCCCGAGATAAGTTGCAGGCCGAGCGTTTGCAGGTAATTATTATCAGCAAAATCCAGGTAAACATCGTGCTTATCGGCAATTGTTTTTCCTTCGGGATAAAGCATCAGGTCGCTGGTGCATAACGCCCCTGAAGCACCGCTGACGGATTTAAATGCCGCGTCGCCCTTTAATTTATTAACGAGCAGCTCGACATTATTGCGCGACTCATCACTGTTAAGTCCCAACACCAGTTGCTGGTCCTGGTCGAAACCGGGTTTGGTATTGATCATAAAATGCACCTGGTCCCATATCACCATCGTGGCAAATACCAGCACCGTTGCAATAACAAATTGCGAAACGATAAGCACTTTGCGCACGCTGAAAACGCTTTTGGCGGCATTGATCTTACCCTTCAATACCTGCACCGCCTTAAACGAGGAAAGATAAAAGGCCGGGTAAGTGCCGGCTAATAAGCCGGTGATCAGTGTTATCAACAATAACCATCCCAGCAGGCTGCGATTTTCCTGTGCAAAAAACGATAGCGCCTGCCCGGTGAGGTTGTTAAACTCCGGCAGAAAGGAAAAGGCCAATACGATGCCAACAATCAATGCGAATAAGCTGATGGCCATTGTCTCTATCAAAAACTGGTAGCGGATGGCGCCTTTACCTGCACCCAACACCCGCCTCACCCCAACCTCGCGGGCCCGGCTGATGGCCTGGGCTGTGGTTAAGTTCATGTAATTGATACAGCCCAAAAGCAATATCACCAACGCAATCGCACCCAGCAGGTACAGGTATTGGATATTTCCCTGTTTCCAGGCCAGGTAATCCTGGTATTGGGTGGAGTGCAGGTGAATATCGGTTAAGGCCTGCAGGCTATTGGTCATTTTATCACCGGTTGCTTTCATATCCGCAACTGCATGACGGAGCGTGTAAGCTTTTAATTCTTCGTTTACATGCTCCACACTACTGCCGGGGCGCAGCTTAACGTAGGCGTAGTAATTGGGATTGACCACCCAGTTGCTTGCCCCATCAATACTTTGGCTAAAGTGGCCGCTGCGGTTGGACGCAAAAAAGTCGGCCTGGATGTGGTTCAGCATATCCTCCTTAAACACGCCAGAGATGGTATAGCTGTTCCCTCCGGTTTTTAATACTTTACCGACCGGGTTAACCGGGCCAAACACCTTTCGCGCCAGCGAAGCCGATATAACGATGGTATTAGGTGCATTTAAAGCCGTTTTGCGGTCGCCATATAAAAAATGGAAAGAGAGTATATCAAAAAAAGTCGGGTCGACCCAATACCCGGAATCGACCGAATAGGGCGTAGCAGGCGTTACCGATTGCGCCTGCACGATCACCGTGCCGTTGGTGGGGTCCATCCGGCTTACCTGTTCAACTTCGGGTATCTCGTTCTTTAAAAACTTAGTATAGGGGAAAGAAACGGTGGGTGCACCGCCGCCGCCGAAGTCTGACACGATGCGATAGATATTAGCGTTGTCATCAAACCCCTTATCATAACTTAACTCATCCTGGCAAAACAAAAACACAAGTGCACAGGAAGCCAGCCCGACAGACAGGCTCAAAATGTTGATAGCAGTGGTTGTTTTGTGTTTCCACAGGCTACGGAGCGCGAGTTTGAGATAGTTTTTGAACATGGCGTTTGGGTTGTCATCCAAAAATAACAGGTTTGCAGCTAATTACCGGACAGAAACAAGTGATTTAACAGATTTTAACGGCGACTGTTTGATTGTCGTAATGGCAACAACATGTTATGTCAAATATCCTGCAGACCAATAAATTTTTACATCGATTTATCAGTCAATCTTGTTATATCAAATCAATAAAACCAAATACAAGCTATAATACTGATCGAAATTGCGACCGCCAACAGATAATCCTCCTCGACGGCATTCAATATGTGAAAAGCGTATATGAATTTTAATCCAAGAAAGCATAGGAGAATCGCAATAGCAGAAAGTGATAATTTCAGCCTGACCGAATTTGCAACGAAAGATTTTAACACCGCCATTAGCCAAAATAAGTTCAACGTTACCCACAACGACAAAATAAAGGCGCAGGGCAGAATAAATGTAATAAGTTCAAAACCTATTAATTCAGGTATCTGGTAGGATGGCAATACAGCCAATAATAACACGAAAGTAATAGGTGTTAAAATTGAACAGGTAATCCAACTTTTCAGCAAGTATAGCAGCGTATTTTTCATTCAAATCATGCCTTTATCTGTTTTTGGTGAATTGATTTTTTAATATTGAATTATACTCTTCCTTCAACTCAACCAAACAACCCGCGCACAAACACCCGTCATATTGCTCGCTGATGTATTGCGTTTCGTTCAAGTTTAATGGCACCGTGCTGCACTGGCATTTCATATTGGCGTTTGCCTTGCACACCATGCCTTTGCCGCAGCGCTCGCAGTCTATCGTCTCGTGCTTTGCATCCATTCCACAAAAATAAACAGGGGCGCTTAATTAAACGCCCCTGCCTGCTTTTATTTATGATCTATCAGGTTGACAATTGGTCAAATCTATAAACAGCGGGGCGCGAGCATCGCGCCCATACGGCGGGTCAGGCTGAACAGACCCTATGGCGTCTTACGCCGAGCAAGTTACGCAGCCTTCTTCCATCGAGCAGGTTGGGCCGGCCGGTATTTCATCGGCAATCTGGTCAACCACTTCGGGGATAACCGGCTCCATGTTTTTGCCGCCCTGGTTCTCCACGGTAAATTTAACCGCTTGTGACGCGGCCTGCGTACGCAGGTAATACATACCTGTTTTAAGGCCCTTCTTCCATGCGTAGAAGTGCATTGAAGTAAGTTTGGAAGCATTCGGCGAGTTGATGAACAGGTTGAGCGACTGCGATTGGCAGATATAAGCGCCCCTGTCGGCGGCCATATCGATAATGGTACGCATCTTTATTTCCCAAACACTTTTGTACAGGTCCTTTAGCTCCTGCGGTATCTCAGCAATATCCTGTACCGAGCCATTTGCAGTGATGATCTTATCCTTCATATTGTTATCCCACAGGCCAAGGTTAACCAGGTCGCGCAGCAGGTATTTGTTTACGATAATAAACTCGCCGCTCAATACCCTGCGGGTATAAATGTTTGAAGTATAGGGCTCAAAGCATTCGTTGTTACCCAATATTTGCGAGGTGGAAGCGGTCGGCATCGGGGCAACCAATAAGGAGTTGCGCACACCGTGGTTCATCACATCCAGGCGAAGGTTTTCCCAATCCCAGCGGCCGCTATCGGGTTTTACACCCCAAAGATCGAACTGGAATTTTCCTTTTGATAACGGCGAACCCTTAAAGGTTTCATAAGCTCCCTCTTTGATAGCAAGGTCTTTTGAAGCGGTCATTGCCGCAAAGTAGATGGTTTCAAATATCTCTTTGTTCAATTTCCTGGCTTCATCGCTTTCAAATGGCAAACGCAGCTGGATAAAGGCATCAGCCAATCCCTGAACACCCAAACCGATCGGGCGGTGCCTCAAGTTCGAATACTCCGCCTCTTTAACCGGGTAATAGTTATTATCGATGATCTTATTCAAATTGATGGTGGCCTGGTAGGTTACCTCATACAGTTTAACATGGTCAAACATGCCGCCGATAACAAAACGCGGTAAGGCTAATGATGCAAGGTTACAAACGGCTACTTCCTTGTCCGAAGTGTATTCAATAATTTCGGTACAAAGGTTTGAGCTTTTGATGGTGCCTAAATTCTGCTGGTTCGATTTCCCGTTTGCAGCATCCTTGTATAACAGGTAGGGTGTGCCGGTCTCCACCTGCGAATCCAGTATAGCAAACCAAAGCTCCTGCGCTTTTACCACTTTGCGTGCGCGGCCTTCTTTTTCGTATTTGGTATACAATGCTTCAAATTCTTTACCCCAGCAATCGGCCAATCCGGGCGCTTCGTGCGGGCAGAACAGGCTCCAATCTTCATTTGCCTCCACGCGCTCCATAAATAAGTCGCATACCCAAAGCGCGTAGAACAAATCGCGGGCGCGGTTCTCTTCCTTGCCGTGGTTTTTACGCAGGTCTAAAAACTCAAACACATCTGCATGCCATGGTTCCAAATAGATGGCGAAAGCGCCCTTACGCTTGCCGCCGCCCTGGTCAACATAACGGGCAGTGTCATTAAATACGCGCAGCATGGGGATAATACCGTTGCTGGTGCCATTGGTACCGCTGATGTAGGAGCCGGTTGCTCTTACATTATGGATGCTCAGGCCGATGCCGCCTGCGCTTTGCGAAATTTTTGCGGTTTGCTTTAAGGTATCATATATCCCGTCGATGCTGTCATCCTTCATGGTAAGCAGGAAGCACGACGACATCTGCGGCTTTGGCGTACCGGCGTTAAACAGCGTTGGTGTAGCATGCGTGAACCAGCGTTCGCTCATTAAGTTGTAGGTCTTGATGGCACTTTCCACGTCTTCTTTGTGAATACCGATAGAGACACGCATAAACAAATGCTGCGGGCGTTCGGCTATTTTGCCGTCGAGCTTTAACAGGTATGATTTTTCGAGAGTTTTAAAGCCGAAATAGTCGAATCCAAAGTCGCGGTCGTAAATGATAGTGCTGTCCAGCAGTTCGGCGTTTGCTTCGATGATGTCCCAAACATCGTCGGCAATAAGCGATGCATCTTTACCGGTTTTCGGGTCGATGTATTCATGCAGCCTGCGCATCGTTTCGGAGAAACATTTGGTGGTGTTTTTGTGCAGGTTGGAAACCGCAATACGCGAGGCCAGCAAGGCATAGTCAGGATGCTTGGTAGTTAACGAAGCCGCCGTCTCTGCAGCCAGGTTGTCCAGTTCCGATGTAGTTACCCCGTCAAATAAACCCTCGATCACTTTTTTGGCCACGTCAATCGGGTCGACCAAAGCGGGGTTTAAACCATAGCATAGCTTTTCAATTCTCGCGGTAATTTTGTCAAATTTTACCGATTCTTTTTTTCCATCTCTTTTAATTACGAACATGTTGGACCCCTCCTGTTTTTTCGCCTTCGGCGGATTGTTTACTTAATAAATATACTACTTTTTTTCGAACCGCAAACTTTTGGCTAAATATTTTAGCATGATTTTTCTTTTAAAAATCTTCGTCTAATGAAAACGCCTTACTGTCCTGGCTATTCAGTACGCCGCTTTTTTGATAGTCTCCTACCCTTTTTTCAAAGAAATTGGTTTTGCCCTGCAGGCTGATCATTTCCATAAAATCAAATGGATTGCTTGCGCCGTACACTTTGTCATAACCTAATTCGCCCAGCCACCGGTCGGCCACAAATTCAATGTACTGGCTCATCATCTTCGCATTCATTCCGATCAGGTTAACCGGCAGCGCATCGGTGATAAACTCTTTTTCTATTTCAACGGCATCGGTTATAATGGCTGTAGCCGCCTCTTTCGAAAGCTTGTTATCCAGCATCCTGTACAACAAACAGGCAAACTCGCAATGCATGCCTTCGTCGCGCGATATCAATTCATTGCTAAAAGTTAGCCCCGGCATCAGGCCGCGTTTTTTCAGCCAGAAAATGGAACAGAAACTGCCCGAGAAAAATATTCCCTCAACCGCCGCAAAAGCGATCAAACGTTCGGCAAAGGTGCCGTTGTTTATCCAGCGCAGCGCCCATTGCGCCTTTTTCCCCACACAGGGTACGGTTTCAATGGCGTGGAACAAACGGTCCTTTTCTGCAGGATCTTTTATGTAAGTATCGATCAGCAAAGCATAAGTTTCTGAATGGATATTCTCCATCATGATCTGGAAACCGTAGAAACAACGCGCTTCGGGCAATTGCACCTCGCTCATAAAGTTGATGGCCAGGTTTTCGTTAACGATACCGTCGCTCGCCGCGAAAAATGCCAGTACGTGGGATATAAAATGCCGCTCGCCGTCATTCATCGCATCCCAATACTTCATATCGTCCCCAAGATCAATTTCTTCCGCCGTCCAGAAACTCGCTTCGCACTTTTTGTACATCTCCCAAATAGCGGGGTATTTGATCGGCAATATCACAAAGCGGTCCTTGTTTTCTTTCAGTAATAGTTCTTCTGTCTCCTGTGCCATTCTCTTTCTGTTTATATCGCTTCTTTTTGCCTTTAATACACATTTTCACGAGCCGGCGAATGGGCAGATAGCAATCCCTCAGCGTTAGTTTTCTGTTTTTGTGATTGACTCACCGCTAACACTTTAAGCGCCCTGCTCACCTATCCTTCCTCAGTATATTTTATCCAATTTTGTTTGGCTTCCCGGTGTTACCCTAGTTGCCATTTATTCATCACCGGTGCGTTCCGGCGATGCCGTTAGCCCTGAAAGAACTTATAATCAAATATAGGCGAACACCTCTTAAGGTGTGAATTTTAGTTTTTAACATACCAACCTTTTATAAACAAAAAGCATGTTAGGAAGTGCCAAAAGAGCAAGTTGGATACCTTAAATTAGTGTATAAACAATGTTAAAAAAAAATAAAGGGGGAATTTTAGCAGCTAAAATCCCCCCTGGATGGCAGTAGTCGCTTATTATTCCGCCGGCACAAATTTCATCGAAACGGAGTTGACGCAATGCCGCACATTCTTCGGTGTAAGGTATTCGCCTTCAAACACATGGCCTAAATGTGCACCGCAATTGGCGCAAACAATTTCGGTGCGGCGGCCGTCCGCATCGGGTATGCGTTTTACTGCGCCGGGTATCTCGTCATCAAAACTGGGCCAGCCGCAATGCGACTCAAATTTCGACTCGGAAGTGTATAACGGCGTATCGCACCGTTTGCACACGTATAAACCCTGTGCTTTGTTGTTTAATAACGAACCAGTAAAAGGGCGTTCTGTTCCTTTGTATAGTATTACCCGTTCTTCGTCGGGGGTTAGCTGGTTATAATTCATGTTTAATTAGTGAATTAGCGAGTTAGTGAATTAGTGATTGATTTCACAGATTAGCTTCGTCTTTCGGACTTTCGGACTTTCGGTCTTTACTGACTTTTCGGACTTATACAATATACGACAATTTTGGTGGATATGAGGTTAGATAACGGGAGGTTTTACAATGCGTTGACGTTGCGGCTTTGGTTTATAAAAACCAAATCTTTTCCATAAATTTGAGTTAGTTATGAGGACTTACCTGAGCTTTTTAATATTCGCCTTTTTTGCTTGTAATCACGCAACGCAGAGCGCCAAAAAACCGCTCCTCATGTCAATCGACACATCCAAATATGCATTTATAAAATTTGATACATCCGAGAACTACCTTTTTGGTAAATATGCTAAACCAGCTTATTTATCTCAAAGTGAGCTGAACGAAGTGGAAAACTTATTGGACAGTGCGATACATGACTATAACCGGATGGAAAAAAAGGTATATGAAAAGAATTTAAAAGACACATCATTGTTTCATGCAAAGGCTTCAGATGTGTATGATGATAGGATAACTGACCTATCCGATTATAAAAAGCAACTAATTGCGGTCATAAATTCCTCTGGGGAAAAACTGGTTTGGGTTAATTGCTTTAACAATCACTTCAGTGCGCCTTATTGGCAAAAAACAGTGGTATTTGTAAATGATGGCGGGAAATGGTTTTTCAATATTAAAATCAACTTAACGCATCGAAAGGCATATGAACTGATGATTAACGGTTCAGCGTAACTCGACTTAACTTTTTAACGCCCAGAAAAAAAATCCCGGTTATCTAACCGGATTTCCGCCTTAAAACTAAAGACAAACCTTTCGCTCCTGTGTGTCGGCAAGTTTTATTTTTTGATCTTAGTTCAATAGTTTTTTTAATGACTATGGCGATGTTGATAGCGTAAGCTACACTCAATTTTTGAAGATGAGTTAATTTTCGCTGCCGCGATTTTCGTCTATATATTTATAACTCCGCTCAAAATATTTCCTCACCGTCCTGTTCAGGTGGTGTTTCCATGAAACGTCTTCATTGCGGCAGTGCGCCAGCCAGGCCATTGCGTACGCGATCATTTGTTCGGGCAGATAGCCTTTCTTTTGCATCCGCCAGCCGTGGTGACTATTACTCTGCCATTGCGAAAATTTGAAATAGGAATTGGCCCTGAAAATTCCAAAACCAAACGCAATGCTGGTGAGGTCTGTTAAATGTTCGTCGTTTGTTTCCATGCGGTGCTCACCCAGCAATTTATAGTGTGCCAATTCGTGCGACAAAGTGGCGATCATGCCTAATGCATCATTCAGCGTTTCCAGTTCAAGCCATATTTCCTTTTGGCCCAGGCCTTTGTCAACATATTGCCCCGCTGATCCCGTCCAGGGGCCCTTTAACTTGGCAGATGGTGTTTCGGTAATTCCCGGTGAATAGGCTCGCGGTTTTTCCGAGTAAAACATCAAACTTATCTCCCATGGGTCGATGTCCATCAACTCAGCAACCCGTTTAAAAATATATTCGGCATCGGCTTCCGTCCCGCTAAATTTATGGTCAAAATACCGCTTATCAGGGGTAATGGTTGGAAGCGAACGGAGATACTCGTCGCCAAACATATCGGCCAGCAGTTGCAGGCCGTTCTCTATCCATTCCTTGTCGGTTTGCGTTACCGGCAGATCGGTTTTATTTTGCCAAAACCAAACAAACTTTTCTTTTTCTTTCGGCGGTACTGCTTCAATAGGAACATACCAATCGGCATTTAAGCTCATTTGACCGCAACCGCCACTGCCTCCCCTGCATTGCGTATCGATGAACTGTTTACCGCAGCCAGGGCATTTTCCGTGGGTTTCGAAGGTATTCCATCTTGTCAGGCATACATCACAGACCCAAATATCTTCTTTACTGGGCTCCCAGCGGCATTTAGGGCAACTAACATGTAATCTGTCGACTATCATTTCACCCTAAAAATAAAAAATCCCAGCCATATTTTGCGAATAACATAATCTTCGTAACAAACAAATAGTGCAGGTGAAACAGGTCAAGGGTAAGGGGCTTTTAGATCAATCCCTGTTCTTTTAACCGGCCGATAAGCAAGTTCACATCAGCCGTGTCAAACTCGCTCTTTAAGTAAATCTCAGCGAGAAACACAGTCTTGTCGACTATTACAACGTAGGTAATTACCCTGGCTCCGCCGGATTTACCTTTATTCGTTCCAGAAATGGCCAGTCTTATCTTATAAACATTTTGACCAAGATCAGTCCCCATTGCTGGGTTACCGGTTAATTGGTCAATTAAGCCAGCAATGTCCTTTAAAATCTGTTTATGCTTTTTTGCAATTTGCTTCAGGTCTTTTTTAAAGTCTGGTGTTAAAACAACCTCAAATGCCATTATTCACCAAGTTCTGCTTCTATTTCTAATAATGCCGACCGTGCGTCCTGAAGCTTAACCTTACCTTCCTGATGAAGTTTGATCTGCTCAAAAGAGTTTTTTAAACGCTTGTAGAGCTGTTGCTCTGGTTGTGTTAAAGGGCGCCTGGCAGCATCAGCATGCTGATCAATACTGTAATCCAAACCAAAAGCGTCCAAAACGGCTTTAATGGCTTTTTCGGTTTTTTTGTTGGTGATATTTACCGTAAGCGTTGTCATTATAACAAAAATACGATATTCTTTAGATTAGAAAAACACAAAATGTTAAAGTCATCATTGCGTGCATGTGCCTATGCAGGATCTTTACCTGTAAAAAATCGCAGCTAAATCTAACCAGGATTCTTTTATCATGAAACGAAAAATAACCTTTCGCCTTTTAGCTTTCGCCTTTAACCTAACCTGGCCAATTCCTCCGCCATGGCCGCGCCAATTTCCGCCGGTGATTCCACCACACGGATGCCGCATTCGCGCATGATCTTCATTTTGGCGGCGGCTGTGTCATCCGCACCACCTACTATAGCGCCTGCATGGCCCATGCGGCGTCCCGGAGGGGCTGTTTGGCCAGCAATAAAGCCTACAACAGGTTTAGTGCCATTTGCTTTTATCCATCGGGCAGCTTCGGCTTCCATGCCGCCGCCGATCTCGCCGATCATGATGATGCCATGGGTATCAGGATCGTTCATCAACAGTTCTACGGCCTCTTTGGTTGGTGTACCGATGATCGGGTCGCCGCCGATGCCGATGGCTGTGGTGATGCCTAAACCGGCTTTTACCACCTGGTCGACGGCTTCGTAAGTAAGGGTGCCTGATTTGGAAACCACGCCAACATTACCCTTGCGGAAAATAAAGCCCGGCATAATGCCGATCTTGCTTTCATCGGCAGTAATAATGCCGGGACAGTTGGGGCCAATCAAACGGCTGTCCTTGTCCGTTAAATATTCTTTCACCATGATCATATCCTTTGTGGGAATGCCTTCGGTGATACATACAATAACTTTTATGCCCGCTTCGGCTGCTTCCATAATGGCATCGGCCGCAAAGGGAGGGGGTACAAATATGATGGAAACATCAGCGCCGGTTTTTTCGACAGCTTCGGCTACAGTGTTAAATACGGGCCTGTCCAGGTGGCTCTGGCCGCCTTTGCCCGGGGTAACGCCGCCAACTAACTGCGTACCATATTCGATCATCTGCGAGGCATGGTAGGTGCCTTCGTTACCTGTAAAACCCTGAACAATAACTTTGGAATCCTTATTTACGAGTACACTCATTGTGTTTTTGAATTTGTAGGGCAAAGCTAAGTTTTTTGCCCGAATGTCAAACCCGCAAAAATTAATAGTGGTGTAATAATTTTACGGCCTGGCTGACAAATTCGCTTCGATGCGGCTAAAGCCCAATAGGTTTGCCTTTTTGTCCGTCGGTTGAAGCCGCCGGCAATGAAAAAAACCAAGCCGGCTGACGATGTAGCAACGAAAAATATCTTTGGGCATCAATGATTTTAATTTCATTACCGTCCCATTTATGGGACGGATAAGTAAAGTAGCACAGATGGCTTTAGCCTAATCCCGCAATAGTTTTTTTGCAATTTATAGAATTGCTATAGCTGGAACGCTAACGTTGTTCATTAAAATAATATATCGAATAACCCTTTTTATCGGGGATTTGTAATCCGCTATTTGGAAAGTCTATTGCAACAACAAAATCCTGGTTTAATGCATTCTTATAAAGACGTCGATACTTTTTGTTGTGAAAATCAAAACAGTACAAAATCATGTACGCCTGGTTAAGGAGATGATGAGATATTTTAACTTTAAAATTTGTTATCTTGGAGTAGCCCCTTATATTCATAGCGTGATCAAAACAAAGTGTAAAAACGTTTGTCGTATCAATTCTTATGAAATCTTGGCTGTCAAGTAATAAATGTCCCGGAATATATTCTGCATCAATCCTTTTAGTCGAACCATCACAGGTTAATTCCAAATGGATGTTTTTAATGTCCCCATTGACCAAAACTCTGTTAATTTCGATAATCATATCTATTTTCCGAGTCCCCTGCGCTGATGTACATGGAACTTTTGAAAATACAAATAAGATGACCAAAAATAGGAAGCACCGTATGCTCATAGTGAACGTTTAATGAAATCTATAAATTCAAACCTCGCTGCTTTGTACGTTAGGCGGGCTAAACTCCCCCTCGCTCTTCGCAATTACAATAGTAGCAATCCCATTCCCGATCATATTGGTAATCGCCCTTGCCTCAGACATAAACCTATCGACGCCAAGCAATATCGCAACCCCTTCGGCGGGGATAATTTTGATGGCCGCCAATGTTGATGTTAAAATAATAAAGCCACTGCCCGTTACACCGGCTGCGCCTTTTGAGGTGATCATCAAAATGCCGATAATGGTAACCTGCTGCCAGATGGTGAGCGGGATATGAAATACCTGAGCCAGGAAGATGACCGACATCGACAGGTAAATGGTCGTCCCATCCAAATTAAAAGAATAACCGGCCGGGATCACCAGCCCGACAACCGATTTGGAGCAGCCAAATTTTTCCATTTTATCCATCATCGCCGGCAGCACCGACTCGGATGAAGATGTGCCCCAAACCACCAGTATCTCCTCTTTAATAAAACCAAGGTATTTCCAAAAACTGAATTTATACAGGTAGCAGATGAGGTGCAAAACGCCGAATATGAAAAATATCGAGGTTAAGTAAACTGATCCCATCAATTTCATTAATGGTTCCAGGGTTTTCAGCCCGTAGGTGCTGATGGTATAAGCCATGCCGCCGAACGCCCCCAATGGCGCCAAACGCATCACCATCCGCATGATGCCGAAGAATACTTTTGACAGCGTTTCGAACAGGCTGGTAACCGGCTGCCCGGTTTCGCCCAGCATGCTCAGGGCAAAGCCAAAAAGGATGGCGACAAACAATACCTGCAAAATGTCGCCGGTGGAGAGGGCATTAAATATATTGGATGGGATGATATGTGTTAAAAAGTCGAGCCAGTGCATATCGGCAGCAGCTTTTTGGTAAGATGCCAGTTTCGACGCGTCTGCCGCAATTTTGCTGACCACGCCGTTGCCGGGCCGAATAATATTGGCTACAATAATGCCGATAATAAGTGCACAGGTGGATACGATCTCGAAGTAAAGCAAAGCCTTGCCTCCTACCCGGCCCACTTTTTTCATGTCGTTCATGCCGCCAATCCCCAATACGATGGTCAGGAATATGATGGGTACGATCAGCATCGTGATCAGGTCGATAAACTTTTGGCTGATGATCTTGGCCGTCGGCCCTATGGACGGAAAAAGAAAACCGGCAGCAATGCCCAATATAATGCCGGTAATCACCTGGAAGTTAAGGTTGGTAAGCAGTTTTTTCATGCAAAAAGTTTATCCCTAAAAGTAAAAATAAAAGACAGAATATCTCTGCAATGAAAAAAAGCGTTCGTCCGTTCGGGGTTGATACCCCAAAACGGACGAACGCTTTAACTATGCATTTTTATGTAGCGTTAACTAACGGCCCCAGTTTGCAAGTTGACTGTGTACGAAGTACCGTTGATAACTACCGTGGCAATATGGTTGCCAAGGAAAGTAATGGTCCCCTGGTAGTTCCAAACACCGTTAGGGCCGCTCCCGTTGGTGCTAAATGTTGCCGAACCGCTCAGGATATCGGGTATGGTTGGATCGATAACCAGGGAAGTAAGGGTATAATTAAATGATGTTGAACCGCTTCCTTTATTACCGGTTAATATCGAATAGCTGCCGGCCGAACTTACGGTACCTGTCATTGTGAGATTTGAAGTTTGGCTGGTGGGGGTAAGCGCTGTTAATGTAAAAGCTTCGCCGATTTTGTAGTTAAAATCAGTGCTGGTGCTAATTACTTTAATGTTGAGGTTATCGTTTGTAGAATAGCTGGAAACCACATTGTTAGTGCAGCCAAAGCTAAATTTAAAACTGCCCGAAAGTGTGAAGTAATCGCCTGTGCCAAGGGTATCCGTGGTTGCTGCTAATGTGGTGTCAACTATAGTGCCGCAATCAGGGGTTATATCCTGTATAACTTTGCCTCCGTGTTTAACGCCGAATGTTGTTGCACCGCTGAGGCCCCCGGATAGGTTTACACCCATACCGCCAAACAGCGAACTGGTTATACCTAACGCTACCTGGCTGGCAACAGCCGAAGGCGAGAGCGCCGGACCAGCAGGATTTGTTGCTGACTTTTTGCATCCTGAAAAGGTGAACGCGATTGTCGCAATCGCCACGCATAAAACCTGTGATCTTAGTTTCATAAAAGGTTGATTTTCTTTGTCTCAAATATATTAATAACGCTGTTAAGAAAATGCAAAAGTTAATTTAATTATTGATAGCGCGGATTGTCGCGGGTGAGCAATAAAACGCCCCCTACCGTTTTTGCATGGGGCGTTCAAATATATTAAAAATGTCAGCTTTTAAATGGTGACTATTTTACCGGTGCCCAGGTCCACATAGTAAACATGGCCGTAAAAAGTAAGCTTGCCAATGTTATTGCCAATAAACACCATTGTACCAACATAGTTCCATGTAGTGCCATCAGGGTTTTGCCCCTGGGTTTTAAACGTGGCGGAACCCGCGTTAATGCTGTTTTTGCCTTTTGTAGAAATATCCACCTCCGCGTTTAAAATTACGAAGCTATCATGCTCTGAATATGGCTTATAAGCTTTATCGCTGTAAACAATATCCTTAAACGCCTGCAGCGTACCATCAACACCAAGCTGCGTAGCTGTAGTGTTCAGGCTTTTAATCTGGTAGCCCTGTGCTACATCATAAGTAAACGCATATCCCGGAGCGGTTCCATAGGTAACCAATGCGTCAACTAATGTGTAACCTATCGGTTTTCCGAAAAGGCAGTCAAAGAAGAATTTACTCTGGCCCGTTACAGTGGTTTTTATAGAGTCGCCGACGTTTGTTTTGTAATTAATGTTCGAGTCAGCAACAAAGCCGCAAAGCGCACTTGTCCCCGGAGGATAAACACCGCCGAATGATGGCGTAAGGCCTTCATTCAGGTTTGCCCCGCCCATTGAGCCGGCCAGCGCCTGCGAGAAGTTAGATGCCACCTGGCTGCTCACCGCATCATACCCGGTAGTTGTTGTAGTGGTAGTTGTCGAACTGGTTTTTGCCGGCACTGCCGAACCGTCCTTTTTACATGCTGAATAACTTAAAGCCATCCCAGCTAATGCAATTAGCGCCCCTTTAGTATAAAGTTTCATAAATAAAAAGTTTAATCTGTTCAATAATTTATCGTTTTAAATATAGTGATTATAAACTGTTCATTTAAATAATTTCAAAAAAAATCTGATTTAATTCATAATAATTACTAAAATATTAACCTTTATGAAACGATGCGTTTCCTTATATTATAACGATATGCATTTTTTGGCACTTTCCACTATCAGTTAATGTGTTTTTCAATCCACGCGATGTTTTTCCTTCAAAAATATTTGGCTGAATGTTGGCCGGACCGTTGTGGGCAAAGACGATGAGTAAAATGTTCCCCGGACAATAAAAAAATAACTACAACAGTAAAGAACACCGGGTGTGATTTAGGATTGGTTTGGGGCAAAAAATTACGCTGATGCCTGACAACAGAAAGGCCCCCCTTTTTTAGGGAAGCCTTTTTGTTGTTGAGTGAATGTTATTTATGCTATGTTGTTAGTGCGAAGTTAGCTGACCGCTTATCAAATTGATGATATAAGTTTTATTGTTCAAAACGATCTGCGCCTGGTGGTTTCCCAGGAAGGTCATTGTTCCGCTCAAACTCCAGCTGCCATAATTGTTTGTACCGTAGGCCTGGAATGTAGCAGTGCCGCTGGTGATGTCATGATCGATGAGATCGACTACCAGGTTATTTAAAACATAGTTGCCGCTGGCGATGTAGGGCTTCAGCGTAGTGTCGAAGAAGTTAAGCGCTACATAGGCATATATATCGCCGTTTACACCGTTCAACGTGTGTCCGTTATCCAGGCAACGAATAGTGTATGCTTGTTTAACAAGGTTTTGGAATGCATATTTCTGCGTTGTTCCCGCGGTATTTAACGAATCATACGCCTTATAACCGTCAGGACGGCCATTATCGCAGTTGAAATAAAAGGTCAAATTACCATCGGTATGCGATTTAAGGGTATCGTTGGTAGTGGTATAGTTTACAGCTGAATCCACAAAAAAGCCGCAAAGCGGCGAATTCGGCACGCCATGATGCGGACCGTCATGGTGATCATCGAAGGAAATTGAGTCGACGCCGTCGTTCGCGTTGCTTCCGCCATATGCGCCGTCGAGAGAACTGGCTAAGTTAACGGCAATCTGGCTGGCCGCCACATCATTCAGCGATGTTGACGTTGAAGTTGGTGCGGCGGCAGGTGCGTTTTCTGTTTTGCGGCATGAGGTGTACGTCAGCATAAAGAACAGGGCAGCTGGCAGTGTAAATTTTAAGTAAGGTTTCATAACATTCAATTTTAATTAGTTTTGGGTTGCTTTTTAAATTAACTATTAAATATCAGTGGCATACAGCGGTTAATGTTTTAACTGTGAGTCAACCGTATTTGCTTATTGGTAGGCAATTACTGTACCAGATGAAAGAAGGGCGGGCATATGCCAAACTCATTTTTGTTAAATTTGCTTTATGGAGTTATATAACTTTAAACGGGTTTCGGGCCGCTTAGCGTGCGCAGGGCAGCCGGGGGAAGGCCAGTTAGCGGCTATTGCGGCTGATGATTTCAAAATAGTTGTAAACCTCGGGCTAAGTGACGCCAAATATTCTCTGAACGACGAGGCAGCTTCGGTAAAGGCCCTCAGAATGCAGTATCACCATATTCCCGTTTTATTTGAAGGACCAAAAGCGGAAGAGCTTGCTGAATTTTTAAAGATCATGGAAAGTCATGAGGCTGATAAAGTCCTGGTACATTGTGCGGCCAATTACAGGGCGTCCGTTTTTACCGGGCTGTACCTGTTCGGATCAGGAGCACTGGATAAAGACGCAATGCATTCATTTATTGAAGATATTTGGCAGCCTGATGCTGTTTGGGAGCAGTTTATTGAGGAAAGCGTGGAGATGCTAAAGAGTAATTAGTCATTGGTCATTAGTCATTAATGCAAAGCGGCCAGGCCACGAATGACTAATGACCAATGACTAATCAACAAAAACCACCAAACTAATAGAGATTTTCTTAATTTCGCGGGCTTATACGCGGAACGAAGAAATGGACTATCAATTTAAAGATATAGAGAAAAAGTGGCAAAGGTTTTGGGCTGAAAATGAAACTTTTAAGGCAGAAAATAATTCCGCTAAACCCAAATATTACGTACTCGACATGTTTCCGTACCCATCGGGTGCAGGGCTTCATGTTGGGCATCCGCTGGGCTACATCGCTTCGGATATTTTCGCAAGGTACAAAAGACTGAAGGGCTTCAACGTTCTGCACCCCATGGGCTATGATAGTTTCGGGCTCCCTGCCGAACAATATGCTATACAAACCGGGCAGCATCCCGCTATAACTACCGAAACAAATATAGCCACCTATCGTCGCCAACTGGACCAATTAGGTTTTTCGTTTGACTGGAGCAGGGAGGTGCGTACCAGCTCGCCCGAATACTACAAATGGACGCAATGGATATTCATGCAACTTTTTGATTCCTGGTACAATAATAACACGGACAAGGCTGAGCAGATTGATACCTTGATTGCACATTTTGAGGAAAATGGTTCCGCAGGCGTTAACGCCGCTTGTGATGACGATACGCTTAGTTTTTCTGCCCCGGAGTGGGAGGCAATGCCTGACTATGACCGGCAAACCGAACTGTTGAAATACCGCCTTACCTACCTGCGCGAAAGTACCGTTAACTGGTGCCCGGCTTTGGGTACTGTGCTGGCCAATGATGAAGTGAAAGACGGCTTCAGTGAGCGCGGCGGCTTCCCGGTTGAGCAAAAAAAGATGATGCAATGGAGCATGCGCATTACGGCGTATGCAGGTCGGCTGTTGAGTGGACTTGACACCATCGACTGGCCTGAGCCTTTGAAAGAAATGCAAAGGAACTGGATTGGGAAAAGTGTGGGAGCGTTGGTGAAATTTCGGGTTTCGGATTTTGGATTTCGGAATGATGAAAAATCCGAAATCGAAAATTCGAAATCCGAAATCATTGAGGTTTTCACAACCCGTGTTGATACCATCTTCGGTGCGACCTTCCTGGTTTTGGCCCCGGAACATGAGCTGGTACCCGCATTAACAACACCTGAGCAAAAAAAGACCATAGAAAAGTACATCGCCCAAAGCAAAAAGAAATCGGAACTGGAGCGAATGGCCGAGGCCAAGGTAGTTTCGGGCGCTTTTACGGGAAGCTATGCCATAAACCCGGTAAACGAAGAAAAAATTCCGATATGGATAGCTGACTATGTTTTGGCCGGATACGGCACCGGCGCAGTGATGGCCGTCCCTTCAGGCGATCAGCGCGATTACCTGTTTGCCAAACAATATCAGCTACCCATCATCCCGATCATCGACATACAAAATATTGATAATGAAGCAGACCCAACCAAGGAAGGCCGGTATATCAATTCGGGTTTTATAAATGGGATGACCTACAAGGAAGCCACCGCTGCCCTTATTGCCAAACTGGATGAAGTGGGTGCCGGCAAAGGGAAGGTCAACTATCGCATGCGGGATGCCATTTTTGGCCGCCAGCGTTACTGGGGTGAACCCGTGCCCGTATACTTCAAAGATGGCTTGCCTCAACTAATCAATGAACAAGATTTGCCACTAGTTCTACCAGAAATAACCTTATATAAACCGACAGAAACGGGGGAGCCGCCACTTGCACGTTCGGAAAATTGGAAATACATTCCTGTTACTTCTAATAAGTTCAATAAGTTTTTTATCAAGTCGCCAACGCGGAATTTAAATTTCGAGTCTATCGAAAAGCATTATATAGAATATCTTTCCCACCTGCTTGGTTCAAAATACAAAGTGCAAACCGAAGTTAGGCTAGGGCAGTTTCGCCCTGACTTATTTATAAGTCATGATAACTTTGCGATAGCGATCGAAATAAACTTTGATAATTCAAAAACAAGTAAAATTTTAGAAGAGTATCTTAAGCACTTTCATGTTCATTTCTTAGAAATAAAGGCGAGTCAATTTCACAAAAAAGGCTTTGAAAAAAAGCTGCTTAGCAGCATCGAAGATTTGCAATACCGCCCGCAATTAATTTGGGCCGAGAAATGGACATACAAGAACGAATATAATTATGAACTTTCGACTATGCCAGGTTGGGCCGGCAGCAGTTGGTATTGGTATCGTTACATGGATGCTCATAATAATAAAGTATTCGCATCGAACAAAGCAATCACTTATTGGAAAGACGTCGATTTGTACATTGGAGGTAGTGAACATGCTACGGGACATCTATTATACAGTCGTTTTTGGAATAAATTTTTGAGAGACGCCGGATTAGTCGTCGAGGAGGAACCTTTTAAAAAACTCATCAATCAGGGAATGATTCAAGGCCGCAGTAACCTCGTTTATAAACTAAATATCGATTACTTAATTGACCTTGATATATTTAATGATAAAGTTCCACAAGTTTTCGTGTCAAAAAGCATAAAAGATAGAATTATTAACATCGGTTTGAATGCGAACGAAATAAAATTCTTGCGCGATAAATATTTTGAATTAAACAGCTTTTGGCCCGTACCCCACTTCGTGAGTATTTCCGAAATTCATGTGGACGTGAATATCGTTAATAATGACATTTTAGATATTGAAAAATTCAGGAAATGGAGGCCAGAATTAGTAGACGCTTACTTAATTCTAGACGATGGAACTATTTCATACCCGACCCTTACATTAAAAAGTGGATCTTACATTTGCGGCGTCGAGATCGAAAAAATGTCGAAATCGAAATATAACGTGGTAAACCCCGATGTTTTGGTTGAACGTTACGGCGCCGATACGCTGCGCATGTACGAAATGTTTTTGGGCCCGCTGGAGCAAAGCAAACCCTGGAACACAAACGGCATCGAAGGTGTGTTTAAATTCCTGCGTAAATTCTGGAAACTTTTTCACGACGATAAGTTTAAGTTCAGCGTATCTGATGCTGAGCCTTCAAAACAGGAGTTAAAATCGCTGCATAAGATCATTCGGAAGGTTGAGGAAGATGTTGAGCGGTTTTCCTTCAATACTTCCGTATCAAGCTTTATGATCGCAGTAAACGAATTGACTGATTTAAAGTGCAGCAACAAGGCTGTTTTGACCGACCTCGTGATCGTACTTTCGCCTTATGCCCCGCATATTTGCGAGGAATTGTGGACCATGCTGGGTAACAAAGCCGGCACGCTGTCCTATGTGGCCTATCCCAAATTTAACCCGGAATACCTTATTGAAGATGATTTTGCCTATCCAATTTCAGTAAATGGTAAAACCCGGATGAACCTGAATATCCCGCTGAGCTTTGAGTCATCCGCCGTTGAAGCCTTTGTTTTGGACAATGCCGATGTTCAAAAATACATTAACCACCAGGCGCCCAAAAAGGTCATCGTGGTTAAGGGAAGGATTGTCAATATCGTGATCTGATAGTCATTGGTCATTAGTGCGTTTTTGGATAACTAACTGTTCAACGTTTGGCTATTCCGAATTAGTCTAAAGCATCAACCGTAAAACCAATGACCAATGACCAATGGCTAATGACTAATGGCCAATGACTAATGACCAATGACCAATGACCAACAAATGACAAAATAAAGCCTTCAAACGTGTAACATTTCAAGTATTTTCGCCTCCAATTAGAAAAATCACGAGAAATGAAACGTTTTTATATACTTTTTGCAATTTTATGTTCTTTCGTTACGGCTAAGGCGCAATATGGCGTTGGCGGCGGGTCTGACATTGTCGGCAAAATATCCGGCACACTGGTCGACTCCGTAACCAAACAACCGCTGGATTACGCGTCGGTAGGTTTGTACCGTGCGGGCGGAAAAGCCCCTATCACCGGCGCCATCAGCGACGAAAAAGGAAATTTCAAACTTGACGGCGTAAAGCCAGGAAGTTATAACCTGGTGATCACCTATATCGGTTATCCTACAAAAACCGTGGGACCTTTTACAACAACCGCAAAAAAGCCCGACAACAATGTTGGCGCAATCATTGTTTCCCCAGGGGCTAAAACCTTAAAGGAAGTGCAGGTTACCGGGCAGGCTGCGCTAATCGAGAATCATATTGATAAGATCGTATATAATGCCGAAAAAGACCTCACGTCGGCAGGTGGTAATGCAACAGACGTCCTTCAGAAAGTACCTATGGTATCGGTTGACTTAAATGGGAATGTGGCCATTCGAGGCGACCAGAATGTTAAGGTTTTGATCAATGGTAAGCCTTCCGGCGCTACGGCGGCCAGTTTATCGGATGTGTTAAAAACCATCCCTGCCGACCAAATCAAAACGATCGAAGTGATCACTTCTCCATCAGCTAAATACGATGCAGAGGGTTCGGCCGGTATTATCAATATCATCACCAAGGCATCCAATATTTCAGGATTCAGCGGGTCTTTCAGCGGCGGGGTTGGCACACGTCAAAACAACGGTAACCTCAGCCTCAGCTACAATAAAAACAGGTTTAGCCTTACGGTTAATGCTGGTGGAAACCTTACCTGGCCGCAAACTTCGATCAGTGATTTTAACCAGAATTTCACCGGCGGGGCTAACCCGATTGCGCAAAGTTCAGACGGAACAAGTTTGGTAAAACGTTATGCCAGCATCAGTTCGGCTACCGCATCGTATTCGTTTAACGCATTTAATGATATTACTTCAACTTTTCGTTATACAAAAGGAGGGTTCAATACGACTTCGGACAATTCAACCGACCATACTAACGCAAACTTTCTGACCAACCCGGATTCGACGTATTCGTACATATCAAATGGGTACAGTCACAACTCTTTTGGTGGATTTGACTGGACGATGGATTATACGCACAAGTTTAAAAAAGATGGCCATAACATCGTATTTTCAGGCGAATGGAGCCAAAGTGATATTGTAACCGATTTTACCGATCGCTTTACCGGTGCGCAAGCCTTGCCGAATGCCCAGGAAAATATCAACGGTACAAACAATGAGTACACAGTGCAGGCCGATTATACCAACCCGGTGAGCAAAGTGTTAAAGGTGGAAGCAGGCGGTAAAGAGATTATCAGGAGGTTAAGCGCCGACAACCAGGTTTTTGACCCATCGGGCAATGATTTTGTTTACGATCCGGACAATTCAAGTAATTATGATTATCACCAGGAGGTTACGGCGGCCTATACGGTATTAACTTTTACGCTGCCAAAAAGCTGGTCGATTTTAGCCGGCGGAAGGTTTGAGAACACGGACATCGCGGGTTTCCCATCCAGCGCAGGCGACCAGGGGCTTATGCCATTCAGCACCGATTACCAGATATTTATCCCAAGCCTGACCATCCAAAAGCAGCTTTCGTCGACACAGACGATCAAATTGAGCTATAGCAAACGTATTACGCGGCCTAGCTACCAGTTTTTGGATCCGTATCTGAACAAATCCAACATACTTGCCCAATCAGAAGGTAACGTCGATCTGTCGCCTGAAGTTTCGCAAACTATCGAATTGAACTACAATACATTTATCAAGTCATCGCTGTTAAATTTCTCGCTTTACTACAGGCATATTTCCGACGTGATTGAAAGTCTCGCCATTCCCATTACCGAACCTGTGCCTGCGGCGGGCGGCGCAGTGGATACATTGACAGGCACGAGAACGACGTTCCGTAACGCGGATATGAACAACTCATTTGGCTTTAACTTTTTTACCTCTGTTAACCCGATAAAGGCGCTAACACTGCGTACCAATATCAATATATACACTTACAATCCTACTCCCTATGCGCAGTATGCGTATTACTTTACCAATACATCAGTAAAGGTACAGTACAATATTTTCCTGAGCGCAGGTGTCAACTTTGACAGCGGCTGGATAGCCGAGATGTTTGCCGTTGAGAATTCTTCGCGCTATACCCTGCAGGGGTCGAGCCCGTCATTCAGTATTTTTGGTCTCGGTGTAAGGAAACAGATCATGAAGAAAAAAGCTTCGATCGGTTTAAACACGCTTGAGCCGTTTGAAAAATACAAATATTTCGATTCGTATGCAGCCAGCCCGGGCTTTGTGCAAAGCAGCAAGTTTGGATTCCCGTTCCGCTCGGTGGGTTTAACATTTAGCTATAGCTTTGGTAAGCTTAAATTCACCAACCCGACGCAAAAGAAAGGCGATACAGATGAGGAAAAACAAGGCGACCAGGGCATTGGCGGCGCTGGCGGCGGCGGTGGCAGCGGAAGATAATATGCAGATGTGCAGATAAGGATAAAGTGCCAAAGCTGACAGAGTTAAAAGCCGGGATGGAGCAATCAGTCCCGGCTCTTTTGTTTTGGTTCGCAGGCTTAGTTTACGTGAATCCCAATTTGTTCCAATAACAGGGAAGCATTAAAGGTCTTGCACTCGCCGTTTTTGATCTTGTAGTCGAAAAGCATTTCCCCATTTTTAACCTCGATATCGAAATAAAAATTGCGGATATAATCCGGGTACTGTTTTTCGAGTTCGGCGATCTGCAAGTCGTGTGTTGCGACAATGCCTACCGCTTTTTTTGCAATCAGCCTTTCAATTACTGCTTTCGAACCGAGGTATTTGTCGGCCGAGTTGGTGCCGCGCAGCATTTCGTCAATCAAAAAGTAAATTTTTTCATCTCCGTCAACTGCCTTTAGCAGCATTTGCAACCGATCGATCTCAGCTTTAAAGGTTGAGGTACTTTCATTCAGCGAATCTTTGATGCGCATGTAGGAAAGGATAGTCATTACCGATACTTTCATTTTTGCCGCACAAACCGGCGCCCCACAAAGCGCCAGCACCGTGTTGATACCAACGGTACGCAAAAAAGTGCTCTTGCCGGCCATGTTTGAGCCGGTTATAATGTCGATGTTATAGGTATTGTCAAGGGTAAAGTCATTTTCGACCCGTTTTTTTGTGCTGATGAGCGGGTGGCCCAGGTCCTTAGCCGCTAAGGTGTAGGTGCTATCATCGACAATTACAGGGAAACACCAATCGGGATAATTTACCGCTAATGACGAAAAGCTTACTAAAGCCTCAAATTCCGCAAGGGCATCAAAGGCAGCTTCAAAATTTTGATGGTTACTTTTTTTCCATTCCTCAATGCCCATGATTTGCCTGATATCCCAAAGGAAAAATATGTTTAAAACAAATGACACTACCAGGTTCAGCCGGTAGTTCAGTTTGTCGATCAGCCTTGAAAGCTGTTTTATTTTGGATGAGATGTTTTCAGAGTCGCTTGTTCTAATCTTTGACTGAACGTTGTTAAGATAGGGTGACTGCCATTCTTCCTCTTCGATAATTTTAAATGCCGAAGAAAAGTGTGATAACGTTTGCCCTATTTTACCGGCGATTAGATCCGTCTTTTGGATACTTTGCGATTTGGAGCTAACTATCCGGTTATTTGCCAGCGCCAGCAACGGGGCGATGTAACGCGCAGGGACATAAAAAATACTTAGTATGATGAGCGCTAATAACAGCCAGGGCGCCAGCGCAGCGTATGCCTTTAACCATTTTGAGCCGTCCAGTTCAACCGGTATCTTTAAATACCCCAGCAGATTTTTTACCTGCTCGCGGTTTTGTTTCAGGCAAAATACCAGGTAAGCCTGGAACTCGAGTTTCCAGTCATTTTTGGCTGCTATTTCTTTAACGGCTTCCTGTCTTTCCAAAATCGTTTGACGGTTAGCCGGTTTATCCAGCCATTGAGCCAGCTTAACCATGCCTGGCGCCGTGGCACAACGATTTACCAATTGGTAAAGCGAATTGCCGCCAAATATGTCGAGGTCGGAAGTGTAATAGTGCTTATCGTTTGAAAAGGCGGCCCCGTCCGGATAAATGTTGCTGCTTT
>Ga0302185_10000671_pt1 | contig 25896 bp, 17 predicted proteins | sample II_Bog_E1_1_FD_200231 | JGI IMG/M metagenome (GOLD analysis project Ga0302185, IMG submission 200231) | Peat permafrost microbial communities from Stordalen Mire near Abisko, Sweden - II_Bog_E1_2 | ecosystem: Environmental > Terrestrial > Soil > Wetlands > Peat | place: Sweden: Abisko... | reverse complement strand
AGTAAAAAATAACTTACTTCATGAAGATGAATAATTTTGCGATGTTATTCTAGTAACTGTATAAAAGCTCGCTGAATCTGCCACTTTTTTAACAAAATTTGATCATGGCAGTTAAGAGCTTGCAAGTAGTTGGACTAATTCCTAACTTAATGCAATTTAAAAAATATTCATAGACATATTTGTGGCTCCATGTCATTCCTATAGCCGTACCTACCAGCATATTTTAGATTTCTTCCATATTATAGTTCGATAATATCGTTAGCATCGATTTTTGTGGATAGTAAATGCACTATTTTTAATTGAAGCTGTTCCTAAAAAATTACAGTGAAAATTTCATATTCCTCATAGTTGTATGATAGTGATAGCGACTGTGAAAGTAGGCATCCTTAATTTTGTTAAACAGAAGTCTATCTCTTTCTTTATCCTCCCTGAGGCAAAGCATCAGCTTAAAAAAAATACTCCAGATATCTATCAGCTGCGAAAATATTTCTGGGTAATTCTCGTAAAATGAGTAGAAATAGGAAATTCTGTCCAGTTATTGATCATGTTGAATTGAACTGAATTTAAGGAAATATCCTATTTTATCAACGATGTGAGCTTGAATATTTTATAAATCACTCAATGCCCAAAAATGGCTCTATTTCTTTAAATGTTTCCCGAACAACTGTTTTACTTTAGTAAATCGATCCGTTTACAAATTTTGCAGAAGATAGCCCTCGGTAACTGCTAGGAGGACATATGCTGAATTTTGCTTGAAGAATATTTGATCAATAAATGCTTACTTTTTAAAGAGATCTCGGATAAACATTAATCTATCTAAGCTAAGGTAATTATGGTGGACGTAAATATGCTCTTGCTTGATGACTAGCAGGTCTTTCAGTATAGTAGCAATACTATCCCACCTTTGAGGATTATGTTGGAGAATGAATTCGACGGCTTGAGACATTTACGAATACTTTTTGAGCTCTAAGATTCGTTCAGCTGTCTATTAGTCGGTGGTATTAATAATCTTTTCGAGTTAGGATTAATTCATAAAATATTGATGGCTCTTTGAAATTAATTATTGCAAAGATTTACAGAAGAGAACATCAACAATTTATAATTATAATTAATACAGTCATTTTTCACCCAATGATTTGTAATATCTAGAATTTGAATAATATCGAGTATTTATGATGAGAAGATCAAGTTCACTCGGCTTTCTTGGCTTATTGTGCCTGTTTCTGCTTAGTAGCATACTCTTTTTTTATATCCTTCATCTTTTGCAAGAATTTTTGAGATATTGAGAATGTGGTGGCTGAAAGTCTCTTCAACTTAAAGTTGAAATCGGTCAAAGATTCCTTATTTTCGTATTTTTTTCCGCTTTCATGAATGATTTATGTGAGTTCTTTGGCACATTCCTTCCCTTCAGCATTTATTTCTTAAATAGTGGGAATAAAGGCTGAAAGCAATTCCTGGACAGCCTTTAGAGAAATGGTTTCTTTCTAAATATTTTCTTTATAGATTTTTATATGCTTTTCATTGGTGATATCGCCCTTATTCTTAAAAACATCTTCATGCCTTAAAAATGCTTCAACAATTGGTCCCAGTTTTGCCAGTTATTTTTTTAAATTTTGATAAACATTCCTGTTAGCTTCAACTTTTTTGTACTCTTCACCATAGTCAATAACCTCCTATACTTTACTTGGATCAAATCCTTATGGATACATGGTGGGCATAGATTCAGGCACTCTATCACCGCCAGTGGGGACAATCGCCTGAAGTCCTCCATGGTAATTGGGGGAAGTTGGATCGAATGCTTTGCGAAATTCTGTTTCGCTTTGAGCTATCAATTATCCAAAGTTTTCCTTTTTCTCCATTTAATTATTTGTAGCAGATAAACATTTAAATTACCATATAAGGTAAATTAAAGAATTAATTTTATGATTTTCTTATCGGTAATTATCAATCAAAGTACCTGCATAAAATAAGATAAAGATATCATTTAATGGTGGAAAGACACTCTTTTAGTTCATTCATCTTCTTCTAGACTCCAGTCAACAAAAATACTTATTTTAATCTTCGAAGGTTTTAGTTATGACCTGAGTAGTTCATAAAGGCCTCCTATTGCAAGCTGTTTACCTATTAGATGTATCCACTTATTCTTTAAAATATGCGATCAGTCTCATGCCGATACACGCTATCCTCTTGAAATTTAGAGTCGCTTATTGCTTCACGCATGTCCTCACCATAAAATCTGCGATTGTGAGCTTTTCTTTTTCGACGCATTTTTAATAGTTTGTTGATGTCTCTTCGGAATTTATAACCAAATACAACCCGCAGATTTACAATGATTTATTCTGGTTTTATCTGAGTCAAGTCACTTGCTGCGCATTTATTCCCTTTCAGCAATTTTTGGATGAGCAAGGATGAAGGAATCGCCTCAAACTCAACATATTGCATTTTATGAGGCACAAAAATTGGCGGTTGGTTGCTGAGCAAAAATTGAATGAGGTACCCCATAAATTAAAAGTCTGCCTCTAAGCTTTCTCGGTGAGCAAAACCCATCTTATCCAACTCCCCAACGTTTCCGTTTAAATTGAAGTCAACCAGCCTCACCTCACCGGAGAAAGCCGATATCTTTCTAAAAGAAGAAAAATTTAAATTACCCAACCAAATTTTATTTTTATGGAATGCCTAAATGATCCAAAAGATTTTTAAGGCAAATTGGAGCAATTAATTTCCAGTTTCAGCGCGATTGTTGTTACTCTTCAACGCTAGTGTGGTGTCATAGAGATCTTACCCTGCGCAGTACCTGCATAAGAGTGAATTTACTCGTCAATTATCATCAATGACCCTTCTTCATTTTCGTACACTTCAAATCCAATGATCCTTTTAAATACTTCCAATCTGTTTTCGTCAATGTCGCTGATGTTTAAGACTCGTAGAACCTTTGAAGAACCATCAACTAAATTAGATAGGTACTTTGGACCTTCAATTTTGGAACTGAGATCTAGCGTACTATCAATTTTGTAGGTGGTTAGCAATTCATTAATAGTCATCTTTTTGTACTTCGGTTTTACCTCTTCGACTTTGCGAATTTCTTCCTGAATGGATTGACGATTTGCTGTTACTTTGGTAGATTCAGGATTTTTCATCGTAATTGGGACCATGCCAGATTTTTTTGGCTTAGGCTGATCCAAGCAACCACCCATTATTATTAATAATATATATTTTTAAATTTTAATCAAATTATGACTGATTCAAGTGCATTAATTTATATTTAATACTTTCAATAAAATCTATAAATCTATATTTAATACTCCAATGGATTATTTTTTGTTTCCTAACATAAAATTGTTTTTTTATCATTCCAACGAGTTTATTTAAGTTTCTCTAGCATAAAATTATAATTATATTATTTACTTGAAAAATGATTACGGACCCCTCCATAACAATTCAAAATTTAACGATCGACCAGATAAGATCTTTCAATAGATATATGGTCTGGTTTTATCATTTACAGTTTAGTCAACTCAACAGTGAACTACAAAAATAATTTCATTGGAAAATTGCAATGCTCGAAGAGAGAGGAAATCTTCTTTTTAATCAGTAACCAATAACAAAATTTATAGAACACCAAATCCAAATCCACTGATGACATAACTATTACAGCCCATGCCCACACCATCCAAGGCAATCAAATAATCAGATAAATCAAACGAAAACGCTACTGAAAATGCTGGGAACTCCATAAAGGCTGTTTGTAAGAAAATGTTTGGGCTTCCATAAAAATAATAGTCGTTCTTATAAATCCTTTGCTAGCGCTTCCGATTTTTGAAGCATGAAGTATAGCATAAGTCATATTTATAACAGGAATAATAATGTTAATCACTATTATCTGCTAGAAAATCGGACGATAAAATTATAAGCATTGATCATTAGAAAAAAGAGTGAACATATCCTAATAAAATATGATAAATATTTGAATAATACTCTAATTTAAATATAGAACTCAACAAATCGATGGAAGTACCATTAAAGTGCTATATAAAATTAAGACCATTTTTTCTGTTCTTTCTTTTTTTACGTGTTTTGTTTCTTTTGTTTTTAATTTAAAATTTTTTACCCGCATTTGATTTTTTATATTCGCTAGCATAACTTTTATCTGATGGAGCAAAGAGGCAATAGCACACATGGCTTATTGTCATTGTTTTTTACTGGAGCTTTACAAAAAGTAATAGAATAGAATGCACTATCATCCTTTGGATGCATACAATAATAATTAATATGGAAATTATTCTTAGTTCAGACGCATAAACTTTTTTCTATATTTTTAGTTATTTGAGCTGTTCCTCTATGTTTTATTGCTCGCTTTTGAGTGTAGTAATTTTTTTTGTTAAGCGACGTCTTTTACTGAAATATTTCTTGCATAAACTTTATTATTATTAACGCAATAATTGTATAATTAAATATCAAGGCACAGTCAGAGCAAGAGCGACGCCAAAAGCTATGAAAATCGATAAAATATGCATTCCCTATCCTCTTTACACTCTGCAATACGGATAAATCATGGTGGCTAGCGTAGTATAAGGGAGGACTAATGATAATCAGCGAGCCCAAAGAAAAAAGATTATTAGTACCTTTGGTGGTAGTAAAAAGTCGTTCGTTCGAGGAGTAGAACTGTATATAACTGCAGTTATGTAGAATCTGGAAATGTGGTGATCGCTCTCCATCATAAAAATTAAGATTATTTGTAGCAATAGAATATGCTAGAAAATAAAATTAACTACATTAAAAGCGGAAAGGAATACAATATTATATTCACTATAATGGGAGCACTTTTCGAATGGAAAGGACAATTTTGAATTATTGGGACTAGGAGGGGCTTTCTCCTTGTTTTGTCATTGCCTATGAAATGTATCATTATTTCGCTCTAAGCGATATTGGTAACGGCTAAAGTCGGGGAAGAAGGTTCGAAGGTTAATTGATCGTTACCATTTATTTACAAATTAACTAACTGATCTACAATTTTACTACTTAGGATCCCAAAAATTTATCCATTTTCTGATGAATTGGTTAAAATTCATGGAATTGTTTCAAAATTGGTTCCATGAATTAACTTGGATAAGACTATTCAGTGATGTTCATCAGCAAGAAGTGATTATCGCATACTTTTCAAAAAAGTTTGATATCACAGAGCCATAAAAAAAAAGAGAGACATATTTATAAAATTACAAAGATGGATTTCGTGTATTATTACTGCAAGGGAGATGTACATATCTCTTGAAGCAACAAATTTATATTCAATAATTATCACAAAATGTTGGAAAAGGGAAATTACCAACATCAACGGAAATGATTTTTCAAGGAAACATAGTTGATAGTGTAAAGTTTGGTGATCATGTCGAAATCGTGGAGATTTATATATAAATCTTACAAAAATTTGAGAAATATGAAATCCCCGCTGCCTATCTCCTCTCAAAAAATATCACATAACGAAAAAATCAATAATCTTAGAAAAAAATGATAGAATAAAAGTTCATAGAGATTCCATGATATTGTACTTTTTAAATTTATTATAAATAAAAAGTATAACTAACTAAGCTTTAAAATTTGATCATGAACTCATTCAGAATTATATGGAATTGGATTCAACCATTTTCAAAAAAAATCATAGATGTTTCTGGAGGGGTTTTCATGGGAACTATTGGAACATTATTTTTGTCTTAAATATTTTAGTGGCGCTTCTATAGACAATTCCATCGATTTCTCAATTAAAATCCAGATTTGGGCAAATTGATGGAAAAACAGAAGAGCTTAAATGCTTAAGTTCATAGAACTTGGCTCATTAAAAAAGATGAGTTTAAAAGAACAGAGTAAAAAATTCTTAAAGAAAATAGTTAATTCAAAAATACAAATGCTGAACTTCAGTAATAGATATTACATCTTAAAAAAATATTGGGAAAATATAAATAACTTTCAGAACGTATTATGCCTCATTTTATAAATTATCACTTTATATCAATTTAATCTGCAAAATGGTATACAAATGATAGAAAATCAAGATATTAACATGGATCATATACCTGGAAATCTAATGGTAATCATGAATATACTGGGTAAAGCAATATCTATCGGAATTATAAGGACAAATTTGCCAAAATGAAAAAGACTATGGAATAACTTCAAGGATCAAGCACAAAAATCTATCTTAAGGCGTAAAATAACATTTTAGGAGATTCTTGTATTGGACACGATAAACGTCTATTGATTTAATACAAATGTGAAGGGATAGAAATCAATAAACAAAATGAAATTAAGTATATTTTAAAATCAAAACGAGTGAACGTAAAATAGCATGATACAGCTATTTTGGATTGCTACCAAAACAATTGATTTATCAAAATTCAAATTGTAATTGACCTCAATCTTCAATTTTTTGAGGCATTGTTTTTGTTAAATATTTTGTTAGATAAAAAATTATCTTAAAATATCCTAAACGAATTAATTTTAAATGATTGGAGGCTTATTTTTATCTTTTGATTATAACTAGGAACTAGCAATACTTGAATATGAATAAAAAATGAAATTCCTTCCGATTTCGACATGGAATTATGATGATTGATATTTTTTTCCATACTGGCTGATCGATCTATGATTGTGACCCAACTGATACTGATAGTGTTGAGGTTGTTGAGTAAGCAATATTTAAATAAAAAATAAATACTTATGAGAAGAAGTCTTTTAGTTGAGGAGTCTGTTATTTATGATGTTTGATATGCCAAAACTATGACTTTATGTCAAGACTAAAATGGTTATTTTAAACTATATTTTTTTGAACGCCGGTTCTTAAAATCTAATAAAAATTTCATTATCATTAAATTTTTAGTTTATTCAATCACTTCTTTATTTGCAATATTTACTTATAAGATGGAGTGATATGGCCCACAAGAAATATAGATAATCTGTATTTTTGCAAAATTTTTATGTCTTTAGTGTTGTCATATTTGAAGAAATAAAACCCATTTTCTAGAGAACTAACCTATTCAGTTTTCTTTAAGAGCCCATCTTGCCTTCGAACCCTCTTCCCCGACTATAGCCCCTACCAATATTGCTTAGAGCGAAATAATGATACATTCCATCGGCAATGACAACTATCTTTTTATTGTTGAGTTTATTAATCGGCTTCGAACAAAGAGAAAATGCTGTTCCTCCTAGTTCTAATGATCCAAAATTATCCAAAGCAGCTGTATTTTTCTCTTCAATTTGTTAGTTCCTGATCTCTAAAATAAATATGCCTTCAAATTGCAGAGGAACCCTAGTTATAAAATAAATTGGAAAAAGTTCAAATTAGAATGCATATCACTCAGCCATCTTCTTTTCCGACTCGATCATAAATTTGCTGGGACTCAGCAAAGTCACTATTTCCTCCTGCCTTTCAAAATACTCCACCTTGATCGGAGTGGGGCTGTACTCTATCTTATCAAAGAAAAATCGACTCGAGTCAATTTTATAGAAACTACTTCTCTAGGCCTTCCCCTTCAAGGGAGTTTCAAAAATGAGAGAACCCAAGTTTTAGCGAATCATGGCAATGTCTGATTTTTTCATGCTACTGACCATCCTGTTTTCGCTCTCGGCAAATTTTTCAGTACTTTTAGAATGAAACTGTTGATCAATGACTCGGTTCTGCGTTACAGTGAGATGCTGATCGGCTTCCTCCAAATAGGAATTTTTCTTTTTGTCCGCCCCTTCGGTTGGCTTGGTCTGAAGGTTCCTGTCTTTAATTTTAATGACATTTTCCTTATTCTCGTAAATCATAGCGAGCAGTTCCCTTTCGAGCTTGATAAAATGTTCTCCAACTCCGTTCTTCTGGAGATAAGACATTTTCTTCTTGAGGATGAGGTCTAATTAGTTGGCTGGTTACCTGTGAGAAGCTACATGAGTTCGATATTCTTTTTTTTCATGGTTGAGTTCCAATGGTTTTTAATGGAATTATCGGTGCGGCCGGGCAGCATTTTAGTCATCTCTGCCCATTTGTTACCTTGAGCAGTGTGCGCCAAAAATAAGATCCATTCCTAATGAGGCATCCATTCCACTTTCAAGATGCTCGGATTCAGATGATTATGCCATCGCTACCGGCATTGCTTTCCCAAACGGCCTTACACAAACTTTGCGATGAATGACCAGCGTTGAGGACCGTACTTTTCTACTAACTTTCGAACCAACAAATCTTATTGATCAGTCCAAGGCTTTTTCCTGAGAAACTTGGATTTATTGTTGTCGGATTCAGGAAGGGAATCGCTGAATTCTTCTTCCTTAATGTCTTCTATAATATTTTTCTTGCCCATTATTCAAACTGCGGATTAAATTAAAACTAACGGCGAATAATTAATATCAAATTCTAATACTACTTTGCATTTAAATTACTATTGACTGAATAATGCTGAAGCAATGAAAGCATTAGTGATACATCTGTTGGCCTATTTTTATTATAGAAGATATTTATCAATAATGTTGAATGATTATTAGGGAGATTCTCCATAACTAATAATTACTTTATTAGTTGGACTGAAAGTCATATTCATACAAAAAATAATAAAATTCTATAGCTTATTGCTAAAAATAGTTATGAAATAAAAAATTATGCTCCTGTCAATACGTCATATTACCAGAAGATATTTGCAAATATTTTCATCACATAGTCGATTTTTCAATGGATTTGTCCTCTTAACAAGATCGACTTGTAGTTAACATCCATTTAGACTCAATTATAAAGTTAAAATGATTTTTTGTAATCAATTTTATTATTTAATTATTATTCTAAACTTTCATAAGGTCAATCTTCATGTTTCCTTTCTAGAACAACATTGGTAAGCTCAGTTTCGATGCCAACACTGAAGAAAGTGAAATACATGCCCCCCTTCACAAGTAATTATTTTTATATTCAAGACCCATCGAATGTCAAGAACTGCCTCCTGAATTTAAGCTTGAAGAAACAGAATTAGATTATTAGTTTAGTCAAGGATTCATTTTAAATCAGAGGGATCCATGTTTACAGCGAAAAGGTTCGTTAGATATGCACTATAGCATTATAGGTTTTATAAACAGAAAAATCAACGAAAAAGCTCGTCAGAGAATCATGAGTGAGGATATATACAATCTCAAAGTATGAGTGTGCCGCTCCTACTGTCTTGATATTTATGGCGTTACAAAAAAACATTGCGGGCTTAGTGATTTTAAATATATTGGTTTTAATATGGCCCAAATATTATACATATTGGTCACAATTTGAGATAAATTTATGATTGCGAAGTGAAGATAAGTTTGAAGGGAAATATCCACCTCAATATATATTAAAATATCAATTTAAATTTAATTGCAATGATAAATTAATTTCTGCTTGGAGAAAGACACTTGTAATAAAATATCTCTTGGGTCTTTTTCTGTAAAGTCATTAGAATGATGGGTTATTATAGATTAACCAAAATAGTACATCTTATAGCAATTCGTCCTGATAAAGCAGGATCGGTCAATCAGTAGATCGGTCAAACTGTAATTGAAAAAATCAAAAATATGGATTCTTTAAAACTATTAAAAAATATAGCACTCAAAATTCAAATAATCTAACAGCTTTTGTTAATCTTACCAAGTGAAACTTCAGTTATGAAAAAAGTCAGCAAAAAAATAGAAGGGGATGGACGTAAAAACTAAATTTTGAAAACTAGAAAGGCCCAGAAATATAAAAAATGAATTCTTAAACCTGAAGTTTTTATTTGATAAACTAATAAATTGACCTATACATTGATAACAAGAAAGGAAGAAATCAAATTACGGCCCAATTCAAAATCTGATCTGTAAAGGAACATTTTATCAAATATTTTTTGTCATCTATATTCTTAAATAAAAATGCCAAAATACATTATCAACTTGGCTCTAGGAAATCGCAAAGATATATATAATTAGGTGATTCGGTCTCGCAAAAAGACTATTAAAACCTAAATGATAAACTTAGGCCATCACAAACTAATTTAAAATCATTAAATCTCAAGCAAACAGTTAGTATGCAAGAATCATTTATATCTTAAACAAAAATCCTCGATTAATAGGTCTATTCTAAGGACACATTAATAATTGGATAAAACAAAGGGTCATCAATTAAAAATACCAGAACAATATAATCTCTAGAGAAAGTATGATGAAGTAGCTCCTCCAAAATAATACAATACCCACATACCCAATAATTAATACAATCGAAGCATAATTTATCCTTGATAATTGGCGAAAAAATGATTTATATTTGAGATGAAGATATTGTCATTTTATAGCAGCACAGGACTTGCTGAAAGTATTTACAATTCTAGACTTATAGATAATTGTTTGACATTAGCAAATATCAATATAATTTCAGAGAACATCAATTCTATTTATATTTTCTAAATTCTAAATGCACTCTAACTTATGGAATCTCCGCAATAGCAAATAACGTTTGTAAATCATAGAACGGACAGAAGCACAGAAGAAACACTTGCTCGGCATTCTCTTGGCCAAAACTAAACTCGATACTCATAGCAACTTGAAGCCTAGACCAACCATTACTAGTCCTATTAGTATCTGTCAGCGCAAATTTATCGAGAGAGATAATGAGAGCATGATCAAAAGGATTGTCAGAATAGGCAGAATCGGTAGCAAACTCAACTCGACGAAGAGTAGTTTGGAGTTTAGTTCAGTCAATCATCTCAGTCATAATCTCCAAACATACTCCCTCCTCAATCGTAGCATTAAACTGAAAGCAATCGAGGACGAGAATTCTAAGATTTTTTCAAGACTAATAACAACTGCTCCGACGATAAGAAGGGACCAATGGATAAAGCGAAATATACAGACCTCAAAATATAAATAAAATCTGCAAAGAAGTAAATGTACAATGCTCTTAATTTAGATTTAAAGCCCGACTACTCTGAGCAAGCCTGCAAGATGATCAGTCACTAGCCAAAATTCAGATTTATCGACATTGGAAACACGATTGATGGGAAGAGAACAAACTTAAAGCAGTCAAGGTATGTCTGATTATGATTTTTTGTAATTATTAAATAGTGAATTGCAAATATATGAATATATGATTGATAGTACGATAACTCAATTAGGAATATCCTTTAGGAGGGCTTCATACTCACTAACGAAATATTTTCTGATGAATTTCATTTTTTAAGTCAGCAACTAAACTTCAGCTTTGTATCTGCCACCCTTCTGCAGCAAGTGAGTGAAATATCTTTGACTGAGTGTCTGGAAGGCTTGCTTTAAGACCTTCTTAATCGTTTAAATATCCAGATATTCATCAGAGATCTCTACCATTTGTATAAAAGCAGTTATAATGGAGTTATTTGTTTTAGCTGTGATGTTGGCTATGTTCGGATTTTGCTTTTCGGCATTCAAGTAATCATTTATCTATTTGTCTATTTTGGAGTTTAAAATCAGAGCTAACTTCGAGATTAACTGATTCACAGTGCCTTAGAGATTTTCTAGAAGATTGACTTTTGCTGAGGCAAGAGAGTAAGTGTCAATTTTTGCCTTGTCAGCCAGTTCGTCGGATATTTTGAGGATAACAGATAGACAGTTGCATAACAGACATATGTGCTTGGCATTGATACTTTTGCCTTTGATTCTCTAAAATTTGAGAGCTTTTGTTTCTAGAATAAGTTCTCTGGAATTATTGCAAAACTGTTAAATTAAATCAAACATTTTTTCGTAGATAAAAGCTATGATTTTATTAGAACCGGCCTCTTCTCCACTCTATCGTGGTAATACATTAGCTAAAATTCTACTCATCTTGAGATACTGGTCGATAACTTAACATAGCACCAGAAAAGAAAGATTAACTTTATACCGAATGCCACTTACCATTATATTATTTTTAAGCAACTTGAATTTAGATTTTGCCTTATTCCCCTCTTCACGACTTAAATCATTTTTAGACATCTCTCGGGATGTGTTACCCTTTGATGAAGTGGATGAGGAATCCAGGATGGTTATGGAGGAATTGAGGATGAGCCCATCTGGATTTAATATAGAACTCAGGATATCTGAAAATTAAGGTGGAATTTAAGTTGACTGCCACGTATCTTCCTGGAGAGTATTAATGATTTCATTGTTTAAAGTATTCTATCATTAAATGAAAAGTACCTTATGGTAGACTTTAATATAGTCAATGGTTAAATCGGAGAGAAGAGTCTTAAGTCCCATTGCACTCACTGCTCTCTTCACATTTTCAACTACAATATCACACAGTTGTTCAATTTTTTCCTTAGAAGCAGGTTTATCTGAGCTATGATAGTTAAGAAGGGGATGAGAATCGATGAGATAGTCGAAATATCTTTGCCAATATTTTAGAGTGGATATCCACTGATAAAACTGGAATGAGCTGATGCTGCTAATATTCTTCAGCGTGAGCAAGTACTTCAATTTTTATTCTATTATCTTGAATATACTTGGTAGAAGAGAACATTACTCTGCAAAAACCACCTTAAATCGATTATGATTGTTTTCTAACTTAGCAGGATCTATTTATTTCCCCCTCTCACTGTTCAGTTATTACTCATACTCCGTGATTAAAGTTTATAAATAGCCTAAAAATCTGCTGATTGTTTCTTTGAAAATTTAGTTTAAAACTCCAACATGCTTAACATAAAACTCAACTGAAACTTTTTCAACCACCTCCGTTGAATCAAATTCCTGAGAATCCTCACTCCTTTTTTATGAAATTGTTTATGGTACTTTGATTTATGTCCCTTAATTCATATTTTTTTATTGGTTTCTCGTGTTGATTTCAGTGTTCACCACTTCATTTAAATAGGCCATCAACTCCTTTTAGAATCGTTTTGAAAACATACGAAGGGCATTGCATACTTTGATTTTGGTAACTTCAGGAGAGAAATTTACGTACTTGTAGCTTTGCAATAATATCATTGCTATCTGATACTCCCTTCCCTCGTGTCGTTGCAGCAAAGTTTTATTATTAATCTACTCGTTGTTCACATGGTCCAGCAGTTATAACTCGTCCAGAATATGTGGATTTTATGATAATGCAGAATTACTGCTGGAGTTAAGTTCGTCGATGACTAGACTGCTATCTTTGTCAAGGCAGAAACGTACTTCAATCTTTTTCCATATATCCACCAAATTGATAAACTCTTTACTGTGACACTCCTAAAGATACAGGTAGAGTTCGCTGGCATAGCGTTTGCTAAGGTCATTTTGAGCCAGCACTTCCATCTGCTTCACTGATTCAGCTGTGTTTGTTAAGCACTTCAAATTTTTAACTGAGTCTAAAGTATTTTTTGTTTGTTATAATAGTTACAGACACTCATATGGGAGTGAAGAAGCTAAAATACTCTCCATTACCTGAGGTAGTTTTTTAATAGATTTTATAGTTTTAATCAATTTCAGAACCTTCTCAATGTTTTGTCTCTGTACAATCATTTTTCGCAGTTTTACAGACTTATCCACAAAAGCTACCTTCACCTTTTGAACTCTTGCCCTACTGTTACTTAATTTTTTGAGTTGCACTTCCACGCTTTAGTGAAGATATTCGAAGTTCGCAGCAGCCGCAAAGTATTAATGAAACTTGCAGTGAATCTGCGAAAATAAATTGACCTCCACCAAGTCAAGAGACTATATAAGTTTTTCAAGCTGACTGTTAACTTTGTTGCGTTCGTCGAAATTGGAACTGCGCAATTCGGAATAAAATAGCTAGAAGTACGAAAAGTCTAAAAAGTACTTTTATTAGAAGTAAATATGCTCAACTTGCTGATAGCATCTAATTAGTTCTGACTCCATACTAATCGCTTCTCTTTTAATTTGGTTCTGTTTGGAGGAGCGAGTTTTACCGAATCTGCCCATTTCTTAACTCATTTGTTAAAGATATGAATGGAAACTCATCTAAAATCTGTTCTAATCTTCCTGCTCACTTTCGTTTTGCTGATTTATCTTCTTAAAGAATAGGTAGGAGGAAAGTTCATAAAGTGAGCTGAAAATATAATGGGCAGCAGCTAGAGCCATACTTTCGGAGACAGGTTCTGAGATGAGTTCACTAATGTTGGTAGTGTACTCTTCGTTAATGAGTTCCTGCGAATTGGGCAAACTATCTTCTTCTTTAGTGATAGGCTCTTCTTCGCCCGGAAAATAGGTGACCTCTTCCATGAATATAAGTTAATAATAAATAAATAATTATGAGTACATGATTTGCTTAACATTTTCAAACAACTATGACAACACAACTCCGCTTAAACACTCAAAGGGATAATAATTATTTTGTTGTAAATAAAGAAAGATAATCAAAACTTATCGGTTGTATCGTTGAGATTTTATATAGTAATATTCTCTCTTTTGTTCTCCTAAAAACTATCTTGAACCTTTGATTTTTTCTCACTTTGTCTCAAGTGTCTCGGTCCAGTGCAAGCAATGCATATCATTGAGAAGAACAACCCAAAAGAAGAAATCCCGATGGCTAATCGAGTGAAGTAAAATTCATCAAACATGGTCACACATATAGAGTTAACCACTCTTTGAAAATCTTATCCAAAAATTTTACAGTTAAGCCCTCTTATCATTCCATAAGATGGATCAAGAAGATTAGAGAAAGAACTGAGGGTACTATTTGCTGTCATAAATGACCCTTGTAAAATAGTGAGTGCCGCGATCAAGGGTGTAGCATCAGCCACAATCGTTGCAACACTGACACCAATGGGATAAAGTCTGGTTTCCTTAATTCCATAATACTATTGCCAAATATTTCCTAAATCACTGGCGAAGGAAGCGCATCCAACATTACCTGAATATCTAACCATAACTGCTGCAGTGATCAAAGCTCCTGATGTAGGAGGAATTAATTGAAAGATCTGGGCCACATCCAAACAGCCATAACAACTACCTCCTTTCGGATTAAAATTGCCAGTACATTCCGTAGATCCAGCATTATTTCCAGCAGTTGCACAACTTACATATTGTGGACTTTGAAGGTTACTTGGAACATAACTATCCAACAAGAAGTTGGGATCTGTGCATCCAAGGTAGTTAGATGAGTTGGCCATAAAAATTAATTGTGAATAATTATTGATATCTGGAACTTTGCTCCAGCCATAATCGCCTACCGTAGATGCTAGCTGATTTACACCGTTACTAATTTGACTGTTTATAGAAGTTATATCGATTGTGTCAAAATATGAAAAAAGACTCGTAAGATTATTCAAAGAAGATAAACTAGCGATTCCCATGGAAGCCATGAGATCTCCATTACCAAAAGGCATGCAGGCCGATGCATAGGTTCTCATATTTGGATCCATCCCCCTGAAGTTATCTAACTTAATCGAAAGTTACAATCGAAACCAGCTTGGCTAGCTAGGGCTACTTCAAGGTAGTCACAAGTCCAACTGGTTACTGGTAAGATAATAGAAAGCACAATGCTTATAAAGAACCCAATAAGAGCAATTAGAACTATAAAGAAGCAAGTAAAATAGATTAAATATCGACATCGATACTTTTCACAAAAAGTCATAATGACTGCACCAAGCAAACTCAATACAGTCAGACCAATTACTAATGAGTAATAAATTTGCACTCCCATCGTTCCATACTGAGTATAACTAAAACTATTCATGAAGTTGCCTGTTTGTTGATCAAAATTAGTGAGAGACGAAATTAGAGGTGTAATAATGTTATTAGCTGTTGTGATTGCTGCTGAAATGTCTGTTGAGTTGATCATATAGGCATCCGCATTAGATGAGATTGTTGTCAAATTGTTTTTTAAACTAGCAATTCCTGAATAAAAAGAATACAATAGCCCCGAAGTATTAAACGATCCAAATACAGATGGAAAAGTTGAGGTTTGAGAATTAACACTAGGACCATAATTAATTGGTGGCACTCCACTACCTCCATTGCTATCTCCATTGATTGTATCAAACAGCATGGTATTTGTTGCAGCAAGTGTAGCTACCATATTAGGGTTGGTCGATTGAAAATTATTAATAACAGAGTTAATTGTGGTTAAATTGGCACTCAATGAAGTTAAATCAAGGTTTAGCACGTTAAGCACTGAAAAATAAGAAGTGCCATCACCGGATATGTTGCCGTTGAGAAGATCATCAGGTATCATGCTGATGGAGCATGCTACTTATGACATTGTTTGACTAAATGATGAAGCTTTGGAAAGGCCTTAATATAATATCGATTACCAAAAGCCGATGATGAAGCTGCTAAAGAAAGGGCTAAAAGTAAAACTATGGTTGGCCAGTACAGCTAACATTTTGTATACATGTTCTAATCTGAGTGCCGACAACAACATTTAGTCGGACAGGATCCAGGACAACAGCAACAACATTGCAAAAAAGGAAAGAGAAGTAATGTCAATGCAAGTCCAACAGCAAAAGGACCAACAAAGAGAATCAAGCCATTAGCAGTTGCCATCAAAGAAGTCGATGCTGATGATAAATTATCCAAAATGGCATTAATAGTTTGATTTCTGTATCATTTATAATGATTACCCATCAACTGAGACCGCACTCTTAAATGAAGACCTATATTGATCATTTTTCATGATAGACGAATCAGTCGATAAGGAAGTACGGCTTACTCCTGAGCAAAAATAATTGGTCGTGCTCATACGTGTGGAACTTGTTTGATAAGTGCCAAGATATCTTGGTGTGTTCATGCTAAGAGTGCCAGTGAATTGAAATGAGACTAGGCTGACTGTGATAATTGCACAGATTGTCAAGACAGTTTTATTGAAGCCTTTCATCAATATTATTAATGAACATTTAAGTCATGAAAAGGATACTCTAAAATAAAATGTAATGTTTGCCTCTTCATGCGTAATCTGTTATCGTAGTTATAAATTAGATATTCTTTTAAGATTTATTATGCCAAATCAAATTTATGTTATGAAAGCATCTATTAATAATAAGGAAATTTAATCATCAACAAATTGTAATCACCATTTTTATATTCACAGAGTAACAACTCATTTTATAGTTCAACCATCATTTTCTTTTTTTAAATAACTTTGATCGAAATTTTATTTCTTTTTCACAAGTTTTGCAGAATGTGTTTTATCGGTGTTTATAAGGTGTTTCGAAAGTATGAAGGTCTGGTTTATTTGGAATCATCAATTATAATCTTGGACAATTAAGCCATCGCTATTTTACTAACGTTTTTCGAAGTTGAAAAGGAGCATTTAAAAATTGAGGGGCACCATTCCTATAATAATTTTTATAAAGAGAGGAGGTGGATTTTGATAAAAAAGGAGCTTAGCTTAAACTTCGAATTACTGATTTATTTTTATTTTTTTCAGTCTAATTTAGCCTTTAATTATTGGCTAGAGCATAGCAGTTAACAACTGCTTTTTTGATTGAAGTTAAATCCTAAATATGAAAGCTATATTTTCGATTGATAATATGGCTTCTGCTTTTTCTTTTCATAGAATATGGCTGCTGTAATCGATATACTTATAATTATAATGAGAATAGACCTCATTTAGAGCACACACTTAGCATATACCGATTATCAAAAAGCTATCTTTGACAAATTGATAATCCTTGTATTTTGATGGTTGGAATTGATACTTGCCTCCGATAATTTAATGTGTTCAGTCATCCCTGCTTTATTTTGATTAATTAGTTCAGGTCTAGCATATAAGAGTCTTTAGTCATGAGAGAATACTATTGATATTATATGAAAAGTCTACAATTTTTTTTGCAATTAATTTTTAACTACTTGAAATTCATTCGTAGTATTTTCTTGTTTATAAAATTATATCTTTTTATATCAGAAATGTTTGCCCAAATTAACCAATCAGATGAATACAAGAGAAATTCTATAGATGAAGTCTTTGATCAGTAACATAATCATTAGATTGTCAAGTTTAGTATTCATTATTTCACACAGATCAGATGAGATTCGGCCAAACTGAGGTTGACTATCTTGCCACAAAAAAATCAGATCAATTAAAGATATTATAACTTAGTAGATCTATATTGATCAAGATGGAAATGAGATCACTGGAAAGGGAGTGCAGGCAATTGCCGCTGCAGATTGGCCAAACTTAGTTTCTATTTGTCTTTGGAAAAATTAAATCAATTTTTAAGGATGCGGGTATTTTACTAAGGCAAACTGGAAGCATTTATAGAAGTTAATATTAAGTACAAATCATCAGAAATAGGTTACAATAATATTGGAAACAGAGGCATAAAATTATTGAGTTCATCCGTATGGATTGAATTAAAATAACTGGGATTAAGTTAGAATCTGTTAAAGTAGACGCGTGTGACATTACTAGCTAGGGGATCAGTCATCTTTCGAAAGCATAATGGCCACTATTATAAAAATTGTATTTGGGTAATGTCTTAATAATGAAGCTGACAATAAACTTAATCAATAGACTTTCCAAAAAGCCATCAGAGCCAACTGGAAACATATTAAATGCATCGATTTAAGTATAGGCTCCCATATACAGATTGGAATAATTTAAATTTAGAGGGGGCGAAAGTCCTCCTGAAAGCTGATTGGCCCAATCTGCGTGATGTCTGGATGAGTAGTGAATTTTATATACAGGATACAATAAAACCGATGACAAAGCAAGATATAGAATGCATGTTCGTTAAAAGTTCATCTGCATCGAGAATATTTTGATTTGAAAGCTATATAACTTGAATCCAAAATAATAATTGCAATATATGCCTATTATAGATACGCTTTCCTATCTTTCACACTAAACACTAAATAACAATTGTATCTTATATTTAACTCTAATAAAACAAGTGGATAAAATATAATAATTCTTTTGATTTCCTAGAATACATTATTTTATTATAAGACGAAAATACAAATTATAAACTTATTCAGAAAATCAAAATCAGAAAGATAACAAGCAACCATAAATAAACTAGAGATGTTTTCCAATTGCTTATAGAACCCGCAAATTGAACAACAGTTGATCCAATGAAACAGTTAGTCGCAACATTTGTTCGACTACGTGTCACCCAGATAAAACCTCCTTGGCCCCAGGAAGCTCCCCATTGATTCTTTAAAATCCAATAAGTGGAAGTGTAACCCACCAGTTCAACTGCATGATTAATAACAGCAGTAGAAGGGCAACTTAATATTCCAGAAGAATAGGATCCCCAGTTTCCAGCCGAAACTGTTACCGCCAAAGGAGATGTTTGCAGAAGAGAAATGATATCGGCGTCGTTAGTCATATTATAATAAACTGTTCGAGATTGAGCAAAAATGAAATTGTTTGAAGTATCTCCACAAATAGCGATGGAAGTGCTAGTAGGATTGTATGGGTATGAACTTAAGTAAGGGCATCCGTGTTTAGCTATCAGGTCAGTTGCATCCTATAGGATTCCTCCTGCGCAGTTTGAACCTGAAGTACACATTAAAGGATATTGAGGTGATAGGGCAATGGATTTGTCGGCTTTTTTTTGAGTAATAGCGTAGGACTCAGCTGTAGCAACAGATGCGAAGGACCAGCAGTCTCCGCATGATCCTTGATTTTTAATGGAAGTAACTGCTCCCGAAGTTACCCAATTTAAATTAGCTGCATCTAATCGTCTAAGATTAGTAACTGCTTTAGTATACTGCTGAACAACTGTATTTTTCTAATTGTTGATAGCCTAATTAGGGACATCGTATTTTGCTAGGTTAAGATGAAGTTACATTGAAGCTCTTAGTCTTTCCAATCAGTAAAATTATTGACTGTCCATGTATCTTAATATTGTTAATCTTAATTGTGAACCTTGATGAAATTTATCTTTGATAGATACATGTTTTCTCTCTCTGAAAATTATTTTGGATTATAGTTTTTGCCAAAAAGTTAAGTATATTCTAAGAATGTTGGGTATACTCCAGGTGCTATCTTCGGTATTTCAGATATGGCAATAATGACAAGGGAAGTGATGAATACAAGACTAAAGGTGACTGCTCTTATTTTGAAATAGTACATGCAATAAACTAAATATTATCTATAAGACTATACTTAATGCAAGGTGGTCAAAGTATTCAATACAAACATTCTATTTCTTATATTTTTTTCAATAGAATATCTGAAAATTATAACTTTAAATTACTTAACTTTTCATATTGCATTTAGTTGCATTGGATATTAATAATAAACTGGTCTGAAGCCATAAAGATAGCAAATATCAATTAGATTTATCAATCCTTCCACCTAGTAATATATCGGCCTTAACTCATTTTTTACATTTTTTACATGTACTTTATGGCGATAATCTTTGATGTCATACTCATTGGAGAGCTTAAAATGCTAATGACAAACTAATGAGATGATAAAAATGATTGGCATCTTGTTCGCATTGACTAATGATTGAAAAGGGCTTTAAAATTTTATAAACTAGGGTTCTAAGCACCGAAAGTCATTAAGGTTTTACCTTAGTCTTTTGACAAACTATGATTAATGGCGAAAGTTGATAGGCGACTCATGATTGGAGTTTGAAAATGTGTGCAGATATTATTTGTCTCAGAGCTATGTCCTATCATGGCTATTTCTCTTCTCATAATTGGCTTGTCAGTGGTGGTAATTTCATTTTTCTTTCTTTGCTGACCTCCTTTGAAACCGAAGTTTATTGTGCTATGTGGTGAGGAGGCTTATAGATTGATTTACTCTAAAGGAAGCTAAGAAATATTTTAATTCGGACTTGAGCCGAAGCCTTCTCCAGTTTTGATTTCATTTTTGATCTACTCTTTTTCTAATATATTAAAATTCCTTTAAGCTTAACTTTACTGACTAACTGGATCAAGAGATCCAAAATATTGATTTTTCTCGAAATCTGTAAGATTTAAACCAATTTCATCAAAATTTGCCATTGATTTATTTCTTAATAATATTTATATACACATTTATTTTTGAGCAGGAAGAATGTAAGTGTTTTTTGAATTATTATTGACTAAATTCTCTTGTTTACAGTAATTTACCAATGAACATTCGTTTTTGCAGTTAAAATTGCAAACAGTTCCCTCTGTGATAAAATAAATAATCCTTATCCTTCCGAAATATTCTTTGCCGAATTTGAATTTTTCTGCATTGAATCCATTATTTCCATCTTTTCACAGCATTTACTGCAATATTCCAAAGAACAGACCAACCTCATTATTTAATTTTTGCACAATCTACATTAATACATTTTGGTTGCTTATATAGTTCTCATATTTAGGATATATAGTTTATCACAATTACAAAATAATAGGAATAAAGTTGATTCTGTTGCAGCGCAAAGAAAGTATCTTATAATCATCAGTATAATGAAATGGGGCATCTTTATGAGTATTATTTATATTGCTTTTATAAATAAACTCAAATAATATTTACTAACAGCTATCAGACGCATTATATATCAAGAGTCCAAATCTTCTTCTCTTTGAGCTATATCTCGCAACTATTTTTCCTTCTTAACCTTTCTTTAATCATAGTTTTTAAAAAAATATAGCAGATAGTTTCTCATTGTTTATTCGTATATTTTTTAGAATTATGGAAGCAGCCACTCACATGATTGCTTGTTGTTCAATTGGGGAAAACTTACTGTATTGCTTGCCTCGTCCCACCAATCTACATTTTTGAACAGAGTAGTGAATTACAGGAAACGTGAACCATAAGGCATGAGTGATGGATAAAGTTTTATCAGTTTAAAAACTAGAATAGAGGAAACTACTTCAAGCTAATATTTCTTTTCTTTGCTAATGAAATCATTGAGTCCTTGATAAAGATAGTGAAGAAATTGTTACTAACTAAGCTCCTTGATGATGTGTCCTGGGTGCTAAGATCGAAGGATAATATTTGAATAGACATAACATATGTTAATAATAGTCACCTTGTAGAAACTGCGCGACAAAATATCGAAACTAACCTAACGAAGCCATAAATAAGAACCTAACTGATTGAGGTTAGCAAAACTTCCAGCTGCTGAAAGGGTTTTTGCAGCCAATCGCCCTAGGAGTTGATAGTTTCCGTCTTAGGAAAAGCTTTTAAACAACTCTAGTAATTTCTAATCGATGGCCTTTAAAGCTTTAAAACCCTCAGATGGTGTGAGCGAGAGGAAAAATATTTCAAGCTCCATAAGATTAACTTACACTCTAAATTATTTCCATTTTGTTTTGTTTTCAACAATTTATATAATTCCCCTTAAGTGAGCTTCCTATTGCTCGGGTGACTCAGACTACCCAGAGTTATGAATAACGATTCCTGCCTGCAGAATAAAGAATGACGCATAAATAGACTTTGTTTTACTACAGATTTAATTAATGGAGTTAACTGCCTTTGGCCATTTGCAAGAGAAGTATATGGCTAGCATGAGACTGATAAATGTCTTGATGTTTGTATCATCATAAATTATTTTATTTTGGATGTCAATCAAAACGGGCTCCATCTTGTCTATGCTCGTTAAAGCAAACCCAAATTTACGTACAAGTAAGCATAGTGTTTATAATACAACTGAACTACTGAATTTTTAGTTATTTTCAATGCCCTAGCACAGTGAAAATACTATTTATGATCTACTTTGATTATCTTACCAAAAATAACGTTCCATTATTCCCAAAAATAAAACCAAAACTGCATCTCTTAGTTATGCAATCGTTGGATCTTTTTCCTTTTCCTTTTTAATCAAAAGCATCTGGTAAGCCTTGAAGCACATATTAATCATATCTTATGTGAAAGGACATCTTTACATGGAGGCAGAGAGCACTTTGGCCATTACAAAAGGTATACGTGGAGGCAACATTTTGTAGTTGTGAATATTACTGAGAATTTTGAGAATGCCATCAATAACAGGAGGCTCTACTGTGATAGGTTAGTTTGTTAGGCAGACCAGAAAAACATAATTGTCCTACTCTCCGAAAGTGTTGTAAGAGTGATCAATAAACATGGCTAATAGTTGATTTAATTGCTTCTGAGATTCTTGAGAGTCTTTTTCGTAAAATATTTTATGCAAAACATCCTCTTGGTTAATAAAAAATTACTGAGCTAAAAATATTTAGGCATGTGAAAAATGTGATACTTACTATCTGGATTTGGCTTTAAATTTGCCAGTAAAGTCTTTTGATAGCGAACTCGAGATTATATCAGCAATGCTTTTCCTTACGAAAGATTAACTAGCCACAATATGGCGTCCATTAGACGAATGTCAATCGGCTCGCGGAAAGATAAGGTGAGAATGTGTTTTTATAAGAGTTAGAATAGGTATTTAGCTCGCTTGAACCAGTATTCGCGACTGGCAGGAGCAGCCTAAAGAATGATACGATTTCGAAGGATGTCAATAAGCATTTCAATACTTGTATCTCCAATAGAAGCGTTTTCGAAGAGTTACATTTTTTAGGCCCATTGCTAAGCATGCCGAGCGAAACTTTCTTGGCATCCATGTATATTCATGAGATAGATGATATAAAGAATACGACGGGCTTCCACTTCTGTTTCGGGACGGAAGAAACGTAGTGGTTACTCATAATAAAATGTTAAGTATTTTAAAAAGGGCTGTTGGCTTTATAGGTTCATGTTCTCGACAAGGTTGTAGCAAATGTACTGAAGAAATCCTAGGGCATAATTATCGGATTCTGCTAAGTCTTCCATCACAGCAACTGTAAAATCTTTCCAGCTGGCGTAGAAATAGAGTAAAAATCTCGCAAGACAATATTATATTGGGGCTTGCTGTTGATACTTAATAAGAAGTATCTTTTGTATACGCGGTAGATAGATGGCGTATCTATGCTTCTTGATTTCGCTCATCTGTTCGTAATCAACTATCCAGTCGCCCAGCATCTTCATGGCGCGTGACTATTCTAATTGTGCAGATGTGCGTTGCAAACTCGAAGCCAGTATAAAGGGGTATTAGGGTTAATTTTATTTCTTAAATTTGGCTTCAAATGATGTGTAGCGTTTCTATTAACCTTTATTTTTCATATCCTATTTATGTAATAATTTATTACTCTTGATTGGCTTCAATTTGTTTGAATTTCAATTATTAACTTGTAAATACGAGCTCATAGGACTGATTATTTGAAGCAGATAGCTTCATTTACATTTTATAAAATTATAAAATAATCAGCCGCTTAATAAGTTAATTAGATTATCATGATTCGAGTTCATCAAATTGCAACAGCAGGAATCGTATTATCTTTGCTGTTTACTCTATCAGTTTCGCAAACTTTGTAATTTCAGACAACGTAATTAATCTGCTATCAAGAGCCCACCTCATTCCACATCCTCTCAAGATATAAAGGGGAGGAGAAGATGCTTTTTTTAATTCAAGCTCTCTATTAATAGTGGCTGACGGAGTCGGGGGATGGAATAATCTTGGAGTTGATCCTGGAATGTACTCACGATTTCTCTGTTCAAGGTATAAAGAATATAACTTAGCTCATAAATCTTCTTCAATGAAGATCCGTAGTTTTATAAAAGACATCCTTTAGAATTAATTATTCGAGCTAATAAACACAACAGTCATATAGGCTCATCTACAATGTCAGTGGTAACATTGAAGAATAGTACTCTAAAAACATGTCACATTGGAGGTAAGACTTTCTAAGACAGATTGTAAACTATACATCCTACGACGCTACAGATAATATCGGCTCATCTTTTAAAGCGTTGATCAACTTCATGGGTTCAACTTTCCTTTCCAACTCGCACTTGAAAAAAATGGAGGAGATGATCCCAAAGAAGCCCTTTGCAGCAGCGTGGAAGTTAGAAATGGTGATTTGGTTATTTTAGCTTCTGATGGTATGTCTGATAATATTTTCTCTCATGAACTAGCTAAAATAGTTGAGAAGAGTTATACCAATGGAAATTTAAAAGATTTAGCCATTTCTTTGGCTTAAATAGCTGTAGAACTAGCGAAGATGGAAGAAAGAATATCCCCCTTTTCCGCCAAGGCGAGAGAGTGGGGAGTTGATTATAAAGGAGGAAAAGTGGATGACACAACAGTAATAGTAGCACAAATAGTCAATTAAACTAACAAAACAGCAAATGATTTATGAGGCTCATATCTCACTTAAACAAAGTTAGTTTATTTTTGGTAAACAAATTATACCTCATAATTGTAAACAAAACAATCAAGTCCAATCTTTTTCTCTTCTTTTTAAAGCCTTTATCTCTTTTACAAAATTAGCCACCATTTGCAGTTTACCTTCAACTTTGTAACTTTTTTATTCTTATTCCTTCACACAATATTCTTATTTTTTTATATTTTCGTGAATGGGCTCACTGAAGTTTAAGTTATTCGAGTATTTCTGGATGAGAGGAGCGAGTATAGGAGATTGTTATAAAACTAACTAGCATTCAATAGGATCAGCTATCACTATCCCAGATTCATCGCCAAAAAGTGACAAGATTCGATTTACTTATTGCAGCAGATTCTGTTACTGAATTAAACAGTATTAAGTAGCGCCAGAAACAGGGCCTATCAAGTAGCCATTATCAAAGAGAGGTATACTCTTTAAAGGTATTTGGCTGCGGGCTGTGACTGGAATGAGTAGTTGCTGGTGATTTGGAGGCATGAACACAGGTTTGTGCAGTTGTTCTTGCACCAGTGGAGCAAAAGACTCCATCTTTGTCTTGTCTCCATGAACAAACATAATATTTTAGGGATCTATATTTCTGAGAAGGTTTATGATGCCCTTCGCGTCAGCATGAGCCGAAAAGGACACATTAACGACCTTCATCTTTACTTCATATGTATTTTTATCAATTACGATTTCTTTCACTCCTTTTAATAACTTGTTTCCTAATGTACCCTCAACACAGTAACCAGGAATAATGAGCGTATTCCTCGGATCGCCACACCACTCCTTGAACACTTGCATGCTTGAACCCCCATGCAGCATACCAGGAGTAGCGAATAGTACATAAGGTAT
>Ga0302185_10000666_pt1 | contig 25962 bp, 21 predicted proteins | sample II_Bog_E1_1_FD_200231 | JGI IMG/M metagenome (GOLD analysis project Ga0302185, IMG submission 200231) | Peat permafrost microbial communities from Stordalen Mire near Abisko, Sweden - II_Bog_E1_2 | ecosystem: Environmental > Terrestrial > Soil > Wetlands > Peat | place: Sweden: Abisko... | reverse complement strand
AATCCTGACTCAGAATGCCGGATAAATTAAACAGGATGCTGATATTTGGAGTGGCAAAGGAGTCCACATTGATGGCATAACTTTCCCTTGAGACAGATGGTGACAGCTGGTTTGGTGCAATTTTTGCAAATAGGAAACATTCAAACTAACTATATAGTCAAATCTATCAAACCGATCAAGAAGTATGAATTCAGATAATATATATTATTTTTAAAAAATAATTCATGATTTATTTAAAAGATTAATGAGTCAAAAATCATTCAAGAGCCTTGTTTTAAAGAAATTAATCCCATGCATCTTTTTCATTACTGGCCCAAATCTCCTAGCCAATAATATTTCCACTTTTGTCTTTGAATCGATAGAGGTACTCTCCGTTTACGACGCCTTCTCCACTCACCTTTTCCAATTTAATCTTTTTATAGTTATTCTGATCGAGGTATTCCTTGAATTTGTAAGTTGGACTCTGTTCAATGAAGGACATGCTGGTAAAGTGCTTTATGTAGGGTTCAACCATATTCATGACAATGGACTTTGTCTCTTCGTATTTAAATTCGTTATCAATCAGGATTGCTCCCACCAGACTTTCAAAGACATCTCCCAAGATCTTCAGAGAGCCAAGCTTTAACTTTGAAAAATCGAGAGGACTGGGAAAGCGGCTTAAATTTTTGCTAATTAGTCTAAACTATTTCAAAGTGTTGTCAATTTCGTCCAAATCCATCAGAATGTGATTCTGCAAGTTTAATTGCAGAGCAATGAACCCAAGAGTTTTGTTGCTGACAGCCGACTGCTTCAGGAAGGAAAGAGCGCCTTCATCGTTGAGATAGTCCCCTCCTTGATCATAAAGATATTCAACCACCAACAGATCCAAAAAGGCATCGCCCAAAAACTAAAGGCGTTCGTAAAAAGTTTAATGCTTCTTAATCTTAGAGCGGCTTTCCACAATATCTGAGCTCAAAAAACTTAAATTTTTGCTTAAATCTTTCTTAGTAGATTATAGAACCCTTGAGAACGATTATTCTTCAGAAACAGAATCCTCAACATATCTGAGGAAAGTAGGATGAGTCAGCGCTTGAATCAATAATCCCTTGTGTTTGAAAGTATACGACACTTTTTTTTATAGATCCGCGTATATTTGAGGAAGAATGTACGATTCGTCTCGAAATAGCTGAAAGTCAATATGCAGATCTGGCTTGCTGAGGATTCCAAATGCATACAGTAAGGTTTGACAGTCATTTAAGTTTTTGCTTTTCAAGTAAAATATTCCGATAATAGCCTCCATGACGTCTGCATGCACTTTTCCGGGAATATACTGATATCCTTCCTCATTATCATAGGGTCCGAGCAACAATATATCAGTATTTTTAAATCTCTGCTTTTCTTCGCTTTTTTGTTCGTCTTTATATTCCTTGACGAGTGGAGCAGGTTCGTTTCTTTTCTTGGTTGTGAATATATACTGGAACAATTTTTTCTTAATACCAGCTCTGTGCAAATACGCATTGCAGATCAAGTTAGCACGAGAGATGTGCATTTAGCCTTACTAAGACGTGGTCCTTTATAGGAAAATCTGGATTGTCGCGAGAAATTTCAGAACAACATCACCAATGAACTCGAATTCCTCATAATTCGAGCTTTTTTAATGCTTGTATATCTTCGAAGTGAGAGAACGTAGTAAATCCTCGATTTTCAATTCCTTCAATATATCAAGATTGATTTTAATTGATTTTGCATCACTTTTATCTTTTTTAACATTAATCACCCTTTCTATAATTGAGGAGTTGATCTAATTCTTTTGAAGGAAGAGAGAGCTCTTGTTAATGGACATGCTTTGGTCCATTTTACTCATAGATTAATCTTGAGAGATGTTCTGTAGAATAGAAGACATATCAATTTTCAACAGAGAAGCATTATGGTTTGAAGGAATCAATCCTTCTCTCCCAAGTTCGCGAAGATACCTACTTTTGCCTCCATTTTGCAAGTACTTGAACACATTGTCAATGTTTTAGAGGATTATGTTTGGATAGTAGGCAAATTTATAGGTCGACGGTTCTTTTAGCTTATTTTTCAGCTGGCCGAAGATTTAGCAAAGGTAGTATTTTCTAAAATAGAGAGCCATAGTATTGTCCTCAAACACTTGAAATACGTGTTTGACAGCAAGCGAAATCCGAATCATAGTGGGATACGATACGGGATAGAGTATGAATTCCTTGAAAAACCGAAACATGGCTTTGTCGTCTTAATTCTTTTTGATTTTGGTGTCTTTATTCAAAAGTTTTTGCAGGTCGTCCTTGGATTTCTGCTTCCATATTGAAAATTTGACGATATCCTCCTTCATGATATTATTATCGTCCCTGAAATGATTAAACATCTTCTTGAATCTCTCATACTTGAATTTCAACTTATTCCTCTTCTTTGATTATTCATCAGCCTCAATTTCTTTGTTATACTTAGTAGGTTGAATAGTCAGCAACCCTTTGTGAAAGCAAAAATCTTTGGAAATGGACTGTATAAGACATTTATTATCCTTGATATTGGTGCTGGCAATCTGATCGGAAAGGCTTCTATAGTGATCAGTGAGATTTTATTCAAAGAGCTTATCATAGACATACTTTGCTGGCTTGTTGTGGTAAGTGTACACCTTTTTGAACAGGTCAATATGCTTTAAAATCCTCTATATAGCATTCGTATCGACCACATATTTTCCTTCTTTTGATTTCTTTAGCAACACTAGCAAAGGGAAATATTTTCGAGACTGATCAATCTTATACGTGATCTTCTTATCCCCTTTATAGTTCCAGTTCGGTGCCTGTACTTGAGGGGAGTTATTGATATAGTTGTAATACTCCACCTCGTTGTTTTTTTATCCCGCCAGCAAAAAGTTATGGGCGATTTTATATTTCTAGTACGTCTATTTATTAATCCTCAAATCAGTTTACAGAAGGGAAAGCCGGAAGTACTCTTGACTAGTTTCATCGAAGGATTGGCGAAATCCTGCAAATATTTGAGTGGTTTAGTCCTTCTAAAAGCAACTGAGAATGCCGATTTCATTAATACCCTATTCTTATTTTAAAAGTTGACCTTTGGCATTGTTATCGAAGCGTATCTGATAGATTTGAAACTCATAGAACTCATTGTTTTAAAACTATTTGGGGTTAAAATTCCTGTTTAGTTGGGGAAATTCAAGTTTTTAAGGCTATAAGGATTTGAAATAGAATCGCAGAAGCTTACGCTGACTTGTTTGCTCCGAACACTCTTATATTTGTACGTATCGATCAAAAATCTATTTGTATTCATTGTCCTTCGCATAATGCCCCAAGTCATCGTACTTTTACATTTAAATTTCATCTTAGAGCTATTACAGACGACTTGGACGGAGATCATCACGAATAAAACCCTATTTCTTTAGAGATTTCACTGCATTAAAAGCAGCTGATCGGAGGGCTTCGATTTTTTTGGAGTATGGCTTACCCACCACAAAATTTAATGAAGATGTTGAACTTTAAGGAAATTTGATGATGCACTTGAAGCATATATTGGAAGTCTCAATGAAATGGATATAGGGTCTGTTTGGTGGTTTTAAGCTTGTAAAATATGACTTGAGTAGTTAAAGTGCATAATTGGTATTCAAGATGGCTCCTCCTTTGGTGGCTACCTTTTCATAGCTGGAATTGTTCTTGAAAAGCTCTAATTCGCTGATATCCTCTTTGGCAATTTGATTTATTGCCAACTCATAGATTGCATTGATGGTATTATCGTATATCTTTTTGTTATCCTGCATTTTCTGATAGTCTTTCTCAGTTGTAAATATAATGTATTTTGAGTTTTTCTTCCTGGCTCTGCCTTTGATCTGGATATATGATTTTAAACTGAAGGGAGTGTCAAATGAAATAACCAAGTTACATCCAGGAATATCAAAGCCTTATTCGGTAACACTTGTGGTTATCAGAACTCGATGCTCTTTCTTTTTAAACTATATTATCTTTCTAATTTGATTGGAATACTTCTCCTCCACTTATAATAGGACTTTACCCATCTTGGCGAAGTACATTCGAGACATTTAATCATTTAGGTTTTTGTTGTCGCCGTAGAGGCTTGAGTTTAAATGGATACGGTTGCTTTGCTGCTCGCGCTCTGTCTCTAAAAAGACGTTATAGTATCTGCTGATATCTGCTTAATTTTCAATAGCCGAAGGATTGGATTGGTAGGAGTGACCATCTTCTATCCTATAAGCCTTTTGGCTTGAGGCATAGCCAGTAACTCCAACACTACTGTAAAACTTCTTCATATTTTAGTCTAATCCATCTTTGTACTTTTCTAGGACAGCATGGAGATACTTGACTGTCCTTCGCTTGAAAGCAAAAACTAGCACCATATCATTGACTTTTGTCTATTCTATATTGATTTCTCCTTGTAGTTTTAGAATCTCAATTAACTTATTCAGTTTACCACTCATGAACTGGGGAATGCACCTTCCGTATTATAGAATGAACTATTTATCGTATTTTTTTAGAAGTTAAATTATTTAGTTGAGTAAATATGTGTTTTACTGGTTTCGGAGTCCGGATAGCCTTTGTAACTCCACCACCATCTCATGAAAACCCAATGCAAATGCAAATTAGCCAAGTTCCAACCACAGATCACGCAATTTCAAAAGCAGACACTCCTTGATATCGTAGAAGAGGTAAAGCTATGGATCAATTATCTATTTGCCGTCCACATCAACTTTCAGGCACTCATGTTTACGACTCATAAAAGCGATGATTTAATTAACACAAGTAAAATATTTAGGAAAATGGAGGCGAATTTTGTTATAGGATGTTTTGTGATCCTTATATCTCTCGAAGTAATCGAGAAGTTATGGTCGTTGCTCTTTAGTGGACTCCTATACTATCTTTTCAATGTGTATTTAGGTTTGATTTGTCAAATTTTAGCCTTGAGGGTATGAAGCATAATTAGAGTCCAAATTTATACATAGTCTTCTGAGTTATTTGGTGAGCTTTGCATGATCGTTGAAGGGCTGCGAGACGGGAGAAGCAGTAAGCCCCATCATATAGGGCAGTTTGTTTTTCTCATCAGGCTGATTATTCATCTCCAGTTTTTTATTTTTCTTCTTCTGTTAAAAATAGAACTCCTTCATGATACCAGAGAAGGGATGGTCACCGTCACAGTGGTGGCATTCATCAAACACCACAAAAGAATAATCAGTCAGCTTGATGTACCCTCTCCTCAAGCAATTGAGGAACATCTGAGAAATCATTACGGTGATGGTGGCCTTCTTCATCTAATTCAAAAACTCCTTCCTGTTGTTCATGTAGGTCTAAATTCGTTTTCGCTTGGTGACAGTCTGGTCATCATTCCTTTCTCCGTGAATACAAATGATCTTATTGGCAACATCCTTCGCTTCCCAGTTCAGCTCATTATATTTTGTTCCCAATCTTTGACGGATCTCAGAAGCAAAGTTTTTATCCTGGAGGATGCTGATAAAAGTTTGCTTGATGGCTTCCGCCTGTTGCTTGACTAACTGGATGGTGTTGGCTAAAAATACAATCTTCTTCTATTAACCATATAAACTTAGATAGTAATACATTGCGCATATGGCAATTCTTGTTTTTCCTGTTCCGGTCGGGAGATAGATGATGCTGTTTCTTTCAAGACTGTTGTCCAGCAAACTGGCTTGAAAACTTCTGAGAGTCATCTTCTTCTCAAATTTTAAGGTTACATCCTTGTTCTCCTTTTCCTTCAGTTCTTCTTCTAAATCCTTGACTGCTTCTTCATCTTATTGCATGAACAATTCAATATTTTAAGCCTCTTCTTTCTCCTCTTCATCATAAACATAGTCTTTGTTTTCAGTTTATTCCACTTCCTAACCCTCACTAAATTATAGAACTGATCCTTCAGAGCTCTCATCCTGAACAGGCTGTAGATCTTCAATTTATTCTTCATCTGAACTGTCTCCAAGTTCTATCTCTTAGTGTTTTTCTGCTCCAGTGTCAGGAATGCTTGTGCCGTGATCCTGACTAAAAAAGTTGACCTGTCCTTCCTCCGACAAGCTCTTTTCCTTTGATGAGTTGAGTTGACTTTAAAAATTGGTGCTTTCCATATCCAAAATATATAATTGCAATATTAAAAGATAGCATTTATACATTGTCCGATTGACTCTAAAATTAATTATAACATTAAATATGAATTTTGGATTCAATGGGATTGCGGCATATTTTTGACAGATAATATTTCTAACAAATTAGGAGAGCATAAGATCCGATATTCTCATAATATTTAAATGAATTAATCACCCATCACTCTCAACGAAGAAATACCTGCCAAGTATGTCAGCTACTCTTCGGGCGCAAATCAACAAACTGATACTCTCGATTAGCCAATCATTGATACCATGGTCTCTTTGCCATTATGTAGAAACGAGACTTCATGGAGATTTACGAAAAAATGATCATCACCATGACGGGCAACGGAGACTACTAAAAGATTCGCAAGCAGTACGACCTTTGGGGACCACTAATAATTTCGCTTGTCACTGCCTCGATGGCTGCATTCGGCACTGAAGGTTAAATTGATGAGGCCTTTACGAGTCTGTTTATCGTGATGTGGCTTGGCCCTTTGGTGATCTCACTGAATGCCAATTTGCTGGGCGCGAATATGTACAATTCTGCTAACCTAGAGCAATAATTCAAACTTTGTGCTTAATCATATATTGCTCAACTCCGATCATGGTCCTCTCAATCGCAGTTTTTATCATGAATCTCATATTCCACTCGTTTTTCCTAAATCTGCTAATGTCGGTGGGAGCCTTGCTGTTTATCATAAAGACAAACAAAGACCTATTCAAATCCTTCATCGATGAGGATAGATATCGTCTAACTCTATACCCAGTGCTACTCTTTTATAGTTTCATGTGTATCTTTATCGCAATGACATGATCAATGACAATCTAATTAATTACTAATCAATGGATAAGATATATGATAATATGTGAGTAACCCAAAATAATAAGTCAATTACTCATGACCATCCGCTTCTTAAAGGCTCGGTATGAACTTTCATTGAATTTTTACTTGTCCCAATTCAATATATTTTCGAGATCTTTATAGCTCGAGAATCTATTGAAACTACCCTCATCCTCGCATTTTTTGAGTAATCTGGTGGCGTCGTAGAGTAAAACAATCAGATGTGCAAGTTAGAACAGTTACTGACTGTCATTTTGACTCACTTCAATATCATATTTCCGATACTGCAGGAACAAGTATAGTTTAATGTCTTCTAGGCTTGGCTTATTGATAAAATTGCTGATGTAGCTTTGCAACTGATTGATATACTTTCTTTCGTACATGTTCCTGACTTATCGTAGTTTTTGCGCCTTTGACTCTCCACTCTCTCCATCTAATGCTATCTCTCCCTGATTTAATTTTTGGTTTAACTCTTACAGCACGATTATAAGCCAGCCAGTCAAATATTTAATTTAGTTCTAGCTTTATCCTACAGCTATCATTAACTGTATGCAGCGGAAGGTGCTTCGGCAGTAGTGCAGCACATTTACTGCTACTTTAAAATTGATCACATTGTTGAGCAAGATAAAATGTTTGACTGCTTTTTGCGAACCTATTGACTTGATTCTTTATCTTTAAATGCTGGGGGGAATCAGTTTTTCGTCAGTAGAAATTCCCCTGGCCAAATGGCAGGCCTTATCCTTATCTTTATCTGGCTCTGGTTGATAGTGTTTGGGTTTTGGAGTTAAATTATTGGATATTTATGTTTTGAATCGTATGGGCTTTGGACTTACAACTTTGATTTAAATTGACTTGTCAATGTTTTTTAATTTTTAGGACGAACTGAAATGGACTATAGTCCCGACGTTTTAATTTTTATTAACTCTCAATGAGAAAGGCTGCTTTGCTTGGATGTTTTTGTGAAGATTAGCATGGTCGACCTCCTTGTATATCTTTCTAAAAAATAGTAGTTCTTTAAGTTGAGGAATGCTAATTCTTTTGTTTTCGTCTATTTATAAGCAACGACAAATCACCTCTCTCAATTCCGGACTGACTGTGGGTTTTATCTTCAATCGGTTGAAAGGAATGGATAGGTTGTACTTTAAATCTACTTCCAGTTTGCAAAAGGAATAGGGAGTGTCTCCGTGTAATAACTCGAAAATCAGGATGCCGAAGGCCCAAATATCCGTCTTTGAACCGTATATGCACGTTAAAAAACCTTAGGGCGACATACAGAGAGGTGATCCTATACTCAAATCTCTAAATTTTTATCTGTTTTAGGAGTTGTGTACTTTGAAAAGAGAGCAAATCCAAAATCTGCGATTTTGGCCACTCCATTACTGATGAGAACGTTTGCAACCTTTAGATCTCTGTGCACTACATTAATCTCAGCCAAATAGGATAAACCTTGAAGAATATCGCGTATAAAGCCGCTAGCTTTTTATTAAGTCAAAACTCCTTTCTTCTTGACACGCATATCAAGATCTCCGTCATTGCAAAATTCAGTGATAATATAGCACCTGTTCTCGCTAGTAAACACTTAGTAACATTTGATAATGTTTGGATGGTTGAGTTTGGTTAGCACATCGATCTCAGTTCGAAGTAGTTCCTTCTATCTCGTTGTCTTAATCGATGACAATTCAACAACCTTGATGGCTACAGTCTCACCTTCGTGATGGATATAGTACCTGTCAGTTAATTTCTACCGGCATAGACATGTGAATAATTTCCAGTGCCAACCAAATCAGCTAGACTGAAGCTATAGTGTTTGACTCGTCGTAGTTGTGTGTTCACATTCTAAAGAAAGGGTGTTGACTGCATAGAAGGAATTAACATTGCTAAATTATTAATCAGATTGTAATAAATATAATAAACTTAAAGAAGGACACTCCCTCGATTTTAATGAACATATTTCGGAAGAGTATAGTACTAATGAGAGTATAATAATGATAGTTTTACAGTTATATGGGCAGATATTAAATTGTGAACTGACTAATTAAGAGCAGCGCTATATTATATTTAAGGGTAATAAATGATAAGCAACCATGTTAAATGCATCTATCTTATGAGAAGGTGGGAATCAATCAAATAATAATGAGACGTTAATTATGATAGTATCAATGTTTTAGACTTGTTCTTTGTTTCCTTTTACTCATCAGGAAATCAATATCCTATTCTTTTGTCATCAGAATTACTGACATTCCTTTCCCTTTCCAATAGAGTTACGACTATCTTTGCATAGCCAGCTGCCTTTCGTTGATGAAATAGTCGTTGTCTTTGTTATTTAGACGCATTATTAAAACCATATTCTCACTGCCGATGGATACCTTTAAGTCAGCCAGGTGGGGATACTCCATGTAGTTAACTATTACTTCCACCACTCCCTCATTTTTAAATTTAAAATAGGTTTAAATATTAACTTTAATCTTCTTCTTTTCCTTGGTGTACCTAAGAACAGCCTGGAAAAACAAACTTTGTACTGAGCTGATAGAGGCTCCTCCAATTCCATAGATATTCTGAGTGGTGGGCAGGTTGACCCTGTTATATTCTAAAAATTATAGATGTGATTGATAGCCAACATGATACCACTTCGAGCAATTGTCCAAGGCTTTCGTAATTTCCTTAGTGTAAATCTATTTCAGTAACTCAATTTCCTTCACCATATAAGGGGTGATCATATTGCCGGCCCTCTCCACCAATTCGATGAAGCAACTAAACATATGAGGATAAAATATTCTCTGCTTGAGGCTGTTGTAGAAATGCACGTTATTAATTGTTCGGCTCAAGAATTTAGTCATAAAACTAGTGGCATCTTCCATGCTCTGACGCTTTAAGTAATCGTAGTGATGCACAGCCAACTAGAAGATCGTCACTATCCGAGCATGAGAGTTATTGATCCACCCCGAATTATGGTCGACCTTAAGGGTAAATCTATTATTCGGAAGATGAATCTCAGAAAGAATCTTTAAGTAATTCTAGTTGATGTTTTTAAGGTTCATCTTGCTCGACATAGCTTCAATCCTTCGACGTTCTGGAGATCCGCATGTCAAATTGAAGAGCCCAGCTTTTACAAAGTAGATGAAGTGACTGTATGAGGGATTTGTCACAAAGGGTGCCAGAAGTTACGCTTCGCCTAAAGATGGCCAGATGCTGCTATCAAAATGACTGCTCACTAAGCTAGATGCCTGTTCCTGCTTCTCCTTTGGTGGTTTGACGGCCAACCGTAGGTAGATCATAAATTTTTTAGCGAGCATTAAATCTCTGGCATTCTGATGAATCGGATGGAGACTTCCTCTGAATTTATCCAATTTGTCTTTTATCACCAGCAGAAAATTGAAATATTTATCAGCGAAAACATCCGATCGGAAACCGAATTTGTCACAGACATAAACATGCATTTACAACTTGTCGAATTTTTCAATGGGGTAGAGGATCATTGCTCGCTACACTTGTCTAAGCAGACTGTGGATTTCCTTTGTGTTGGTATGAGTAAACATGATGAGAATAACCTCGAAGATGCCCTTTAGTCGTTTAATATCGATTAGAAGAACACCGTTACGATTGGTGTCGAAAATGTTTTGAAATCTATCATAAACTCACACATACGTTTACAGATAGACTGCCTTGGCATATTCATGCTACTTATCGGTTAGGAACTAAGTGACTAGATTGGTTTGAATGCTGGTATCATCGGAGTTAATTGTTTCAAATAGACTTGATAGTGATATACTTACACTTTATCGTCCCTCAGTAAATCAAAGTACCTTTTAAGTAAGTCAGAGTAGATTTGATGTGTTATTGAAGAAATTGACTCGCCAACGTTCTTTCCCTGTTTGAACTTGGTTAGATTGACTATCACCTTAATCTTGAGGATAATCAGATCGATGCTGCATTTGAGAATTTCATTATTGGTAATTTTGTTTATCCTTTTAGTGGTCTCAAGCAGGAATGTATCGGTATAGTAGCCCGTGCCCAACACAAGCTGCACCCCATTCCAGTAATCGTGCTCTTTCAAAAAAGGGAATTCCTTGTCGATGGCCTCAATCTATTTCTCCACCCATTGGATTAACTCCTTGTCTAACGTCTCTTGTATTTTTTCTGTTGGCAGTTAGGTAGACTTTACGGCAAACCTTTTCATATCGATTTTTAGCAGGTGCTATTTTGTCGCGAGAGATTTTCTTTTTGCTGCGTTATTTTTCTATTGGTTGATGGAAACATCCAGCAAATTGACAACAAAACCAGCCATCATCGAACGAAAGGTCTCATTATAGAAACTGTCGATTACCAGAGAAATCTTTACTAGTTTAGATAACATGTTGGGACGCAAGAGGGAGAGGATCTCGGGACTTTCAAAGCTGCTTGCGTTGAACTCCATGGCTCGTTTGTATAACTGAATATATGCTGAGTTACTTGGTCGACGAACATTGTGATAGCTTCGATGGAGGGCTACCTCCGATTAACCAAAGCGTAGAGACATTAGATATGAGCTTCGAATACCCCATTCAAATTTCCCCTCAAATTATCGGCCATGATTCTGGTGACAACTCTGGATCGGATATTACTCAATATGATTTGAGTGGGTTTCCTGACGCTAAATTCTAAGCTCGTTGAGAATAGTTTCATGTATTCTTTTTCCGCTCCTGCCTTCTCATCCGACGGGGCCACTTTCTATAGGCAGAAAGGGTGTTTCGTAATATTGAGGAGGGGGTAAGCGAAAGAAGACCTGATTACGCATCGCAGCATGTTTCACCTTAATTTGTATAATATCAACAATAACGATAAGCAATCAACCAACCAACATTATACGAAGCAATTGCATGAAGGCGTAAAGATAGGAGTTTTAGAATGATGATAGCTTATCAATGTCTAAAGATTTAGAGAATATGTGAAGGTAAACAATTTGACATTTATATTAAATTATTTTTCAGTACTGATGATGGCAGATATCATCCTCGACGAGAAAGACATCGATTAGACTCGCTACATGTCGTCCAATCTTGAACTCATCACTCTTTACATCTATAAGGACTATTTTATACTGGAACCCAATGCCAAGACCACCAAGATCAGAACAAATCTCATCATCACGCGCAAAACTGGATAGGTTCAATAAAAAAGTAAGGCTAAGTTTATCGCAGATAAGAACGATGCAATTGACCCGAGTTTTAACGATAAATTGCAGTACTCGGCCTTTATGGGCATATTGACTATCCTCAGCAGAAGCTATCTGTTTCTAATTGACTGTTGCGAGAAAGTATGTTCAATAAACGGACAGGATATCTTTGAAGTGCGTGAAGTCGCTTTGATTCCATGCTCCGAGTAGTAAAACAACTAGCTACAAACTCAAATATAGAACTACATCCTTTACCTGAAAAACTGTCTTATTAAAGAGGGCTATTACTTTTCATATGACTATGATTTGAGTCTGTCCAGACAGGCCTACGCCAAGGGCTACCCAACAAGGGGAAAGTATCACTGGAATCTTAACATGAGTCGCAAATTACTACAACTTCAGGATAAGGGATGGTTTATTGGATTAATGCAGGGATCAATCAAGTATTTCAAAGTATTTTTGCAGGGTAATACAACCATTATTTAGGGAAGAAACTGGAGTATTATCTGATCACTCGACGGTCATGGAAGGTTGGAGGAACACGATACAACGCCAGAGGAATCGATACTAAGGGGCATGTTGCTAATTTTTGCTAAACTTAACAGCTGATTTGTGTCGGAGGGTATCTATTTTCCCATGTTCAAATTCGGGGTTCAGCCCCAGCCTATTGGAAGCAATCAGGCATTTACGCATAGGTGTAGTTTTATGCCAATCACTAATAGAATCGCAACGCCTTCGAGCGCCATTTCAAAAAGCTATAAAAATACTACTCCAACGTCTTCTGTCTGAATTTGCTATCGAAACAAAAAACAGGCGAGTACGCAGTGACTCTCTACTATGAGCAGTTGATCAAATAACTGGGAATGCCTTTTATCAAGTATGAGTTTTACGATTTCCACTTCGCCTGCAAGGGACAGAAATTCGAACGGTCTGACTATCTTATCGATAAGATAGGGCCAGTTAATAAATATTTTGGTTACTACTCTGAGAATATCAACTAAAAAATGGCCCTGGGAATGCAGAAGGGAACCTTTCGCACTAATTGCTTGGATTGCCTCGATCGCACCAATTTGGTTCAGAGTAAGATTGCCTATGAGGTATTGGGATCCATACTCACAAAATGTGGGTTTACGCTAATGAGTCTAATTGACTGCGATTCAGTAATGAAGGCCACTCATGGTTGCGATTCTACCAATATTCTGATAATAAACCTGAAAAATGCGTGGGCTGATAACGGAGATATGATTTCGAAGCATTATACTGGAACGGGCTCGACGCACACGAACATCACGCGAACAGGCAGGCGTGATCTGAAAGGTATAATGGATCATGGTTTGAAAACATTGGGTCGATTCTATAAACAGTATATGGAAGATAACTACAAACAAGAGGTAATCGATTTGCTGATCGGGCAGCACACATAAACAATAAACCTAGCATAATTTTAGGCCCGCCTTAAAAATGCGAAGTAAGATGAGTTGGAAGGGCAGTAATTCGTGTAGCTTTGAGGTGATTATCATTAAGTTATTGTTGCATTATTGCTTTTATAATAAGAAGTTAAGACTATATAATTTTATAAGTTATGTTTCATTTATTCTAAATCATCAATGATAGTTCAATCGACAGGATGCATCAAATTTCGATCTTTTATAGTGACGATGATTAGGATCGGGAAGAGGATGAAGATTATGGAGGGTTGTATCAATTTATTACATCCACGAAGAACAAAAAGATACATCCGCAAAGAGGAAAGACAGCCGAACCCATATCTACAAAAAAGATAATAAGTCCCTAATATATAGAAGAATCCGAATAGCAAGAGGTAGGTGATGACAAGTCACAATTACCCCAAATAAGGGACTCTTTACATTTCGAGAATGAAGATTAATCTTAAACCTAGCCCTAAATATAACCCACATAATTGCAGCAGCGACCACCCAAGGGGAAAATAGTGATATCTCATCACCAGTTTTACAAGATGTACTTTGAGTTTTGCCTTTTCGCTAGTAAAATGTTTTGTTCTTCATAAATAACTGCAAATCCCTACTATAAGTATGTGTATGACAGCATTGTCGAGGATCTCAAGTATCGCTAAACCTTAAACACAAACAGATCCAACTTTAGAAGCAAGATACGCACTTTTATCATCAAGAAAATATTGCAATAGTTTATCAGTAAAATGAGACAGGAACAGTATGGAAACTAAGTGATTGTGGTAGAAGAAAGGGGTTCTAAGAGATTAAGCAAAGGTGACCGATAATATTTTAATAAATAAAAAATTCGGAACCCTCCTTGCCAAATCAGTATGAACTACATATCAAAACTATTTGAGTCTGAAAAACTAAGGGAACTATATCTGGACTATTTATCATCAGGCAAGATGAAGACCTGCATTTTGAGGAAGAACTATGAATAAGTCCGAGAGTTTTGTTAAAAAATTGAAAGGATCGGACAGGAGAAATGCAGCTTCAAGGACAAGAAGGAATACTTCCAACTGCTCAAGAAGCCTATGAGCATGAACGAGATAGAAGAATATCTGTCGGAAGCATAAAAAATAGGGCAGAAGTTCTGCGACATGGCAAGCGGACCGATAATCGAGCTGAATTGATAATTAAATTGTCTCTTAGTAAAATTTAGATGTATAATCATTTTTTTATCTTAAATAGAATATTTTTTCCAAAGGCAAACTTATTTTATTATTATAAATAATATTGACTACCATCAGTCACAGAATGCTTTAATATTTAAAAATTCACTTCCAATGAATATGGTAGTAACAACCCACCTCCGATCAATATGGCGATGGCTCCAATGACTCACGATTTTTCTTTATTAACCCGCAAATTTTAAGCAATAAAATATTGTTATCAATGAGCTACTGCATATTCTTCATCGCTGCAGTCCTCAAAATTGGTTAGAAGATCATAAAGATTTTATACCTAATATTTTTTTAAGGGATAGAGTTTATATATCTATTTTAGATCAGAAAATATAATGACCCAAACAAATTCATTTTATCCATAATTTCCTGCCAACTCACTTGAAGAGAAAATTTAATAGCCCATGGCGCTATCAGGAAAATGCAGCACTGAGTAACTCAAATCGACACAGATGCTCGAGTAGAAATAAGCTAACTTTAACTTAGCCATCGAAAAGATCAAATAGAGTACTGTGAGTAGGCAGAGCAGTAGGACCATCAATATCTTCAGTAATGTCAGCCACTTTAGAGAATTCGGGCCCACACCCTATCTCTTCTTTACCTTTATCAAAAAATGCATTATCTTTTTCTTGGTACTCGCCGTTATAAGCCTAATTCCTGTTCTGTATAACAGAATTGCAGGAAGTGAGTATTCCTAAAGCGCAGTGGGCGCCAATGTTGTCTTTGCTCGAACCACAATCGGAGCCCATTCCTCTAATTCAGCGAACCAGTATTAAGCTAAAGTGGTCAATACACTTTCAACAGCCTTAATATTATCTGCATTTTTCATCTTTTGGCTGTATTGGAAGCATTATCTATCAATACAAAAAATTATACTCAAACAGTAGTTCCGTTTGATTAATTCGAATGCAGTTACAGTGGAGGATGTTCCCAAACATATCACGACTGAGTAGCTCACAGCTTATTTGGTGAAGTTTGGAGCAGTTCAATAGTTGGTTCCGGTTATAAACCGAGGATAGTTGATAAGAATAGCGAGTGAGGTCTCCTAATTAGAGTTTTAGATTTAATAAATTTAAAAATCAGCATAAATGACTGCAAAAGATGAAGATCTCTTTACATAAAACCGTAGAAGGATAACAGTCCTCGAAAAATAGTTTACGTAGTAAAAATTAAAGACGACCAATAAGACTGTCAAGTATTTTGTTAGATTCTAGCAACAATAAATTTGCAAACAAGTCATCAACAGATTTAACAAAGCCAGCTGCCTTTGCTTGCATCAATAATATCCCGAATAACTTTTACTAAATGACTGCCAGATAAATATTACTAAATGCTAGGCGCAACCATCATAGATTTATTGGTAAAATCAACATGTCACTTTTAAAGAACTCTTGAAACCCAATCTGATATTGCTTGGGCTTGTGAATATCATATCATTGCTTACTATTGTTTTGATAGCACTTGTATCAGCGAGTACGCAGCCTATCTACTACAACCCTTCTTATCCAAGCAACTCACTCACTGAAAAATTAATTATGGCAGAAAGTAACAGCACTCTTATTGCGAGTTGGTGCCTTAGCAATAGTTATAATTCAAGTATGGTGGATACTTGCACTACTTATACAAATCTCAGTGGCTCTCGCATGAATATTTATTTGGGCATATCGATCATCATCCTATTAGCTCGACTCTTGACCAAGATAGTCATTTTACATATGGCAAAATATTTAAGATTCAAGGATAAAGTCGAATTATCTTTGGGAGTTATGTTTCATCTCTTCGTGAACTATACAATGATTTCAGTGCTAGTGACTCTCTCAGTAAAATATAACTTATATAGGTTCAATCCAATCTGTTCGGCACTGCCATGGGGACTATGATATCCTCCTTCATATCTCAACAACCTTTACAGCAAAATATCAACCAATTGCAGTATTACTCCGACTATACATCGCAATGGTATTTAGATTATGGGTTTCAGCTAGCTTTGAATCTAATATTGGCCTGCATTTTCCCGCATGTATTAGCTCCAGTGATTGAATTTTGCATTCGTAAGTGGAAACTTCAAAATATAAACAAAATAAAGCAGTCTTCACTTTAAAATTATCTCTCCCTTTCTTAGTTCTAGATTGAGGACCACTACGCCAGTTGCTTCATGCTAATCTTGGTGGGAATGCTGTTTTCTGGTGGATCACCCATTATGATTCCGATCATCCTCATCGGGCTTAGCTTGAAATATCTTTCAGCAAAATTCATGTTCATTTACTTCAACAAAATACCTGATGTTACTGGACCCTATCTCGTTTCACGAACACCTCTTCTTCTCCTTGTCTGTTTTATTGTATATTTTATTAATACAATATGGGCATATGGAGTTGAGGATATTTTCAGCCCTTTGACGACTCTTTTCTCAGCGAACGGGATCGATGGCAGCAGCAATGCAAAAACAGTTTCGGAGGCTTTCTTGGTATTTCTCAGAAGATTGTTGAACTCATGGGCGTTGGCAGTAGTATTTTTGTTCGGAATTGTAGTTATTTGCTTTAGAAAGAAAATATCAAATATTTCTCATCGACTAATCTAAAAATATATAATCTCTGAAAAATAAACAGCTAAAGTAGAGATTAACCTTTAAAATGTCAGTTAATAGCATCGACTGGATTCCTACCTTCCTCGCAATCAATAAAAGTATAACAGAGTGTGGCAAACGCTGGACAGACTACTGGCAGAATGATAACATTTTTTTAATGTGTTTAATATCAGTTAATACTACGATAAAGCATGAAGATATAGATCAGCATTTGCATGATTGCCTCTCTGTACTGGCAATTGATATTTGGATTGCACATTTTTAGGAATTGAGTAGGTCAGGATTGCCGATTTTAATACCCATACTTTCCTGAGTTATGTTATTTGTACGCTACCGATTACGACTAGTCGCTTACTTTCGATGTCTGCGATCAGTTGCCGAGCAGGTTCAGTAAAAATTTAGTTTACGTTGACGGCTGCCTTTGCTGACGTCTAAAAGTAAGGTATTTTCAGATTAGCTGCGTATTACTGAGCTGCATTTCTTTCAACCACCCTTTTCTCAACGGCGTCAGTCTTGTTGCCAACTATAACGATTCTTATATGCTCGTGAGCCTGAGTCCGAATCTCATTTATCCATTTCCCCAGATTTTAGAAGGATTGCGAGCAGGTTACGTCAAATACCAGCAAAGCGATAATGGCACTGAATGGAGATAGGGGTACTTTTTGTAATAGGAGCGGATGATAGATTTGAAGCTTTCCTGACCGGCTGTGTCCCAAATCATGGCCTTTACGATTGTGGATCCCACTGAGAGTATTTTGGATCCAAACTAAACCCCAAGTGTGGACTCGTAGTTCTCGCTAAATTTATTATCGAGGAAGCGAAGCAAGAGAGAGCTCTTGCCAGTGTCTGCATGAAGTAAGATATACTTGCATCTCCGACCACGATATATTTGAAAAGCAAATGATAATTATAATTCATTATTATTATAAGGCTGGGAATTAGCCGCAATACTTAACAAAAGACAGATATTTATACTTTGCCAAATAAGGATTGTAATTGTATATTCAATAAGGGAACTAGCAACAACAGGCAAATGCAAAAATTATATGTTTGATTATGACAGCAATAAGAAATGATTAGTTTTGATAACCGATTAATTCTTAAATTTCCCAGTCAGACAAATATAATAGTTGTTTAAACTCGACACTCGTTGATGGACTCAATCTAAACAAAGGATGGCCGTATCTATAAGATAGAACGTGATCTATTCTGCAAATACTCCAATTTCTATCGGACAATGATCCAAGATAGTGATGACGACATCTTCTTCCTCCCAACTATTCACTCTGCCCACTTTGACTTTATTTATTAATTTATGCAACTCCATCGTCACTAAGACCCAAAGACTATCGGCACCATCTATCCTGGCGTAATTTTAACTACAGTTATGTAAGAAGCCGATGCCTAACTTATTCAAAGAATTTTCTCGTCCAAACCTGAAGAAGTAAAATTAGTGATCGACGCTGCTTTCTTACTCCACATCGACCATCTCTTGAAGCGACTGGCTGCGGGTATGATTGCAGGTTTACAAAGATAGGAGACTTAAAAATTAGTAAAAGAAAGCAGAAAATCAAACCTCATTTCAGAGGAAGAAGTATCTAAATAAATACATTAAAAGATAGAATTAATCTTGAGAAAAAATAAGCAGGTGGATGCCAAGCTGGAGGAAATAGAAAGAAATGAGGAGGAATGATTTGTACATTCAATAGTGCTTTGAGATTAATGGTCAGTTCGATTTTATGAGAATATGAGGAAATCATTTGATCATTAGTCTATCTTTATCATATGGAGTGTAGTGCGGCTAGTAGTTCATTATTCTCTCCGTCCTTCAGAACACAGTTGACATCAATAGCTAAGAACTCGTCTTTACAATCTGAACTTTTTATAAAGAAAAAGGGAGAACTAAGCTTTGTATTCTCCTGTTTGGAGTTGTATTTCTTGTTTGGTTCGTTGTAAACTCCACTGATGTGTATTTGACCTGATTTCTTGATTTCTTATTTGCACAGCTCCATTAATTTACACTCCTCCTCGTACTATAGTGATAATTCGTCGGGCTCACTCTTTTCTTAGGATTCAGAGTCAGCTTGCTTCAATTCATTTTATAGTTTAACTAATTGGCATTCTTCTTTTGCTGGTGTTGGTTTGATAGCTGTTTGACTATTTTGGGGCTATTACTTCTTGTTTACTCCTAAATACTTCAAATACTCTTCTAAATCATCAGCCATTTCTCCATTGGGTTGATCCTAAGGCTTACTTTTGTCGGCAGGCTCATCGATTGAAGATAAGTCTAGGTTGGTGTTTTAGCTGATCTACTGAAATTGGTTTTTCAATTTCTGCATTAACTTTTGGGGATGTTGTAAGTGACTGATCATGCTCTGAATAGATACTGATCTACTTTAGCTAGCAGCGAAATGGTTTACTAATCGATAAAGGGATGAAGCTGATTCTGCTGTTCTAATGCTGAAACGAACTATGTAATGACTGCATTGTTGAGTTAGTTGGTGCCGATCATGACTAGTCAAATTGGCAAATATTATAAAGGTTGGCTAATAATGACCTATAAATGGTAAAATGATATAATTTAACTAATGATTTATATGAAAGACCTCAGTCAGTAAAAATAAATAAGAGGAGTTGATACTGCTCGAAATCAGACACACTAATATACCCGAATTAAACATAATTAATGTAGCAAAAATTAAAAGTGCTCTCTTCTTACCCAATAAACAGATGAAGATATGATGACAGAGTCTACTACTAAAAATGATACGATTACAAGTAAATGATCAAGAAGAGGATTATTAAAAAATGCAAGTCATTGCTGCGGCATTGCGTGATGATTGGGATATTAATTCTATTATCTATCTCTCTATTATTAGTATATTGAAAATTTATTCATTGAATGGGATTTAATGAAATGACCATTAACAATCAGGGGGAGTACATTTAGATTACATAAGCATGCCAAGCCGTGGGACCACACAATAATGGAACTGTAGTTACTCCTCCAACTTGTTTCGTCCAAATGTTGCCCTTTGCAAATCCTCCAAAAGGCACAAAATCATCATATGATTGGGTTAAAGTCGGATGTCCAGTGGAGTCGTAGACGGCATACGAGAGCATGGCACCCGTATCTGTTGCAAAAGTATCACAGCTGTTTCCAAAGTATTGTTTCCACTGAGTCGCTGTAGAAACAATAAGAGGCATCCAATGAAGATTCCCAATTGCCCTAACAGCTTCTTTTAAGTAATTGCAGTTATCTGTGTGACTATAGGATGCAAATGAACATTGAGGATTGCTGGTTGACCCAAATTTAACATATAAAAGAATATCAAAGCTATAGTTAGGCTTGCTCTGCATTGGAGTAATAATTTCAGTATTGACTAAATTTATTAGAGAGGTGGCATTAACTCCGCGGCAAAGTTCCACATATATATAAGATCCAATTTGAGCTGTTCAAAGATTTGTCAATGTCTGAAGAGCATTTGGGTCTATTCCTGCGGGCGATTTAGAGCTTTGATAAACCCGAAGAATGGGAACTGGGATCCCGTTAGGGACACTCGATACAAGACAATTAAAGTTTGATGCAGTCATAGGACCTACAAATTCAAAGGCAATATAGCTATAGGAGGACCAGGTGAGCAGTCCAACCACTAATAGAAGCAAGTTAAAGTTGTTCATTGGAAATTATTATAAAGCGTATTTTTCCCTCAGCACTTATAGAACATGAATCAAAGATAAGCAAAAATAAAATTAATTTATGATTAATTTGATCGTATTGTGCACAGAAGCTTTGCAAAGACTGCCTTCCTACACCCAAATGCCGTTAATGGCAAAATATATATAGAATTCTATTTTGATATTCATCAACTGATATTCAAAATGATAATTTTTTAATTTCAGGATTATCTATAAGTGAGACCTACAAAGCTGACTGTATTTAATCGAAATGAAGTCGAATTCGATTATTTTGAAAAACAATCATTCCCAAATATATCTTGGCAAATAAAGGTAAAAATCCATTCCAATCACTTCAAAGTGATAAGCGAAGCCTAAATCAACGTACAAAAGCAGAATTGGGGATGGAAACAACAAAAACGGAATTTTCACTTTATACCGAATCTAAATTCAGTAATAAATTATGGAACATTTGATTCAAATTTAAACAAAAAAATCAAAAATAATAAATATCGACAAATCAGCTGCCAATCATTTAAATATACTGATTATAGATGTTCCATTAACTCGAAAATATTTAAAGTTTAAAGTTAAATTTTATTTGCCTAATCCGATAAAGTTTGCAAAGAAAATAACCATTGGGGGTATTAACATATCTTTGAAGATTGGCAGAAAGAGAGTTGGAGATGGGCAATGCTTCGAGATAGTAACTTGCCGATTGTAAAACTTGCCGAGTTCGAGTTTGGTGATGGCAGTTTTTATCTTGAATGTTGGCATTAAACCTTTGATTAGAAATAGCGCTAAGTTATCAGATATCTTTTGCCGATATGGTAAATTATTAGACGTCTCCGCCCACATTTGAAGTCACCATAATTTGATGTTCATCTCTTCTCTTAAATAAATAGTTGATCCTATTCTTGATATTGATGAATTTAGATTTATGAGTTGGCTTGTCATCGACAAAAAGAACCATCTTCCTATAGATTTGCAATAATCATTAATAAAGCGCGAGCAATAACGAATTGAATCAATAAATATTGGATTGTTCCATTTAATCCTCATATGATTTAAGCTCAGCTAGGAGAAGGCGCCCTCAATATCAAAAATAAACTATTGCCCACTATTGATGATTTTTGTCGCCAGTCACTTAATTTTTATCTTTCAATGGTTGTGGGCAAAATCAGCATATATCTTGAAAATCTTTCGATCAGTCCAATAGAAAAATAATCAAAAGGCCATAAGATAGTCCGCTCAACAGTACGATATCAGGATCTCACGGATGAAATGATTGAAAAGCGCACCTATTTTCTGGAAGTTATATACGAATGCTTCATCACTCTCAAACATGTTGATAATCATTGGAACAGACAACCATTGGACGAGAGATTTTATCCTCAGACTTGTAAAATGAACTTTGAGCAGGTCTTAAAAGATTTAATACTGACCATCCCTCAAATGTCCAAATTAGCAGCGATAAAAGCAGCCCGCTAATTTCAATAAAACAAAATATAGGAAATAAATATAAAGTTGATTGATGTGCTCTACGAAGTAATAACCTTACTATTCAGACTGAAATATATGCCCTCCAAATTCTACTGCGGATACTCATCATTAAATTCGTGTGGAAAGAGAGGGAACAACGTCATAATTAGCTTATGCAGTTGAAAAGCAGGTATTTTTGCAGCAAATTCTATGACAGTGAGGAAATTGCAGAAGAATTGGAGAGTAATATTGAAAGGACAGGCTTCAACAGACACGAAAAGGCTCGAAATAAATTGCTTTTCAAATAAATCAACAAAATCATTGCTTTTTACAAATGCTAAATCTTTACCTACCGGACAGATGGCAAAGTGAAAACAGAACTAAAAGGTTTGCTGTAATTGTCAAGTCGCAAGTTGAATGCTGAGGTTTTCCAATATATTTTGAAGTCTTGCGAGTTGAATCATATCGCGCATAACCGATGCATACCTAAATCCATTGCATAGTCCGCTTAAAATAGAAGAAACGCAAGCCTATAGTTTTTCAAATTGGAAAGTCTCACAATTACTAAATAATTAAACATTTAACCCTTATTCACAGAGTCCATTCAGATATTGCCGCCTTTAGAGTAAATCAAAATCGAATAGGATATTCCTACACCAGTTAAAGATTAAAATATTTCTGAATATAAAAAGGACAGCCCATAGCCTTGCCTATCAGAAGGGTCACCAGGAGTTAAGTAAAATTAAAAAGTATCCATCTTTGAAACACCGAAAAAGGAAGAAGCCTAAAGGAAAAATGAGCCGTAGTTGTCAAAGAATACTTTTTATAAATATAAGCCAACTAATTCTTCGACTTACGGTTTATCGATCGGATCTAAAATTAAGAAAAATGGGTTCGTGGGTATGACGTAAAGATTTAGCAATCGAAGCCTATTCGTGCATAAACGAGCTAAAGCCCGCCCTTCTTCAAAAGAAATCGTATATTATTAAAAAAACAGGGAAGAAGTAAAACCACCTTTTCAAGAGAGCACAGATTCCAAGGAAATGAATATTATGGTTAAACAACCTCCTCATTACATAAAAATATAGGAATCTTAAGATAGCTATCTCGCTGATGAAACTCCGGTCCAAATTAAAAGAACCTATCTGCCGTACTATCATGCATAATAATGATTGATAACCTCTTTATTTATACATGACTTAATAAGAAAATCAATTATATAAGTAATGAGCTCTCTAGAGCAACCTAAATTACTTAGCAAACTTCAAACTTCCAAGAAAATTTCAATGTTCGAAAGCATCGTTCAGGAAGATATCTTCCATCCAGGTTCCAGCCTGAAATTTGTTGGGCATAATCAGAATTAAGCCCTATCATTTTATTATAACAGGGCGGACACTTACTCCCTCTATAATCGGGACCTCATCCTACGAAACTAAAGCAGTACGCACTGCATCAGTTTTAAAGTATAAAGTAATAATCCCACTCATTACAAAGTGCACCCCTCCTCAGCAGAACTATTTCCTAAAAAAACAATATAAATTGTCATTTAAATCAACGACATCGATGAAATCGCAGAAATAGGACCGAGCTTTTTTGCTAAATTTGCAACAGATAAGTTTCGCATTCGATGGTTTTCATACAGACAGGGTGAACAGTTCAGTGGGCGAAGTAGTAGACATTTTAGATAGCAGACAATGACGAGTTTTTGTCCTTACACTAATGAAAAGATATACCCAGTTCATATCGATATTGTTGAGAATGAGCAAAACGAGGAAGAAATACGGAAACGACCTATCGATTTAGGATAAAAGATGGAAGAGACGATGCAGAATCATAAAAAATAGCTTTTTAGGTTGTAAAATTTGATTGCTGCGAAGGAACTGTAAAAAATGAAGAAGGGGTGTCTGTCATGCTGGATAGTTGTTGTGCTATCAATGATTGCAATGACAATTGGAATGTTGCTTCCTCTTTGATTAATTAATCATCTTATATTGACGGACTTCAATTAATAAATATTCAGTTAGACACTCATTATTGGGTTAAGGGTAATGGTGAGATAGACAACATTTCGAATTGATTAAATTGTATTGATGAATTACTGTATTTTGCAAAATTGATATCTTGAAAATTGTTTATATTTTAAGATGAATCTTTTAGCAAATTTTAAAATAGGATAATGATGATCACGGCACGGGAGAAACTGCAGGAGTGAGGGGCACTGCAATCCTAGGAGCGCAGAGACAAGTAGTTTGATCAAATACTTCATTCAGGGGGCACGAGATAGATGCACATATCGGGAGAGGCACACATTGACAGAGAGTAGTGTTGAAATAGTCTCCAATGATGCAAGCCATATTCTGAACGCAGGGTTTGGGTACACATTTGCATAAAGTAGTGTCGAAGACATCCCCGAGAATACACAGAACTGTCTGGACACATGGCTTGGGAACACATTTACAGAGAGTAGAGTTGAAAATGTCTCCAATGATGCAGAGAACATTTTGAACACATGGCTTGGGGACACATCGGCAGAGAGTCCTGTTAAAGTAATATCCGAGGATGCACATAACTGTTTGGATACAGAGTTTTGGTTGACAGAGACAGGTTGAAGTGTTGAAAACTTGATTTGAGAGGCAGGTCAATGTATGCGAGCATACGCACTGGCAAACACCAGAGTTAAAATATTGATTTGCTGGGCATGCCCTCATGAGATCGCAGTTTTCAACCACATTTGCATTTGTATCATTGGGCGTACTTGGCGGGTTCTTTATCTGTGAAACTGCAAGGGCGAGGAGTGTAAGCAAGACGATGATTTTCATGATAGGATACGAAGATAATAATAGCATGAGTTATCGTATAATATCACGAATTCACTTGAGCCAGTAAAGTATCTGCAAAAATTATTTTGGATGGAAAACCGTTGCATTTAAATCAAGAAAACATGGAGATACTCATTTAACATTTTCTGCAAGCATTGACAGAAATAGTTTTGTCAAAAATCTGTTTAAATTTTGTATGATTTTTCAATTTCTTGCTCAATATTGGATAACTGAAGATTTTACTTGAGGGAATTCTTAATTTTACTGGGCTTAAAGGATTGGAATATTGCGAATTAGTTTTTGCAAATTTAAAACATCATCGCAAATTGAAGGCAAATCATAAGTCTCAACACAGTGTAGTCATCAAATACAACAATTTATTTTGCAAATCGAATATTTTAGTCCTTAAGTAAGGCAATTAAATAGTCAGTTGTAAAGGTTGATTGCTGAGAACAACTCTAAAAATACAGGAGAGTTGTCTTTCATGTTTAATTATTGTTTTGCTTTCATCGCTCTGAAGCCTATTTGTTGAAATGGCTGGACTGCTCCACCTTAATAAATTGATGATCTTATATTGGACTTGTTCTACTTATTGATCTTGAATATTGCTTGTCAATATTTCCCAA
>Ga0302185_10000664_pt1 | contig 25976 bp, 29 predicted proteins | sample II_Bog_E1_1_FD_200231 | JGI IMG/M metagenome (GOLD analysis project Ga0302185, IMG submission 200231) | Peat permafrost microbial communities from Stordalen Mire near Abisko, Sweden - II_Bog_E1_2 | ecosystem: Environmental > Terrestrial > Soil > Wetlands > Peat | place: Sweden: Abisko... | reverse complement strand
ATTAAAACTTTAAAAGTTAAAATCCTGTTTCTACTAAATCCTTTACAGCCACTCGTGTGGCGGTTTTTAAATTGCTCATCGTCAATTAGATTTAATATTTTATCAATTAATATACCCCTATAATCCTGTAGCGTTTTTCCTTACACAAATCTATCTCTTTTATACTAAATTTAAAATCGATTCCTTAACTAAACGACATTGGTATTGCAATAAAGAACTTTGAATCCTAAACTACAAGCCTGATGACCGATTGCTGAAGCAATATAACTTTTGCCAATTCCGGTACTTCCCGTAATTAGAATGTTTTCATTTTTACCAATAAAGGAACAATCACCAAATCGTGTAATTTGATTTTTATCAATGTTGCGATCTGTTTGAAAATTGAGTTCTTCCATCGAAGCCTTGTACCGGAAACGGGCATTTTTTAATTGTCGTTCTATTCCTCGGTTTCTTCTGTCGTCCCATTCGGATTCAATAAGATTGCTAATCATTTCATCTGATGTGTAATTTTCAGTTTTGCCTGACTCAATGCTTGTTTTAAAAGCTCTGAACATTCCGAAGAATTTCATCTTCTTCATTTTTTCTAGCGTTTCATTATTCATTTTTATTTTTTTTAGGGTTGTTAATTGTTTACTTATTTATAATAATCTCCGCCACGAATATTATCATGCTCCGGCATTTTTAATTCTTTTACTTCACTATTATCTTCTTGTTTATCCAATCCGTTTTCCAATATTCTTTTAATAGTTCCATAATTATAAATACCGAAATCTAGTGCCCTTTGACAGGCTTTGGCTAAACGTTCGCTCCCTACTTTTTTTGAAAAACTTAGAATTCCTAAACAGATTTTATTTGCTTGATCGGGATGTTGCGTTTTATCAATAATCTTCGCGAGATAAATCTTAACATCTTTGTGAATCTCATCTGCTCGTTGAAGTAAACGGTCAGGTTCAAGTTCTGCCATAAAACGATGATTAGCTGGTAAATGTTCTTTATCAGTAGTGTATTTATATGGACACCTCCATCGTTTATGAATTGCAATACGCTCATAATTATAAAATATTTCTACCAAGTATCTTGAGAACATCACTTTCACTTTTTTACCGATAAAGCCATATGGAACGCTGTAATAATGCTTATCTAAACTCAAAGAAACGTGTCCATTTTTCATTACAGTTGAATATTGTTGCCTCTTGAATTCATAACGAAAGGAAGGAAGAGGAAGTAATGTTGCTTTTTCGATTTCATCAAATTGTTGCCTTCGACTATAATTTCTTCCGGTTACTAATTGATTGTTGTGTTCCTCAAGCGCAATTCCGATCGCTTTGTTTAATTCTTCCAAAGAATAAAATTTAATGTCCCTGATCTTGGCGTAAATTCTTGTATAAATTATTTTTATTGCATTTTCAACTAAGGCTTTATCTTTTGGTTTATATGCTCGAGCAGGTAAAATGGTTGTGTTGTAATGTTCAGCGAAATCAGAAAACGTTTCATTTATTGTCGGCTCGTATTTACTGCTTTTTGTTACTGCTGATCTTAAATTATCGGGAACAATTGCTGCCGGAACTCCACCATAATAATGAAGTGCATCTTCACAAGCCGGGATAAAATCCTCTTTTTGTTGAGTCATTACCGCTGCAACATAAGTAAGTTGGCTTGCACCAAGCACCGAAACAAAAACTTCTGTTGGAATAATTTGTTCTGTGGATTGATCTATAAATGATAATTTCTCCCCGGCAAAATCAATGTAAAGTTTATCTCCTGCTTTATGTTCCTTTCTCATTGAGGGGGCAACTCGTGCTTTCCATTGAGAAAAGTGCCAACTGAATTGACTTTTGCCAACGCCATCCGGATGTTTATTTTTGTACTCTTCCCAAAGCAGTTGGCGAGTTACACCCTTCCTTTTAATTTCCTTATCAATAGTAGGGAACAGATTAAAAAGTGTTTGAAGCCTCTCGTTTAATACAGTATCATCAGGCTTTACAAAAAGTTCCTCTAAATCTTTATCGTTTAATTGGTTTATCTCAGAAAAAGTCAGGCCACTATTTTTAAAATCCGAAATGTATTTCTTTAATACGGCACGAGGTATACCTGTCTGAACAACAATTTCAGATTGTGTTTGCCTTTGGGCGTGTAAACGAAGTATATGTCGGATATTACTCATGCGCTTTATTTATATCCGGCAAAGTAACATCAACATAAAATTCCGACTTCCTCGATAGGAACGAAAAGGCACAAAATGGACTTTGTTAGCCCGAAAAATTTACTTAGAGTTCTCTCCTTAAAAAAATTAATTCATATTAATCAGTCCCGGTAGACCGAGCTTTTCAAATATGATTCCTACTTGTTTTGGATTGTAAAAATAGCCTCTATGCTCACCAATTTCCTTTTCAAATGGTGCAAGCCATTTTTTAAGAGTTTTCTTACTAATGCAATACAAATCAGCTACTTCTTTTACTGAATATGTTTTAACTTGAATTTTTCGGGTGATTAATTTTTCCTCTTTCATTTTAATAATTATTGGTATAGCTTGTTTATTAAAGCTCCATTAATTAAAAATGTGGGCAAAAAGACCAGAAAATTATTTTTCTTTGAAATTCATGATAGAAGCTATTTTCGATAATCTAACTAAAGCAGAGAAGGGAGTCTAAATGTGAAAGTCATATTTTCGCAAGATAGACCTCTTGAGTTATTCATAATTTCAGAAAATTATTTTTTAAATATTAGCAGACAGTGAAGAAATCATTCGTTTGAAATTTTCATGAACGATTTTTTCTATATCATGATTTCCAGCAAACTTATTCTTACTTAAATATTCATAAACAATTGAAAGATTTTTAGGTCTTATTGGTATACCTTCGTTTTCAATGAATGGACCATCACTTTCTGTCAATAAATAATTGATTGGAATTCGTTTAATAATTTCTTGTCCAGATTTAGATTTTATCATTGCAGTATTTATAGAAAAATAAAAGCCAGCCTTTACAATTTCATCTATTAGTGTAAGGGGGCCAGAATACCAATGAAATATTGCGGATTTAACTCCATTTTCAATAAGTAGCCTTAAAACTTCTTTTTCTGCTTTTCGAGAATGAATACTCAATATTTTTCTATGTCCTTTCAATTCATATAGGATTTTATTAAAGGTGTCTAGTTGAATATTTTTTGTAGCTATACCTTCTTTTGAAAAGTCCAGTCCTATTTCTCCGATGTAGGACGTTTTTGAAATGTTCCTTATAAATCTAGGTAGTTCTTTTTTATGAGATTCAGCATGCAATGGGTGCATTCCAAGTGCTAGTCTAACTCGCTTAAATTTGAGTAAATGATTAAAGCCTAATTCAAAATGGCTTGGAAGGTTAGTCATTCCAATTGTAATAATCCCCAACTGCTCACATTCGTTTGCTAATTGCAAAGGATCATTATACATATCAATATGGCAATGTGTATCAATCATATTAGGCCAGCTAAGCTTTTTAATTCATCATTACCTTTACTATTTATCCAATCTCTAATTTCATCTCTGACTCTGTCTACTACTTGTGCATATGTATCGAGTTCAGAAATATTCAAAGACCCATTTACTATTAAGTTCCGTTTAATGTCATCTAAACTCATATTTGCCTTTAGAAAATCTGATAATGCTGGGAAATCGTATTTATCATAAATGTGATTTGGTGTAGTAAATAAATCAATACCATAAAGCTGGTTATCTAAATTGATTTTGTGCAATGCTGCTCTTCTATATATACATGGCATACATACGCCACAATGGCTTGTACCTGATCTTGTATCCCAATGCTGTTTTCTACCTCTTTTCCCGCAGGAGACACTTTTTAGATACGAGTTAGCCAGTATTCTTTGGTTTAAGCATTCTGCAACTAATTCACCTTTTGTTTTATCCCAATAAGGATTTTTCAATTGTGTAGTTAACCCTAAATCTGATAGAAGTTCTTGTAATTTTGATATAAAATAGGGATAGGTTGTTCTTGTGCTAAGCGTACTTGTTCTCGATTTCGTAAGGGGATAATTCAATGATATAGTACCATTTTCAGGTATTATTAATGTATTGGCATTTGTAAGTGATTCTATCAAATAAACACCAATACTTATAAAAAGAAATGACCGACTACGAAGACTTGGTTCACAATTTATTTTGTCTCCATTTGAATCTATTCTAGAAAGTGCAACAGCTGATCTGGCGTGATAAATTTTATTTTGATAAACTGGAATTGGATTAAGGTAACTTAATATTTTATCCTGATCAGATTTAGTGCCGGCTGATTCTGAATCGTAATGTGAAATGAATAGTAACTTATCGTTGTCAGAAGCTTGTTCCAATAAATCAATAACTCCGACTAGTGAATCCAATCCACCAGAGAAAAGTGTGGCATGTTTAATTTCATTATAATTATAAGTGGGTATATTAATTTTCCATCGTTTCATTTTATTTTCAAAAAATGTAGCATTTCCCTGCACAAACGAAATAGACCAATAATCTCCTGTCAGAAAAGACAGAAGCGAAACCAGTTTTTCACAAACAACATTCCAATGCTGAACATTATTTACAGGTATTGTAACTTCAATGTCTCTTGCCCAGCCATCAATAGAATATTCATCTCTGGGAAGTAAATTATCAACTCCATACACAATAGATGCAATCAGGAAAAGATCAAATTTTACAGAAGATACATCATTGGAAAAATCAAATAATTCCTGGAATAAAATATGCAAAGGCACACTTCTTAGATTTCCATCTCTGTCAGAAAATGATAACCTGATATCCGCAAATTGGCCTCTGCTTGTGGAATTATTTATTGCTACATTAACTATCATAACCTTCAAATATTTTTAAAACATCTTCTTGAATATTCTTAATAAGTCTATCAGCATTAGGACTATTCCAGTCTATTCTATCAAGCGGATTCGTTTTATTCAAGTTTCTCAACTTTTCGGAGATATAATCTTTTATTTGTCTGAATAAATCATCACAATCCGTTTTTCCCTTTTCTACTATAAGTTTTTCATAAAACATTATAGATAGATGTTCAAATATATAATAAGAAAAATAACGATTAAGAATATCCTCTAAACTATCACGTGATAAAACTTCTTTAAGATTGTTTTGCAGTTCTTCAATTGTTTCCGCACTTGAAGCAAGCTCTTCAAGTATTTTTTGAGAAGCTGCTTTTGCCGATACATCATCTATTGTAGACGCTGGACCTGTACAATGTTCTATTAATTGATTGATCACCTCATTTAGAGGTTTTCCATCAAGACCTGTAATGCCAGCCGCATTAAATGCAGTTTGAATACTTCCTCCTGAATTAACAAATTCGCCAAGAAAATGACCTAAGTTTTTTGCTGTTCGTATACCGGCTCTACCTGCTATTTTTGAATTTCCTCGTCCCGCAGCACCTGAACCTCCTATAACGCTTACATAGCGCGACAATATATTTGCCAAATTTTGAGGAGTAACATTTCCATTGCCACAATTACTAGTGACAGAACCACTTAAATTTCCCCATTGCGGTTGCCCTTTTATTGAAGCTGAATATGACTTAGATGTACCCATTTTTATTTTGTTTTATTTGCTTTGGCAAATGATGTTTCAGACTTGGTAACATTTACTTCTATATATTTTTTTATCACCTCAATACTCTCAAATCTTTTTAATGCTAAACCAACTGCGGGAGGAATATCCTTTTGCGGTATATCACTTAAACTCTTGACATAAATATTTTCTGAATCCTGAATTTTTTCTTCCATTAACAAGTGAAAAATATCATAACACCTTTTTTTCTTAGGATTTCTTATTACCATCTGGGAACAGAAATCTAAAAAGATAATTCTTTCAAAATCGGATAAAACGCTTACCTGTTCTTTTATGATTTTTTTAGAGACAGCATCAGTTAGCGAATCTTGATTTAGCTGTTGATATAGTGTTTTAATGATAGGTGGAATAAGACTTGTACCTGGAATGGTAGAAGCAATGCGATCTCTTGACAGCCAGAAATAATCGCTTAAATCAATATCTGATAAAGAAGGTTCTACTTTTAGCCAATTAATAGCACGCTGCTTACTCCAGTTTTTCAAACCTTCATTATTTTCAATGTCTGATTTTACTTCATTAAAAGTCGGCTTTGCTTTGACGATTTCTTCCAGTTGTTTTAATTGTGAAGCAATACCTTTCTGAGAAACCTGCCAATCGTATAATTGCTTAAACAAAGGCAATTCTGAATATTCTAATATCATTAACTTAGTTAAAATAGCATCGTTAAAATCAGATAATTTGGCAACTGTGGCCAGTCGTTGTCTAAGAGTAAGCGTATTTAGAAATCTTTTTACCTGTCTTGGATTACCATTTAAGGTTTGTGTAATTACAGGAACTAATGCTGGAATAGAAATTAAGCTCTTAGATAATATTTTTTGAGCTTCGTCATTAATTGTTCCTTTAATTGCGGCTAAGCCATAAACAGAGTATCTATCTTTAATCCTGAAATTTTGGAACGCCTCAAAGATTGTTATGAATACTTCTTCTGATAACTCCCTTTTGCAAATTAAGAGAGAAATATATGTTTCCACTTCTGAATCAGACAACTTAGGTAAATTGTAAGGAATTTGAATAAGTTTTTCCAGGTAATCGTCAACTATTCTACTATTAGAATCCTCATCAGCTTTTCCTAGTGTTTTATATCTGAATTCAATTGCATGACGAACTATCCTTGGATCTGCACCAATAACAAATGCCGTTTTCTCTACATTTAAAAATAACTTAATTGCTTCAAGATTTTCTATAATTCTATCAGGAGTACATCTATCTAAATCATCTATAATTACTACAAGTTTTTTTATTTCAGATTTGTCGATCATTTCTTTAAAATCATCTCTGAACTCTCTTACTAAAGTAGTTTCATCATCATCCTTATCTTTTACTATATCCTTCAAAAAATCTCCAACATTTTCTCCAGTTAATTTGCCTGCTAATTCATTAGAATCGTATTTAGAAAATTCTTGTGCTAAGAAAGGAATTAACGATAAGCCTCCTGTAAAATATGCAGATGCTGTTGGTAATACTACTTTTTTAAAACCAAGACCCAGCATGCGCATCCATTTAACAGACTTAAGAAGTTTCGTTGTTTTATCTTTTACTTTATTTCCTATTGTTTTGTGTTTATCGAACTTTTCAATTATTGATTCTAACAATGCTGCTTTTGCATCGTCATAGCCTTCAAATACCCAACCATTAAAATAGAGGACAAGTGTATCATCTTTTAGGTCGTCTTCATTTTGGCCTGACAGTTCCTTACGAACAATTTGTAGTATACTTGATTTACCGCTTCCCCAATCTCCAAATACTCCAATTGAGACAGGTAGAACTTTGTCATCTTTAATGACATCAATTAATAAATCTGCATGTACTTTGAAGCCTAATAAGTCTTCTGATGTTTCGTTATCTGCCCACATATTTATTTTATCTTAAATATTTTTTCCAATAAATTCATTAAGTACTCTCTTACTTTTTCATATTCCGGCAATTGATCTTTAGCTATCTGATGACTTAAACTATTGTTCCAGGCTGCCTGTAAACTTTTATCATTGTCTGCATTAATCATTTGATCAATGCCGGTAAACTCAAGTCCTTTAAATGTCATCTTTTTGTGAAAGGCTTCTGCAATTTTTGCCCAATTCAAATCCTGTACATTGTTGGCCAAATACCAGATATCGTAGAAGTCACGAGGGGCGGTGTAGGAACGCTGTATAAGAGCGCGTAGTTTTTCTGATAGCACTTCTGAAATTGCATAACAAGGTATTGATTGGGTAGCATCCGATAACTTATCAGAATACGCATGTGATACCTGTTTTTGTTCTACAGGAAAAAGCATGGTCTCGTATAAAATTATTTCAATTTTAATGCTGGTTGTCCAACGCTCTGGTACTGGTGGTGCCTGATTTTTGATGTGGTCTGCACCCCAGAATTTAATGAGTGCTGCATAACCTGTTAATCTATCTTTGTGTTTAAGAGGTTTCAGTTCATGAACATGTAATGGAACGTCTGTTCGCTCCGTTACCAATTTCATTATTCGAGCAAGTAATTTTTTATCCAATACAAAATCAGGATTAACAGAAGTAAAATCCAGATCTTCGGAAAAACGATAATCCGGGAAATAACATTTCTTCAGACAAGTACCACCTTTAAATATCAAGCTTTCTCTACATTCCGGAATAGAGAATATAGCGTCAAGGAAGTGACCCAATACCCAGTCTTTGTCTATGGTACTTTTAGCTACTCCTTTTTCTTCTGCCAGCGTTTCTATTTTTCGTTTAAGTATCATCAGTATTGTTTATTTGTAATGTCCAGTATTTCTTCTTTGGTAATGTTCAATCGTAATTTCCACTCGCCCACAAAATCGCCTTTTTCACCGCCTTGCGGATCGAACAGATTGTATTTAGGATTTACCTGTTCTTTGGCGTAGCGAATAAATGTTTTCAGTCCTGGTTTATCCAACAGCTCTGCCAGATAGCCCATGCGCTTAGTGGCTGCGATATTGTTGATGGCTTTACAGTAAGCAATCATATTGTCGGAAGATAGTTTGGCCTGACTGAATGCTCCCAACAATTCTGCGTATCCTCCCGAATATTGTGAGAGGTCGAAACAATCTACTATCGTTTTGTCTATGTCTGTAATCTGATAGGCATGGCTTCCATATCCTTCTTTAATTACTCCTGTTCTTTTGCCGGCAGCTATTCTTATAAATTTGTATGATGTACCAAAAACAGTCTTATCTTTTTTTGCATGAGTAGTCTGGATGAATATGGTATTTGAAAACTGTTCGGTAAGCCCGTGTCTGTTCAACGCTGTCCAATAGGATACTGCTCCTTGCTGAACGATGAACGTACCAATGGCCAATTCATCCCTGAAATTGGCTCGACAGAATTTTCCACGTTCAATTCTTGAAAGGAATTCTTTATGTACCAGGTTTTCCAGAACTTCATTCAGATTTTCGAATTTTTTGTTTATCTGCTGTTCGACTTCATTAAAATGAAAAATATCAATCTCATATTCATCTAACAGCTTCATAAACTCCATTTGCTGCTGAGTGAGGTTTCCTGATATGTATACGCTGTCTGCCATTATTACCTTTCGTTTTATCAAAAGACCTAAAAAATGGGTCTTATCGTTAATCGAAAGGTAAAGTTAGTAAATTATTTAATTAAATACCAAGATATTGATTGTAAATAGATTGATAGCCGGATGAATAGATATTTATACAGAAAAGTCTTTCTACTGCAAAATACTAAATGATTCTGTAATAAAACCTCCGGTATACCGGAACGGTCAAAAAAGATGATTGAGATATTTTCAATTAGGAGTATGTCGAAGTGAAAGATACGGAATTAACAGATGTACCTGACGTTATAGGGTTAACCTGTTATAATGATCTTTTTTTTTGTTTTTAGACAATTCTAGTACAGTTTCTATATAGTAATATTATATACTAAAAGATAAAAATCCATTTTTTGTCCACGCAAAACATTAAATAATTTTGCCATGTAGCTAAATGCGATGGGTCTAATTGGACTGAACTAGAAAGTGGGTCAGGAGAATTAAATGCAAAACAGTCCTATCACCAATAGGTTTAAAATAGATACATAGATATTTTAAACAGAATTAAATATTATTCACGTACAGATAGAGTTAATATCTTTGTTTATATAAACAATTAACTATGACAATAGATCAGATAAAACAAGCAATTCAAGGCGAATGGATGAGCGTTGCTCCCGAAATCCGTCCCAGTAGTTTAAAAAATGCTGATGGCAGCTTAAAACCTTTTTATCTCAAAAGGGAATTTAAATATATGGCTGGTGATAAGTTTGAACTAACTATTACCAACCTTGCAGACCCTTACGGCAATATCTCTTTAGCTAGGCTATTTATCAAAGGTAGCGTGTACTGGCAGGGAAATCATTCTATTGCCGCAGACGCACAAAAAGTAGATTTTATAGCTGATGAAGCTTATGAAGTAACTCCGTTACTCCAGGGTTTTGCTGATATATTGAACCAATTAGCTAAGGATGGTTATTCTAAATGGGAAGTCAATCGAGCGCAGAGTATATTAAAACAGAATTTTGCCCCTTTTGGTCTTGCAGAAGGGCAGATCTTTGCAGAGTATGATCTGATTTATTTCTACAACGATATGATGTTCTGGGGCGCCCGCAATATAGACGGACGCGGTTTTGATAAAGAGGAAAACAGACCGACTAATCTGCAGATACCTTTGGTAAGGAAGAAATAACCTAAAAGAGTGATTCACCTAGTAAGAAGAACAAAAAGTACATAGGAGGTACGCAATTCCAATTATCTCCATGGCAAAAGAAATAAATGATTATGTAATAAGACTTCCGGTATACCGGAGACCTAGTTTATCGCAAAATTATTAAGCATTTTGCAATCGCTTATAATTAATTCAAGTAGGTTCAAAGGAAACTACAGTTTTTCAAAACCAGCATGACAATGAAAATTCCGACTATACATGGATATATCGACAGAAGAATTTTAATCAATTTCACGGCTGACCCAAAAGCAGTAGAGAAAATTATTCCGTTTCCTTTTAGACCAAAAATTTATAAGGACAAAGCTATCGTTGGAATTTGTCTAATCAGACTAAAAAAGATAAAACCAAAAGGACTTCCTGACTTTATTGGAGTAAACTCTGAAAATGGAGCTCATAGAATTGCGGTAGAATGGGACGAAAATGGTGTAACAAAATCAGGTGTTTACATTCCTCGTAGAGACACTTCACTGAAATTAAACGCTCTTATTGGCGGACGAGTATTTCCTGGCAAACACTATTATGCAAAATTCAACGTAGCAGAAAAAAACGGAAATTATCATATTGACTTTACAAGTTCGGACGATACCGAAATATTTATTGATGCTACTGAAACAAAGTTGTTTAATGGCAAATCAATTTTTGGAACATTAGAAAATGCTTCTGACTTTTTTGAAAATGGCGACCTTGGCTATTCACCAAACAAAGGCAAATTTGACGGACTTAGATTAAAAGCATATAAATGGGAAGTTAGACCACTTGATGTTTTAAAAGTGAAATCAAGCTTTTTTGAAAATGAAGAAATTTTTCCAAAAGGTTCGGTTACTTTTGACAACGCATTATTAATGACAAACATTGAACATGAATGGAAAAGTGAAACGGATAAATAAACACTGGCTATAACAGGTGCTTGGCAAAAGCGGGTTCAGTGCTTCGAAATCCGCTTCTTCGCCAAGCGCCAAACCGTTAGGTACTATTTTGAAATGATAATAGAAACATTATATAAATACAGTTACACATTTAGTAAAAGACAATTATTCAACATCCTCTTTGGACTTGGAATGATTGGATTTGCAATATTTCTGTTCTTTCAATTTGACATAGACGACACTCGAATAATTCTCATCTGTATATTTTTGTTTTTAGGAATCATTCCTTTATTAATTACATTACATTTTTTCTTAAGAAGTAAAAATATTGATGTTTCTATTATAATTGGCAAAGGAATAATGGAAGTAAATCAGAATGGAGTAAATACAAGTTTAAGATTAGAAGATATAAAACATCTAGAAATTCATGAGCATAAAGGGTTGGGTTTTTATGAATTTGATTTTGATTATGCTAAATACATTTTTAACGACGGTAAATATTGTATTGTAACTAGTTTTATGACCAATGGATACTTCATTCCAAAAGGAATTGAACCTATTATAACAAAAGAATTTTTACCTTTAATATGGAAACGAACTAATATCTAAACTATAAACAGTGGCTAATAATACATATAAGTTATAGCGGTGCGTTTATCAGTAAATAATTAAGCTCTTTCATACTCCGCCAATGTCGAATTCAAAACTGAAATAATTAAATAACTACACATAAAGAAGGTGAAATGAATTCTCTATTAACACGAAGTGTTATTCAAACTAAAATTAAATGAAAGACATGAAAATTGCCATAATATCCGCCAGCGTACGAACAGGTAGAAACAGCCACAGGGTAGCTTTGTTCTTTAAAAATTATATTGAAACGAATGGCTTAGCTTCTGTTGAAGTGTTAGATTTGCAAAAATACCAATTTCCAATCTTTGAGGAACGATTAAAATTTCAAAAAAATCCTTCTCCAGAAACAATTGAATTTGCCGAAAAAATAAAATCTATGGATGGAATTATCATCGTAACACCTGAATATAATGGTGGATATCCGGCAAGTTTAAAAAACGTTATAGATCTATTAAATGACGAATGGAAAAGAAAACCAATTGCTATTTCAACAATTTCAGCAGGTGGCTTTGGAGGGATGCAAGTAATTACATCACTTCAGTTTTCTTTGTGGAAGTTGCAGGCATGGACAGTGCCTGCAATGTTCCCAGTACCCAAAGTGAGTGAAGCTTATGATGAACAGGGCAACCCAAGTGATAAAGTAGGTACAGAAAAAAGGGCGAAATCATTTATTGATGAATTACTTTGGTGTATAGAAGCCAAAAGTAAAATGACAAACTAAACTTCACGAACAGGAATATTATTATCTAATCTGCATAACATGTAACATCATAAAGGGGCGAAGTAATTTATGTACCTAACATCATTATTATATTCTTATAAACTCCTCGAAGAGAGCCAAATCCTGCATCAAAAGGTTCGACTTTTGAAACGTTGGCTTTCTACTCTTGAAATAAGCCACTGTAAAACAGTGGCTTATTTTTTTTTGTCATAATTTTTTATCATAAATAGCTTTATATTAAAGTGTTAATAGTTCGAGTCCCCTTTGAATAAAAAATGCTTATGAAAAAACATCCTGACTACAGCCCGATAATATCAGAAGACTAATGAAAGAAGACTTCATTAGAGACCAAGAATATGAGGCTATAATTGATTTTACTAAGCAGTATTGTGAAATTGTTGTAAGTATATATTTTCAGGAATTAACGAAAAAGGAATCATCCTAAAAGAAGGATTGATTGCATTTTCGCGGTTCGATTTTTAATCATTTCATTATTGACTTACCTTGAAGTAAGTGCTTACGTTGCGGTAACCACTTACTTTTGGTAAGTAAATAAAATTACATTTGTTAAGTAAAAAACAAATGGCAATGGAAAGAAGAGATTTTATTAAAGGTTCCGCAATTATAGGAGCAACAATATTAACTCCTGCTATTATCAAAGCATCCGGTTTGTTATCATCCATGTCGGAAAGAAAAGTTCATAAGGTGATTTCCGCTGATAGGACGATGATTCAAACATTACCATTACTCCGTTCATTCGCAGGTGATGATACAGACTTCGTGTCTCCTTATGTAGTTTTCGATGAATTTGGCCCTATAAACATTAAACCTCATAATCCCATCCGTGTTGATGCACACCCACATGCAGGGATAATTCCTATGACCTATTTTCTATCCGGGACAGGACATCATCGTGATAGTTTGAACAATGATTATCAGTATGGGAAAAGTGATTTTCTTGTTTTTACATCTGGTAAAGGAGCCATTCATATGGAAGAAACCGGACAGAAAATTTATGATGAAGGTGGATTATATCATGGGTTTCAAATATGGCTTAATTTACCCAAACGATTTAAGTTTATTGATCCTTCAACCGTCATGTATCATAAAAGTCAGATGGGGTTGGTACAAACAAATACATATTCAGCAAAGGTAGTATTTGGTGAAGGCTTTGGAGTGAAATCGGAAATAGCGATGCTATTCCCTGTTTTCTATTATCACATAACACTTAACGAAAATTCTAAACTTGAAATTCCAACAGATCCAACACACAATGCGTTCATTTATGTTATCGATGGGGAACTGGAGGTTCAGGGGAATAAAGCTATTCAAAAAAATCAAATGGTTCTTTACGAACGAAATGCTGATTACATTAATGTATTTAGTAAAAAGAAAACAGAATTTTTGGTTTTAGGAGGTAAACCAAACAATGAGCCTGTCTATTCATATGGTCCATTTGTAATGAACACTCGCGATGAAGTCATGCAGTGCATGAGTGATTATAACTCAGGTAAAATGGGTAATCCTGAAGTTGTGAACGGAAATAAATAAATGTTAAAAAACTAAAAAATATGGAATACATCACTTTCGGTCCGGTACATTTGAATGTTACCAACCTGAATAAATCGATTGAATTCTGGATTAATGTTGTAGGAATGCAGGTGCGAAAAGAAGGGAATCCAACAGAGATAGGAACATCTGAGAGAACCTTAATTATGTTACATCCGGATGCTGAAACCCCTTATAAGAAAGGCTATAGCAGCATTTATCATCTTGCCATTCATCTTCCAAGTGAAAGTGAACTTGCCAGATTACTTTTACGATTAATGAAAAGTGGGTGGAAAATATCACCCGTGGATCATATTATCGCCAAATCTATTTATGCAAATGACCCTGATGGCATTAGTATTGAATTTGCTTTTGAGACACCGGAAAGAGTTCGCTCATATGAAATAATGGAGGACGGCTTAAAGGTTATTGATAATGAGGGAAGATTGAAAAGTCCTGTGGAAGCGTTGGATGTTCAATCAGTTTTAAACCATTTGACCGATTATAATACGAATCACCCTTTTCCGAATGAAACGATAGTAGGCCACATGAATCTTCATGTAGGTAATCTACAAACTGCTTATGATTTTTATAAAAAACTAGGCTTTACGGAACATTTCAATTTTCCTCAGTTTGGTTGGGGAGATTTAGGAGCAGGTGGCATTGTAGATCATCGTATAGCAGTAAACACCTGGGCAGGGGTGAACGCACCCAAAGCATTGGCAGGTGCGGCAGGTCTAAAATATTTCACCTTAAAGTATGACTCAAAGGAACTACTTTCAAAGGTTTTGGGAAATATTCCGAACACAGTCGAATATAATGAAGGTTATCTGGTGGAAGATCCGGCTGGAAATAAAATAATGCTTTCGTAAATATATAAATCAACTTAAACTAATAATAAAATGAAAACAAAAACAAATAACATCATCCATTGGGTATTAACTGGATTAGTAGGCATAGTTTTCTTAGGAAGCGGTGCAAGTAAACTTATCGGAAGCGAAGATTCATTAAAGATGGCTCAAGGTTTTGGATTAAGTGCTTCCAATTTTACAATGTTGGGTATTATAGAGATACTTTCTGTATTACTATTTATTTATCCTAGAACAGGAGTTTTGGGAACATTACTTTTAGCTGCTTATATGGGTGGAGCTGTTGCCACACATTTAGAGCACGGACAATCTGTTTTAGCACCAGTAATTATTTCGGCATTTGTTTGGATAGTAGCAGTTCTTAGGTTTTCTGAATTACGAAATAGGATACAAAATAACTAAAGAAAAAGGGAAGATCAGACATCTTCCCTTTTTCTTTATGATTTCAATAATCATTTGCCAATTATTTTCTTACGATGCTGAATCCCCCATAGCATCATTTCTTTTATTAGATTTTCAAGTGTATTGGCATATTCAGTAATATCATATTCAATACTTACCGGGAAGTCATCAAAAACAGTTCTTGTAATTAGTTGATTTTGTTCCAGGTCTTTCAATTCTTTTGCCAAAACCTTTGAAGAAATATTAGGAATGCTTTTTTCTATATCGCTAAAACGTTTATTTCCATGTTTTATAGAAATAATAATCATGATCTTCCACTTACCATTTATAACATCAAGCGTATCTCTTATCGGAAGAATGATTTTACTGCAATCTCCATTGTATTTAGATTCAATTGACTTTTTACTCATATTACTTTCCTTTTGTATTTAACTTACAAAATGAAACCAAATTTAAATAATTAATTTTAAACACACTTGAAAATATAATTTTTAGAACAATATTTGTGTTATAAGGTATTTTAATAAACGGAATTGTATTCACAGATCTAATTAGCTTCAATGAAAAAACGACTTCACATAACTGCCATTTTAACTTCACCAATTATCGCATTATATGGGGTTAGTCCGTTTTACATTTTTGAAAAAATAGATTTAGCGTCATCCTTATTCATTGTTGTGGGAACCACCATAAGCGTTTATATTGTTTGGTTAATACATTTTCTGTTTGAACGAATTTTTCCAAATCAGAATAAAATAGTACGTTTTTTTGCTACATATGCTGTGAACATATCTCTTCGGCTTATATTCGTTTTTGCAAATCCATCGTACCTGTCGGCAGATAAATATCATGCTTTTCCAATAATTACATCATTGGTGTTAAATGCTATCATTATGATAATTATGGATTCTATTATTAAAGAATTTAAGAATGCAGAAGTTGAATCTCAGTTACAGGAATTAAAATTCCAAAATGTAGAATCTCAAAAACAGGTATTAATGCAACAGCTTCAACCGCATTTTCTCTTCAATACATTGAGTACTTTAAAATCATTAATTAAAGATAATCCCTCTTTAGCAGAAGCGTATACAGTAAAATTATCAGACTTTCTAAGGTATACCATTGTTTCTCCAAACCAACAGTTGGTAACAGTAGAAAAAGAAATACAATTTGTAAATGACTATATCGGTTTACAGAATGTTCGTTTTGAAAATGCACTTGAATTCACTATAAAAATTTCTGATGAAATACTAAATAGAAAAGTTCCGGTTCTGTCATTACAAATTCTGGTAGAGAATATTTTTAAACATAATCAGTTTACTGAAAGAAAGCCGTTACGTTTTTCTATTAGTAGTTTTAATGACGATATTATTGTTTGGAATGAAAAGTCAGCCCCACCATTTACCGTAAAAGGTAATACAGGTCTTTCTAATCTCAATGCTAGATATTTATTGATATGTAACAAAGGTATTGACATTATGGAGTCAAATACTGAATTTAAAGTAACTCTTAGCACTATCAATTCATGAATATTCTAATTATTGAAGATGAAAATTATACCGCGAAGGATTTAACCCGTACAATCCTTGAGGTTGAGCCCTCCGCTACTATAATTGATGTAATTAGCAGTGTTGAAGAGGGGAAAGATATTCTCTTGCGATACAAGAATATCGATTTGATTTTTTCAGATATTAAATTGGGTGATGGCTTGAGTTTTGAAATTTTTGAAACCCTAAAAACAGAGATTCCTATCGTATTTTGTACAGCTTATGATGAATACGCCTTACAGGCATTTAAAAACTTTGGTATAGATTATATATTAAAACCATTTTCCAATGAGACGGTAAAAAATGCTTTGCAGAAATTTGCAAAATTATCGGTTAATAAGACAATGAACAATATTGTTGATTATAATAAAATTTTGGACAGTTTAAAAAGTCATTTTCAAACGACAACTAAACCATCTATTATCCTTCACCAGGCAGATAAAATCATACCGATCGAAATCAACAAAATTGCTTTTTTTTATATTGAACATGAAATCGTTTATGCTGTTTCATTTGAACAAAAGAAATTAGCAACTCAATATAAATTGGACACATTGGAAAAGAAGTTTTCCCCTGCCTTTTTTCGGGCCAATCGTCAATTTTTAATTAATCGTACTGCTGTCAAAGAAGTATCTCAGCATTTTCACAGAAAACTCCAGGTTCATTTAACGATACCTTTTGCTGAAACAATAGTAATTGGTAAAGAGAAAGTAACTATTTTTTTAGATTGGTTATCCAATTAGTTAAACTTCACTCCAACGTACGTCCATTTTAATTTCATTTTGTCCATCTCACCTATTATTTCATTTTAGGGCTAGATAGCTTTATGCAAATTTGTGTCATAACAAAACAAATTATGGCACTTAAAATCTTAACAGCTACTTTATTCACCATTCTTTCAATTGGTGTATTTGCTCAGAACCCCGATGCAATCGTTGGCAGGTTTAAAAACGAAGAAAGAAATGAAATCATTGAAATCTATAAGGCTAAAGATGGTTTCTACTATGGAAAAACCCCTGCCGGACAAATCATCCTAAGTAGATTAATGTACAATCCTTCGAATAAATCTTATACAGGTACCATGACACCTCCCGGCAAAGATTTTACAATGAGTGCTACAATAATTATTGAAAGCAACGACAAGCTTAAAATGGTAGTCGAGAAATTAATGATATCAAGAACCAATTATTTAACAAGGATAAAATAATGGTAAGATATTGTCTTTAATAGACACATTTAAAATGGATCTAATCAATAATCATATGATTGCAAAATTAGAAGGTGTATCAAAAGAGTATCAGTTAGGAGACCAAAAAATAATTGCTCTGAACAAAACAGATTTAACAATTAATTTAGGAGAGCTCTTGTTAATCATTGGTCCATCCGGGTCTGGGAAAACTACATTATTATCTTTATTGGGTTGTGTTCTTTATCCTTCCACTGGTAAGCTTTGGGTAAACGATAAATTAGTAAATGATTTAAACCAAAGTGAGCTTGCCCATTTACGTTTAAATACAATCGGATTTATCTTTCAAAATTTTAATCTATTAGCTCCGCTTAATGCAGAGCAAAATGTTATGATGCCCTTGCAGCTAAAAGGGATTAATACTAAAGATGCCCAGAAAAAGGTAGATGCAGCTCTGGAGTTAGTGGGTATGCAAAACCGAAGAAAGAATCTTCCAAAGGAATTATCAGGTGGTCAGCAACAACGCATTGCAATCGCACGAGCATTAGTAACAGAACCTAAACTTATTCTTTGTGATGAACCTACTGCTTCGTTAGATAAAGATTCTATGCATGTTGTTATGAATGAATTACGGGCATTGGCTGATAAAGGAATGGCTGTTGCAGTGGTAACGCATGATCCGAGATTAAAGCAGTATGCTCACAGAATTGTTGAAGTAAATAATGGATTTGTTACAGAAATTGAAGACTCAAATAAATTTTCAGAAAAAATATGAAGACATACAAAATAATTGCCTTACTGGCAGTCACATTATTCATTTACTCATGTGACAATTCAGAAAAAAAAGAAGAAGAGAAAGACAAGGTTGTCGTGGAAAAGGGGACAGATGTTAATAAGATTGTTGGGATGGCTTCTGTAGAGCCATCAACTCGCATCATTTCTTTATTTTCTGATGTAGGCGGAATTGTAGAGAAAATCAACTATGATATTAACTCAGAAGTAAATCCCGGAGATGCGATAATTGTTTTGAAGAAGGATGTTGAAGAGGCTCAATTGCAGCAAGCAAAATCTAAAATGGTTACACAGCAGGCTGTGATCCATGTCAATAAAGCGCAACTGGCTTCAGTTAAAACTAAAATGGATAATGCACAATTGACATACAATAGAAATGTTCTTTTATTGAAATCCGGAGCAGTAACACAACAGGTAACCGATGATAGTAGGTTTGCTTATGAATCTCTACAGGATGATGTCATTGCCGCAGAAGCAAATGTTAAACAACAAGAAGCAAAAATTGGAGAAATACAGGCAGATATCAATTATTATGAGAGCTTAATCGAAAGAAAAACAATTAAAGCTCCCCTAAAAGGCAAGATACTTTCAGTAGATGTAAAATTAGGAAGTAACGTTTCTGTCTCCCAATCTATAGGAGATTTTGCACCAGACGGCTCTTTGATTGCTATTACTGAAGTAGATGAATTATATGCAACGAAAGTAAAAATTGGGATGAAGGCTTATATACGTTCTCAAGGAAAGCTTGATACACTGGCAACCGGAACTGTTATTTTGACTTCTCCTTATTTAAGGAAAAAGACGCTATTCTCTGATAATGCCACCAATATGGAGGACAGACGAGTGAGGGAAGTACGCATATTACTTAATAGTAATGATAAAGTGTTGATTGGAAGTCGAGTTGAATCTGTCATTATCATAAATCCTTAATTAAATCTTATACGGAAATGTTAAAGACCGCATTGTTATTTATAAAATTTGATAAACCCAAATCCATAGGTGCTCTGGTCGGAACGATCATGTCTGTTTTTCTGATTGGCCAACAGTGCGGAGTGTTCATATTTCTGATCAGTGCCATGTCAAGCGTGGTTCGGAATAATTCAGAATATGTTTGGGTTGTAGATAGTAAAACCAGAAATGCCAATGCCCTTGCCCAGCTGGATACACGAATAGGGTTTGAATTGTCAAGTATAGAAGGAGTGGAGAAAGTGTATCCACTGGTCATGGCAGGGGGAGCGGCTAGGTTTAGTAACGGAACTTCTGCCGGGCTTACAATGATTGGTGTCCAGGCTCCGGATTTTGTCGGAGGCCCCTGGAATTTATCGGTTGGAACAAAGGAAGCGATGGTACAGGATAACGCTATTATCACTGATTACTTTGATAAAAAAGTATTAGGTGAAGTTGAGATAGGTGATTACTTCGAAATAAACGGACATAAGGTTTTTAATGCCGGTCTTACAAGAGGAGTAAGAGCTTTCGGAGGTGGCGTGTATACATTTACAACAATTGAAAGAGCAAGGTATTTAGGCAATGTACCAATAAATAAGGTAAGCGCATTTTTGGTAAAAATTAATCCACGCGAAAATGAACAGCAGGTAATCGAAAGGATAAATAAAGATATAAGTGGTGTTACGGCCTGGAACAGTAATGAACTGGCAAAAGAAACCATTCTAACTGTTCTAAAAAGTTCAGGTATTGCTCTCTCTTTTGGCACATTAATAGTTTTCGCATTAATAATCGGCTTTGTAATAATTGGCTTAACACTTTATTCATCTGCTATAGACAGAATAAAGGACTACGGTACTCTAAAAGCGATAGGGGCTAACAATAAATATATTCGAAACTTAATAATCACTCAGGCATTAATTTTTGCTGTAGTTGGATATATTATTGGCTCTGCATTGATTGAAGGTTTTAGAAATGGCGTAGCGAAAGCCGGAACTTTCTTTGACTATCCTTTATGGTTGCGTATTACATTCTTTCTGGTTACTGTTTTGATAGCATTATTAGGCAGTTCATTTGCTATTAGACGAATTATTAAACTAGAACCTGCACAAGTATTCAGAGGCTAAAAATCGATCATAAAATGAAAAATATATTTATAATATCCCTCGTATTGGTAACCACGTCTTGCTTGGCCCAAACAAATACTCTTTCGTTAGATAATGCTATAGGATTAGCTCTTAACAACCGGTACGATCTGAAAATTCAGAAAGTAAATACTCAGGTATCAGAGAAACAACAAAGTGAAGTTGTCACCAGAAGTTTACCTCAAATAACTTCTGATCTGGATATGCGCTATAATAGCCAATTACAAACGAATATTATACCAGGCAGTGCCTTAGGAAGACCTAATTCCTCAGATATTCCTATAAAACTTGGAGCAAAATATAATACTACATTGGCGTTTAATCTGAATCAACCTGTATACAATCCAACCAATATATCAGACAGAAAAATTTCAAATTTACAAGCCGAGTATCAAAGACAAAATGAAACAATAACAGAAATTAATATTAAGCAAGAAGTCACGGAGTCATACTTCTCAGCGCTTTTATGGAAAGAGAAAGTAAAACTTTCTGAAGAGAATGTAAAACGAGCAACCGAAATACATCAATTAAATCAAACATTATCCGGTTCAGGCCAAGTGACCTCTTATGATGTTCAACGTTCCTTTATAGATTTAGAAAATGCTAAAGCAGTCCATGAACAGAATAAAAAAAACTATGAGTTAAGCATTAATGATCTTCTTTATAAAATATCAACAGACTCAATAAAAAATCCTGAACTTTCGGATCATATTACCGATTTAATGGCTCGGTATGAAGTGACGCCTTCAAATACAAATCAAGTAGAAAGAATAGAAATCAGGCAAGAAAAAATACAATCAGATATATATAAACAGAATATTAATAAGCAGAACCTTCTTTGGTTTCCTACGGTATCTGTATATGGTAATTATACCTTCCAATATTTGAATAGTAATTTCACTCCATTGGATGGTAACCATTGGTTCCCCTATAATTATATTGGTTTGAAAGCAAGTATTCCAATATTTGATGGAGGGTTGAAATCGAAAACCGCCCAGGAATATCAGTTGAGAGTAAAAGCTTCTAATTATCGTTTGGCTAAATTAAGCAATGATTATGAACAGGAAGTTTATAGTGCACAGACTAATTTAGACAATACATTATCTGATTTAAATTATCAAAAGAAGAATTTAGAGTTGATAGAAAATCTTTATAGTATTGATAATGATCGATTCAAAAATGGAACTATCAAACAAACGGATCTTAATACTACATACTACACTATGCTGCAAACACAGACGAATTATACGAATGCTGTATACAATTATTTAATTGCAGTAATAAGATATAAAAAATCGTTAGGTGCTTTGTAGTAAAATGTACCAAATTAATATCATAGCTTTAACCTCACAAACTCCTCAAAAAGAGCCAAATCCTGCATCAAAAGGTTCGACTTTTGAAACGTTGGCTCTGCCACGATGCAATTTGTTGCAAGCTAAAACCCTTTAAAAACTGTCTAAAAGCAGAATTTAAAGGGTTTTTTGTTTTAATACATTGTCTTGAATAGCGGTAAAATGCAAAGAAGTGGGGAGTATGTGGAGATTCAAATTAAAGAACCCACCTCAAAATATTTATTTTGATTTTATCAGCCCAAACGGTAAACTTTTTAATTTGAGATAATACAATAGTCTAAAAAGAATATAAAATTATGGCTACTGTACGATTTATTAAAAAGAGTGAAAATGGAAGTATCTATGTTCGTGTAAGGAAAGGACGAATGATAGATCAGATTGCCTCAACAAATTTATTTTTGCCTATCGAGGATTGGGATAAAGATTCTGGATATCCCAAAAGAGGAATTAAAGAGGGTGAAAGAAAGCGAAGTGCGGAATTGATTAGAAATCAGCTTCTAATGATCGAGCGAAATCTAAATCTGAAATTGAATACTATATCAACAAGTTCTGTTTCTAAGAATTGGTTAAATGATATTATTAATCCAAAGCCTGTCGAAGAAATTATAGGTACAATTTCACTTTCGGATTACATTGATATCTATATATCAGATATTAACAAGGGGTTGAAGGAAAGCAGTAAAAGACATGCCTTTACAGTGAAAAGTCTTTTAGTGAAATTTTCAGATGAGACCAAGTTTGATCTCAATATGTTTAATCTGGATAGAATTTTTATAAACAAGTTTAAGTCATGGATGGCTTTAAAAAAATATTCTTTAGGATATAGTTCCAGAACTTTAAAAGCGATCAAAGGTTATTGCAGGCATGCCAATTCTACAAGAGATATTCCAATTAGTAATGATATCAAAAATATAAAAGTAAAATTCGAAAAGAGTTTATTTGTTGTGTTTAATGAAGATGAGTTAGCTAAAATTTATAGTACAAAAATGTCATCCCAACGTCTGGAGAATATAAAGTTGTGGCTGATGGTCTCTTGTTATACAGGTCAACGGGTATCAGATTTTCTTCGATTAACAAAAAAGAATTTGATGTTTGATAATAGAATAGAAAGATATGTTCTTGACTTTGTTCAAATTAAAACTGGGATACATGTAAAATTACCTGTAATGAAAGCTCTTGAAGATATTTTAAAAGTACGTGATTTTAATTTTCCCAAAAGAATAAGTGAAAGGAAATACAATGAGTATTTGAAGGAGGTTTGTAAAGAAGCCGGTATTGATAATCTGGTTGAAGGGAGTAGACAAAATCCGCTGACCAATAGAAAAGAGAAAGGTATTTATCCAAAGTATGAATTGATAACAAGTCATATTGGTAGAAGGACTTTTGCTACAAACAATTATTCAAAAATATCTACTACTGTGTTAATGTATGCTACCGGACATACTAGCATCGATAGCTTTAAGAGATATATCAATAAAACTGAAGACGATAAAATGTTAGAAATATATAAACAATTTAAAGAAAACAATATATAATAGTATGGAAAATATAATAGTAATATCTAAGCCTGATTTAGAAAAAATGATTTATGATGGTGTCATGAATGTATTAAGCAAATTAAAATTGAACAATGAAAAGCTTGAAGAAGATGAATTAATCACGAGAGATGAAGCGGCTAAATTGTTGGATGTAGATTATAGCACGTTGTATCGATGGAAAATGAGGGGATGGATTAATCCTCGACATATGGGTAAGCGAGTATATTTTTTTAAGAAGGAAATACTTTCCAGATTGAAATAATGATTAATTTATACAGGTGTAATACAGAAAAGAGAACTACTGTTAAAACACAATCAACAAATAGAAATGTTTGTAAGGATAGTGCCAAAATTCATGATACTGACAAGATAATGGGTAAAATGTATCTTCCACCTAACAAATGAAATTTAAACATTTAAGTCATTATATAGTTAGACTTTTTACGAAAATGAAATTCTATTTAATTTCATTGCTTTTGCTTTTGATTTTTAGAAATGTGAATGCTGATAATCTAATTAAGAACGAACGTGTTTTTAGTGATAGTTTATCTGTTGAATTATTATCGAAAATTAATCTAAATTCCTTTCTTAATAAAAGAATTATTGATTTCATCGAAAATGATACTATTAGGAATTATGAAAGAATATCTTTTTGGATGAGTAGTCCTGAGTATTTGTCAGGGTTATATGTATATTATAAAAACGACCTATATATTTTTCATTGTTGTCCGAGTAAAATAGTATAATAATTCTGTAAGTCAGTAGATGTATCACTTACAGAATTATTATTTATCAGAAGGTTCATTTATATTATTTGACCAGGAGGTGAATTCGCTTTTCTCCAGGCTGTATATGTGTTTTTAGCAAATTCCAGAAGATCAACATAACTCATTAAGTGCAGGCGTATAACAGTTATCATGTTAGCAAAAGACTTTTTGGTTTCTGCCTTTCTTCGAATAACCACCATTAAGAGCTGAGCAATCAAAACTGAATATATCTGTGATTTAATAGCATTAAGGTTCTCTCCCCAGAAATATCGTAATGGAAAATTCTGTTTTATTTGCTTAAATAACAATTCAATCATCCACCTGCTTTTATATATTAAGGCTATCTGAGTTGCAGGTATCTTAAAGTTATTGCAGATAAATATATACACTTTATTGTCAGGAGCTTTATAGGTAATCCGTCTTAATTTAAGTCTGTATGCTTCATTATTACTATCCTTATAACCTACAGTAATATATTGTTCCTTCACAATACCATAAGAGTTTTTCTTCCTGGTATTATCCGTTATTACTTTAGTTACATGATATACGGCATTATCTTTCATTCTTGTAACAAACCAGATCTGTTGTTTTGTCCATTTAGCATATTGAGAATAATGGTTGTAAGCTTTATCGAATACGATAAAGCTTTCCGGTACTAATTTAAGTTTATGAAGAAACGTTTTATCATGGACTTTAGCCGCAGTGATTCTTACAAATTCAGCAACTCCACTAAAACCATCCATCATTGCATGAACTTTTATACCTCCTTTTTTCCTGGATCCATCCAGGGGATTTCTTCCAACTCCCCGCAGAATTTCACTGAACAGGCTAATGGTACTGCTATCGATTATTTTAAGATTCTTAATACTCAAACCTTTCAACCGGCTGTCCGAGATAAAACTGTGATATTGTTTGAGCAAATCAGAATAAATGGTTTCAAACACCATATAACTTCTATTTCTATTGGCATCTGATAGGGTACTTCTGGATGGGGCTTTATCCAGACCTAAATGTATGAGACGTCCTTCGCAACCCAGCATTCCTTCACAGATCTCCCGTAGTCCATTGCAATAAGAAAAAACACCATACAATAAGCTTGTTAAATGAATCCTAACGGGAATTTTCTTATAATATCTATTACTGTGGTGTTTTTGAGCAGCTTGTGAAATTGTTTCTTTAGAAACAAGTGAAAGTATTTGTGATAATATCGGCTGTCCGACAAATTTCTTATCTTTACCCATCGGTCGATTTGAATGTGAGAACTCAAATTTAACCTTAAAGGGTGGGCTTTTTGTTCACCCTTTTAAATTTTTAGTCGGACAACAATG
>Ga0302185_10000655_pt1 | contig 26120 bp, 31 predicted proteins | sample II_Bog_E1_1_FD_200231 | JGI IMG/M metagenome (GOLD analysis project Ga0302185, IMG submission 200231) | Peat permafrost microbial communities from Stordalen Mire near Abisko, Sweden - II_Bog_E1_2 | ecosystem: Environmental > Terrestrial > Soil > Wetlands > Peat | place: Sweden: Abisko... | reverse complement strand
CATGAAATATTTTGTTGTCATGCAGATGCTTTGTGGCATTGACGAGACTCAGCAGAATTTTCCACACTAATTTGAGGGTTAGGTACGCTGCTACTCGCTGAAGAAGTAATTTTTATGCTTGCGACGGCGGGTGAGTTAGTCTTTCAGCGATTTTTAGAGGTACTCCATGTATATCTTGATGGTATTACCTGTGCCACAGAAGGCGCTAGTCATAGAGATCGTTTACAGGTGATATATGCTTAGAAGATTAGGAATGGGGTGAAGAACACGCTCCTGCATGTTTTCGATGAGGCGTGTTGGGTCCTGATCGCCATACGACAATGTTTTAGTAACAACTTAGAGTTTGGATGTGTTTTTATTACGATAGAGGGAGATCTAACCGAATATTTCATCAATCCTTTATTCCGCGAGTTCGTAGTTATTGAAGAACATTTGCAAAAACTTTGCCCGGCGGTCGGCCGCAAGGTGTGAAGAGTCGTTACCCATTTTAATATGGTTATAATAGTTATAGCATGAGACTAATAAGTTTGATCTTTTTCGTCACTAAATTAAATGATCACTAATAGAGAGGTTTTCTTCCATCTGATTCGCCAAATTATTGATATGTTAACAAATATAATAATTTTGATGAAATAAGCGGTTGATGCAGGTGGGGTAAATCTTGAAGGGGAAGTGACGAGTAGCTTTATTACCGAAAAAAAGGAAGAATAAAATCAAGAGAAGAGATAGGCACAATTATAGAGGATACCCTTTCAATGCTTCAACCTAAGTCTCAATATTTTTGGGACTAAACTCATGTTGGCCAAAGGTGGCTACCAATAATTACTTAAGGAGGCGCCTATCTCGCGATCATTCTATTCTGAAGCCCTCATAATTTTCAAGCAATCTCGATCGAATGACCAGATCTATCCTTTTGAAGAAATATAAGAAATATCCAAATTGGCCTTTATCAGTCACTAAGATAAACTCACCCAGTCAATGTAAGTGATCAAAAGTTAAATGGGGCCTTACCCTCATTTAGTAATGGTTGATTTGGACGCATTTCGCAAGTAGGAGTGGCAATAATAAAAACGCTAGAATTTTATGATGCAAAAAGTATTGGACTGCATCTTTGACAAGGCAAAATAAAAGTAAATCCGAAGTATATGTCGTCTAATACTAGGTGTGACTATTCCCTATTTATGGAGCCACTTCCAATAAAAACCAACGAGGATGCTGTTCAAATTCATCGAGAAGTATCTGTAAGTAGATCTGCTAGTTGGCAGACCCGTGCCCTTCGACAAAATAGTCATTATTAGTCCCGATAGAGAAGTGTTTTAAAAGATGAGCAATATCTTCATGGAGAGGATGGTGAAGATCGATCAAAATGATTGATGCTGACATGATGATGGCTATCACTATTAATAATCCTCAAATAGGAACGCGATAACGCATAAAAATCATTTTTTCAAACTATGGTCAGCATGTAATCTCTTCAAAATTTGAATCTCTTCTTCCCTCTTGCGAATCTCGTCCTATAGACTAATAAATATTTTGGATGGCGTCGCTTTAGCTTTCTTCTTTATGGTTTCACCCGCAGATTTGGAAGTAAAGATTGACTTCTTAGGCGGTGTGCCCAATCTTTTCCGTTTTACAATTAGTTTGCGCTTTAGCCTTGGGACTTGGTTTATTTTATCGCTGTTCTGCAGATCGAAACTATCCGAGTCTTCATTCTTCATTGTAGTGTTCTCGAGTATGTGAAAATGGTCTTCCATCGCATTGCCGAGCTAAACAAATGACTTTTCACTCAAAATCTACGCATTACCGAAAGTGCTATTTAATTTTTTAGAATCAGTGTCTAGGGTGAAAGTTGAACTGAGAGCCTCCTTCATCTATGATAGGTATTATTAGTTTTTTAGAAAGTAAGTCGATTTAGTTGATTTTTTGAAAGGGTTGTGATCAAAATACCCATGGTTGTATATTATTAGGGGATCGGACATGTCCAGAGTTTTACCTTTTTTGCATTTGGAGTACTCTCCTCCTAAAATATCATTGCAGTCCATTTGCTTAGGCAGTTTTCCAACACCATTCTGCTAATTTATTCCATCCTTCCTTGATTGAATGACTGTTGGTGGAGTTGGTGGAAACAGTTCATTCTCTATTCTCACTATTTATTCTTTCTCTATTTTTTCGATAAACTTCCTTTCCTCCGGTTCGAGTTCATGTTCGCTGACGACGACCTCTTCCTCCATCACGACTTACCTTTTCTTAATGCGCTCCTGTTAATTAATCCTGGTTTGTCTGAGTTTGGCATACGTCCAAATGGTCAATATGATGATGACTATAAGCTTGATCTGCTCCTCCATGACTATTTTAATAATATAACAAAGTAAAAATAGTGAGTGACTCCTTTTGCACTGTTTTCATATGTCATCCCTGAAATTCATCCCATTACTCATTCGAAGCATAAAAATGTGTGAAGGGCACATAGGCCTAACAATGTTGTTGCCATTTTGAACTGGATTCATTTAATAATAAAAATATAGAGTTATATGCCGAAAAAAATAAAATTGAAGCCGACATCCATCGAAACTACTCACAACCACAAGAGAGCAAGCTCTGCACCTCGGATCCAAAAGAAGGATTCCTATGTGGGTACATTTGCAGATGCTCCCAACTATTTACAGGACAATGAACATATCGCTGAAGGCTATCGCATAGGCTACAACTCTCCCACCAAAATATTGAAAACTCTCTTCATGATCCACAATGAAACAGTAAACATCTGGACCCATCTAATCGGTACTATCATCGTGTTCTTCTTTATTTTCGAAGGAATAGCCTACGGTATGGAGGAGACCCATATCTTGGGCAAAGTTATCATTAAATAAACCGTAGAACCATATAAAATCAATCAAACCTAATTATTTGCCAGCATGATGGAATCCAACGCCCTTTGTGAGATGCTCAATCAAGGGTTATAGGAGGGGTAGCTCGGGTTTGAATGCCAAGGTATTAACACTACGACCCCTGCATCCGCATCGAATATAATATTTGATCAGACTATCCCCACCTGGCCTATAATGATCTGCTTGCTTGGTGGAGCCATTTGCCTCGCCTGCAGTGCTGTTTTTCATCTGATGCATCCAATGAGTGAAAGTAACCCGCCTCTAATACAGAATCATTCAAAACCTATCGAAGTTTAGATTTCGCGGGAATAGGCATCAACATGGCTTTTTCACCAATTCCAGCCTTTTACTACGCCATGTACTGCGAACTGTAGATTGGAATGACATATATCGTGATTATCGTTATCGCAGGGTTGGTCTCATTTATTAGCTGTCTTTCCGATTGGCTGCACAGACGTTAAAACTTTCTCTTCAAAGTAGTTATTCTCTCCTTCTCAGCAACCGTCTCAGCTTTTGGCCTTACTCACATCATAGTGAATGAGTTTGTGTACGGCAACTATGGAGATGGATTTACCATAGTTCCATCTCTGTATTTCTTCATTACCACTCTGCTGAGTTATCTGGTCGGGTTCATCATTTATATCTATAAGTAAGCTATAAACTATGCAGATGCCCCGAACGCTACAATCCCGGTAAATTCGATATCTGCGGACACAGTCATCAACTGTGGCACGTGTTCGTGTTTATAGCGGTCGTGCTCACCTATTTGGGCTCGCTTGCTAGCTACGAGATCCGTACTCAATGGGGTACCTGCCCGGCTGCCTATTTCAAACATTTCCCTTGAAATGATAACCCATATGTCTAATTTAATCAATGATGAAAATGAAATGAATGTATCAAACTGAAGAATCATTCAACTCCCTTCACGATTTTAATATCGTCAATTTCTACCTTGCAGTAGGGACACACCTCCGAGTCATAGCTCTAAGAACACTCCCTACACATGATCATATGCCGACAGTCAAAGAAAATGATGTTTCTGCAATTGGCGTAGCAAATTATGCACATCTTGTCCTCACCCACCGGCCCCTCAGGAATGAAGTAGGAACGCGTTAGTTTCTACCTTCGGACTTTCAGCACGTTTAGGTACCACTTTATATCGCTCCACAGCCACCGTCCCACCACAATCGTGGACAGCAGCAGAAGACTAACCTTCAAGTATTTTGTTTGCACCTTGCCTTTGAAGTACTAAATCAACTCACTCTTTGAAACAGCTGTGACTGTGGGAATAATCTCTCCGTTTTATATATTGCAGACGGCTAATATGCGTGTATCCTTCATCAAATTCACCTCATAGTTGAGGAACCCAATGACTGGGCCCATCAGCAGCGGTCTGACTGCCCGGTCGTTTCCTACCTTTTTGGTTCTATCTGTCAGCATGATAAAATAATTATTGATCCACTGTCTGAACCGCTTCCAATAGCTGAGTTTGTTAATCTTTTAGAACTATCTTTCTACATCAAAAAAATCGCCTTTTACCTGCCCAAATCCGTTGATCTTTATGTAGTTCCTTCCCTCACGTGGGTTTTTCAATTCAGCGAACCAGGTGTTGGGTATCTCCCCAATTTTGGTGTGTGGCTTAATATTATACGAGAGTTTATGTCTAACCTTTCTGATGATATCGTTGTCTGAAGGCTAGAATTTTAATCGCTAGGCCGAACGGATGGGAAGTGCATATTTTTGTGGTTGGAAATAGTATGGCTGCAACTTTACTATGGCATTTGTTATTTTAGTGTTCTCCAGTCGATTATTGGCGATGAGTTCGTCGATGGTTTATATCTCTGTCTCCGCGATTTCCTCTGACTCCTTAATTGAGCGTAGCAGTCTCCTGATCTATAGAATTAGTAGGGTGCCCAATGTTCCGAGCGTTCCTATCTTCAAAACTTATCGGAGTATCAGTGCCATAGTTAAATATTATCTAAATGAGCAAAATCTTGAAGTGAATTATAATAGATCCAAAGCATGGCTAATTTGGGACTCGACATAAGAATTCCCAGGGAGTCACTCATTAAACTCAGCGAACTGCAGGGCAAATAACTAGTAGTCAAGTTTAGTGGCGGTCGGGAGGTCTGTGGCAAGTTGAAGAGCTGGGACAAACCCATGAATCTCATCCTTGAGAATACTCAGGAGATATTGGGAGTTTAGAACGGCGTTGAGACATCTCGCACCCTCGGTCTTATCATAGTAAAAGGCTCACAAGTAACTGATCCTCAATTTAGATCCAACACATTTCTCTAAAAGATGGCTACTAAGTGATCGAAAACCCGTACGCCCAGCCCGACTAGGAGTGACCTCATAATATCCATAAATGTATTCAAATCTAGGAGATCAGGTATAGCTCATCAGTTTGAGTGACTCCTGAACCGTATCGAAACTTTCCCGTACTCGATGGATCTCATCTTTGAGGAACTGGACGTTGGGAAGGAGGGTCATCAGCATTCTGTAGAGCAGGTTGTTTTATTTTAACAAGTACTCATAGGGCAGCTACAGTTTGGTGTTTTAGGGCAGCTTCTTTTAACCGTTCATAAGGACATACTCGCTCAGCAACTATCGCAGGACAGTGTTTTACTATTTAAGCTGAGAGATGGGCACGTCAATGGGGACTAGCGGTGTTTATAAACTCTTGAGCAGTGCCTCCTTGGAGTAGGTCTTTTAATTGTGCTGGCTAATATACCACAGTAGATTTTCATAGCAGAGTTGATAGATTTCCTCCAGAGTATATGGTACTTTAAGTTCCTCATCAATATCGATAATTCTCTGCTTCATCTGCTCCTGTTTTGTCTTTAAACCCTCCAGGGTTTACTTCATATCCTTGTTTCTTTTTTATGCGTCCTGAACCTCCTTTTCGTAGGCTGCTGTAATCTCGTCCTTCTCCTTCTTGATCTCCTCCAGTTGGTTTACATACTCTTGGTGCTTATCCTTTAACCCTTTCATCTCCTCATCCTCCGCTCCCTCCAACTTTTCATCCAACTCCTTCACATCGTCAGTCAAGGCTTGCTTTTTATTCCTCAGCATTTCTCTGCGAATGCTCATAAAGGCCTACCGTATGTTTCTTGTCTGCGCAACGCTCAACATTCGAAACATGTCCTTGCACTTCTTCACGAAGCTGATAATTACTCGAGTATTTTTCAGTCTGCTGAAGATTTGCTGGATTTTGCCATTGACTATCCGATTTATCGTTCGAATGCCTGAGCGGTACTTCTAGTTCATTTGAAATTGCCTCCAGTTTCCCACTTGCTTCAGCTGACGGATCATCCAAGAGAAATTTGATCGCTTTTTACCCTGGGCAAAAGCGCTCAACAATCTAATCGCAGTTCCTCTTTGCTTCTGAAGGGTAGTTTTCAAGAGCTTAATTTATTTTTATTCCACAAGCAAAGCTTCTTTTTTTACTTGCTGAAACCCTGCCCATTTTGTCAAATAATCCTGCTTTGTGAAAACGCCTTCAATGGTCTGCTTCATGCGTTCCTGTATTCTGATTAGCTTCAAGGGAATAACTCTGATCCTTTCCCAGGAGTACGTCATTCGATTGCTGAATAGTCTCAGAACGAGAAACGACAGCATCTTCGACTTGTTACTAACGCTATGCAATGAGAAATCTTCCTTGATAGATGCCTCCGATCCACTCTAATTTTATGAAGTATTAGGCCTAAGTGAGTTGCTCTTATTACTCATTTTATTTAGATATTTAACTAATGATAATCAAAATAATTAAATTGCCAAGCTCATTGAACTGCCTGCTCTTTCGCTCATAGATGTGGAAAAACAGCCAAGTCGCTCTTAGCCTTATGATATTGCCAATTGTTAATAATATTATTTAATTATACTACCTTCTAATAGCTTAGGATATTTAGCACAATAAACTTGTCAGTTGTGATAAAAACGATATTATAGAGTCCTATCCACGACTAGTGGCCTGAAACTAGCTCCAGATATGCCAAAACCCTTTTTGCCCTTCCCTACAGCACATTCTGACAGGTTCATAATTTTTATTGATATGATATATAAGTTGATGATTCGTCAGCTGTTTGTTATATTAATCGATGAACGTTCTAGAATCCCTTTACGGTAATATCTATATCCTTACTTTCTCAATAATAGGGGTTTCATACCTGGTTTACTACTACATCTTCAGTTATTTCACCGTTCGCATGAAGGGCGACTATGATGTTTCAAAAAAAAATATTGGAAAGTCTCTGCCACCCTACCCTAATGGGTGGTATATTGCCTGCAAAGCCAAGGAACTACTGACGGCCACCACTAAAGCTATCGATATCGCCGGTCAGAACATCACCCTCATGCGAAGCTCCAAAGGAAAGGTGTTTGCACTTCATTCCTATTGCGCGCATATGGGTGCGAACCTAGGTATAGGAGGTGTGGTGGTGAACTAAAAATGTGTGCAGTGTCCCTTTCATGGCTGGCTGTTTGACGGTGAAACTGGACAGCTCGTTGGTAAAAATGTAACTAATCTCAGATCACGATGGCAAGCCTGTTCCCACCAAAACCATCCAATACAACGATGACTTCGGATAAAAAGACTCAAAGGAGGTCAATTGGAAGGAAAAGAAGGAGCATGCCAAACAGAGAGTCTACAAAACGAAGGAAGTCAACGGATTCATCTATGTCTGGATTCACTCCGATCCGTCAGTGGAACCGTACTTCATGATGCTGGAGAACGATAGCTGGATCAGTAAATTTTCGAACAGGGGGCAGACCATCCACGATATCATGTGTCACATCCAAGATATCCCTGAAAATGGTGCGGATATATTCCATTTTAAGTACATCCATAGATACCTGATCGGCAAGTATAAGATGTTGGAAGTGGCATGGACCCCGAAATGGAAGAGGGGTGACGATCCCGACCTTGCCGATCTTTTTGAGCACAGAGACAAGAGCATCAGAGCATTCAAACAGAATATTTACAACACTATCGTAAAACCAATCGAGAACAAGCAATACTATAGTTTCGCCAATGTGGATAACTACCTGGTGGTTCCAATCATTGGCCACATCTTCGTCTTTAACCTCACGATCATCCAAATTGGGCCGGGAATCGTTAACATCTTCCTAAAAACAAAGTTCTTTTAAATTTTGTTCTGCCAGTATATTCAAACTCAGGATAAGTACCACCAGCGACTGTTTCACTAAATGTTTGCTTCTCATTGGCTGCCCTATTGGCTGTCGGCAGTGATGCTGTATGCTGAAAGTTTGCAGGTTTACTACGATATGATAGTCTGGGACGCCAAGCGAGTCAGCTATAAACTGTTTTATAAGGACAACGAGGCGGATCAGTTCATCCGAGGATGGAGGAGTTGGTTCAGCCAGCACTACCAAGGCTGCGACGCGCAGCTCCAGCCTGGTATCCATGATTGGTGAACATTATATTTTGATAAGGTTTTATCGTTTATTATACGAATCTTTAAAGCTCTCACATGGATCAGAGGAATGCTCTCCTTCCATAAATTAATGTTGCGGATAAGTAAAATAATTATTGTTTGTGTCTGTTTCGCATGTTTGATAATAAATTTGATTTAAGTTACTATGGCATAGGACTTTTCTAAGCCCCGCAATTTGGTCGATTCCCTCTTTTAAGATTTAGGGATGGATCTGCCTGAAGAGAGTAATATGCAGAAGGCAGCAGTAGGCTCGAAGCCCAAGCAAGCCAAATATGAAGAGACAACGGATGAGGAGTTCTTCAATATAGACCTCGGAATGGAATCGAATTTTGTAGGGAAGGGAAGTGGGAGAACTGCGAATTCATCCACTTCCAGCTCTCCACAGTCTCAAACAACTGCGGAAGAGACAATACCAGTGAAAAAGACGCCAATGAATCGGTATAAAAGAGGAAAGGCATCGAAAAAACAGCAAGCCAACACCAAAAAGGCAGAGATAGATCTCGATGGCTAAATTGGAGAGGTGGCGGAATGGGCGTAGCGCAAGGCTAACAACTACTAAGATGAATAAGACTTTAATGAGACTGAAAAGGTGGGATAGAGTAAATAGCAGACTTAGATTCGTCGAAAGGTAGAGTAGAAATTGAAGAATGGCTTTAACCATACCAATAATAACGGAGGAGGAGGACTGCGGGCCAAGGCACAGCAGTTGGCGAGGGAGAATTAACTGAAACGTGAGTTATCAGCCATCCCGGAGAGAGAAGAGGAGAATATGAAGGACAGTGTGCCCATCGGTAAGCCGAAGTTAGAAACCCAGTTTTCAATTAAGAAGGAGACGAGTGAAAATGAATCGGGGTTGGAGTTAATTGTTAAAAATCCTGAGGTCATGAAGAATCCCAAAGCCAAAGAGCATACAGAAGAGAAATTGGAGGAGGAAGACGACCCCTGGGATAAAATTAACGAGCGAACTATAAATCAATATAAACAGGTATAGTAGAAGAGGAAATAGCTCAACTTTCAGATGGTGGCTAAATATTTTAAGGAAGAGTTTGTGTTCGATGAGGCTGATATAGATGACGACCAGATAGGCAATGGCCAGCCCCAATAGGAAACATAAGAGGAGATGGGGTGCTTTTAGTCGTTATGTGCATGCTTTATGGAAAGCAAACAGAACAAGAGATAAAAGTATAATGTCAAACTGGCCAAAAGACTGGTGGCCATATCCAAAAAACAGCTCGGCAATGGGGAAGAATAGTTTTGGTTGCTACAATAAATATGGGTGAAACTGACCAATAAACCATTTGGTAGATTTGGAGGGCACTGGAACGAGATAGGCTTTCAGAATAGAGACCCAGCCACAGATCTACGAAGCACAGGAGTGTTGTCTCTCCTTCAATGGGTACAATTCATTGAGTCTCATCAAAAGTACAACCCATCTCATATAGATAGTCAAAATCCTTTTTTACTTGGAGCACTTAAAATGAATTTCCACTTGCCCTTACACACATAAAGATGACTGGAGTGTTCTTAGGTTTGCTGGCTCAAGGGAAAATAAACATCTCATCATGGGAGTAGGCCCAAAGGGGTTATAACTGCTTGATAATGGGCATCTTTAAAAAGATGATGAAGGTCTTCAAGCAGGGCGATACTTTAGGAAATACTGTTGAAGAAGGAGCTCGCGATATAAAAGATTAGTATCAAAAGTTGAAGGTCGGCTACGATAGTTAATTCAAAAAGAGTAAAAAATGATATCTTTGGTATTTGTGAGTTAAATTGGAATGCCATAAGAATCAGCGATTGCCTCATTTATTAAGTTCCGCTTGTTCTATATCCGATGGTTATTGATAGTAGCCCACAGTCATCATAAAGGCACTCAGGTAGAAAATGGCCGATATTATTATCGATAGTGTATCCGTGAGATTGGAAATGTACATAATGAGTGCAAGTATGGCAAAGTGGATGAGAAGATGCACCATTATTCCATAGAGAGAGGGGGTGAGCTGAACATTCATTAATTTAGTGAGGACGGTCGAAACCACTATCAGTATTGCAATAGTCAGAAGTCCAGCCAGATTCAAGTACACACAGAAATAAGCTGTGGTTGGTAGGAGTGCTTCTTAGATATCAAAATACTTATCCAGGCGATGTGATGAAATCCTTTACTTTGTCCTACTCGAAGCAGCTCTTTCTCGGATTACATTAGTTATACACTATAATATGTATAGCCACCATATGCAAAAATGATGTTTTACGCCATTTATTTACAGAATTATAAAACTAAACAAAGGAACTGTGTTTATTACAAAAGGGCTATTAGATATATATAAGTAGTTATATTGGCTGGTTAGTTTTATAATATTGCCATATGTCGGATGAACCTGAAGAAGATAGATAGAGTCAATCCTATCGCCTCAATAGAAACAAGGACATCATCACCATTCGCAAAAAAAACAGGGAAAGCCAACTTTGGAAGCGTCGGCTCGCTTTTTCGAGCGAAGACATCAGGCAAAGTCAGCATTAATCAGCCGAAGTTATTGATCGAAGAGCTGAAGTGATAATACTGGATGAGAGTTTAAGACCTGAAATTGAAAGGTACTCTTATTGAGAGGTAGGTTTATCAAGATGGACGTCACTGCAGAAATGCTTAACTCATTTTGTGAAGATGTAAACAGTTCGGATATCCTCGCTCGACATCGTGGAATCATCGGCATGAGAAGACTGATCGCTTCATGCAACGACTTACCTCTCTAAAGTATTTTGAATACTGATATGCTCAACACTCTCTTCTAATTTTGCCAGCAGAGTGAATACCCTCAGTTGTAACTGTAATCCCTTTAAATTTTGGCCAATCTAGCCAACGACAAATATGAAACCAGCTCACAGATGATCGAGCTCATGGTTAATAGAGGAGTGATGGACTTGCTTGTCTTTCTCCTTTCAAGTGAGCACGTAAATATTCAACAGACTGCGCTGTGGTGTCTTGGCAATATATCTTGTGATAGGGCTTAGCATCGCAGCAAAATTATTGATCTTGGTTTAATCAGCAAAATCATTGATACTGTAAATCTAACCAACGAGAAAATAATCATCGAATATAGCTGTTGGATGCTTTCCACCCTGTGCCGAGGGGACCCCTTGCCCGAATACCATAAAATCAAATCGGTAATTCCTTTGCTGTGCTGCATGCTCTAAAGCGGATGCATTGTAGATAAATAGATCTTCACTGACTGTTGCTGGGCAATAAGCAACCACTGTGAGGGCATGAATGGCAAATAAGCTGACGTGATCAATTCAAACCTGATGGCGAAGTTAATTCCGATGCTGCAGTCCAGCTAATATGAACGATTCCTTTTTGCTGGCCTACGCATCATAGGGAATCTGGCAATTGGCAGCAGCCAAATTGCTGAATATCTGCTCAATCTAAATTTCCTTTCCTTTTTGATGAAATGCATGAATAGCCAACGGACAATCATGAGGAGAGAAGCCTGTTGGGTGATATCCAACATTACTGCCAGCGAAGAAAAGCATGTATACAACTATCTATGAAGATTACAACTGTTCTGTCCTACCCCGATCTGATGGCGAAATTGATGAGCATGTTCCGAGTGGATAACGACGACATTAAGGCTGAAATTTGCTATATATTTTCGAATATGACTCATCTCAGTATTCATTTGGACCTGGAAAGATTATTCTGCGAGTATGGAGTGATCGAGTGTTTTCTTGAGCTGCTGTCGTCCAAAAACTGTCGGGTAGTCGTCAAGGGTCTGAAAACATTAAACGTGATCATGAGGATGAGCGATCGGAAAAAGGCGGAATAGACTGATAAGAGTGTGATTTTGATGGAACTGTAGAGATTGAATGGAATTGAAGTGCTATAGGAGTTGCAGTATAACAAATCGGACGAGGTCTATAAATAGGTGTCGAGGATATTGAAGACCTACTTTGTAATTGAGTAGGAGAAGTACGTCGCTATATGATCAGAGATGCCATGATAACTTCAGTATTTAGAATTACTAATCTCTACCATGTTAGGAGATCATGGAGATGTATGTATATAAACAAGAAATTATAGTATATGTATTAAGATATAAAGTTATCACTATCATCCGATCAATTGGAGCACACACATGTACAGACCGTATACTCCAATCGTAATTCCAATCAAATTTATCACTGCGTACATGCCCACACGAACGATAAAGGGTTTGCTATTTCGATAATTCGCTGCATGTCTGCAAGATGAAGGAGTTCCAGTTTGTTATTTATCATCATTTGATGTGATGGATTCCACCAGACTTTCCTCCATTTATTTCTTGTTGCCGTACAGACACCGATAGTGAATAGCTGAGGGGATAAGGTAGATGAAACAGTAGCAAACCACTGCTCCGACCAAATTCATCATCAGAGTTATGGGAAGGTATGGACTGAGAATGCTAAATATAGACGCTACAATCATGAAAGCGATGTTGAAGTTCCTAAAGGTTTTGTCATCAACTTAATCATAAAATAGTTCAATCAGTCGTGTCCTGCTGACCTCTAAAGTACAGGGAAAGACAGTGATCCTCCCAAACAGATATGATGACTCCACAATCAATATTAAGAATTCGCTGAGATAGCAGTTAACCAAGGTTTACTTACATTCCTTCTCCGATATGGCAAAGGCTCCCAGTACTCCAATGAACTCGTAGAGCAGAAAGCCAAGGATATACGCAAAGCACACATCTCGCACGTTATTCTCTTGATGTTTGTTGGGTTTTACAAAAGTTACGACCATCGTGTGGATGGTGAAAGCCAAAGCACAGGTGCCAGCCAAATTTCCAATATCGGTTGACACCCATTTGATTTTATCAGTGTCAATTTGGCCAGAGGCTGCAGTATCGATAAATTTATATACTACGAAAAGGAAATAAAGCACGGCTGAGTATGCTCCATAGCCTGACAGCTTTACCATCAGATTCAGGTTTTTAATGAAGACCATAGCCATCATAGGGAGAAAGATCAAGAGAGTGAGCCACTGCTAACTAAAGGTATCGAAGGCGCATACGTCCTTGGCAGCAATGAGATCCAGACGACCATAGTGATCGAAGAAGAAGTATATTATGGAGTAGAGCTGATCAACAATTAGGTCAATATAGATAATACAGAGCAGGATGAGATAGAACCCAGTGATGAGGCGGAAAAAGCGCTACCATTTCCTTCCTAGAATGCGGCGAATAGTCCACTCGACGTCTTTGTCGTCATCACTCATGTGGAGGACGTAGATACGGCAGGTGATGAAAGAAACCACGCCTGACAGTAGAAGCAAGACAGAACCTGTGACTACTCCTGCTTAGCGGTAGAGTATGGGGAAAGTTAGCATGGCTCCTCCCACCATCGAGTTGAACATAGCTAGTACTGTGTCCAGTGAGGAGTTGGTTTTCTAAACTTTTTACATTATGATCGGATTATACGGTTAATATACTGTTGATTTATAATTCTGGCATCACTTGCTAATTACAGCAATCAAATTGATATGATTAGAATTCAGAGATCACTCAGTAAAGGAGGTTTAGCATCGACTCAGAGAAACATTGCAGCGAACATGAGGCAACTGGGGTTTAGACGAAGTTTTCAGTTAATTTCGCCAGTATTTTCGTGAATTTGGCTTGGAAATGGGCGTATTTGGGTTTGCTGATTGAGTTGTCTAAGATTGTTTCAAGATGAGAGTTGAAGTTTAGATAAATATTTTGTTGGATCGTCTACTGAGTAATGTCGGGAATTGCTTTCGAATCTTTTTCTTTGGATTTATCGAAGTTATGATGAGCAGTGTTAGTATCATCCACTATATCTGACATTTTTATTTATCCTTCTGCTTACTGGCAATTAGGTGCATTCTTAGGCTTCTTCATTTTGCCCTTCTTTTTTGCTGTTTTAAATTCATCAACCAAAGCTGCATTCGGTGGTATTATCACTTCTTCTATCTTGGCTTTACTCATTTCTTCAGGTCTCTAATCTATCTCTATCACTATGGACTCAGTTATTTTAGGATCTGGCACAACAACTGTTTTATCTATTTATTTAATGTTCATTTATTGCTATTTTTCTTTGCGCAAACTGCCCATTGATACTTGTGAATGATTGATGGCAAAATTGTTTATAAAATTATGGTCAGGATGTTGAGGGAGAGGTTGTCTCATTTGATTAATTGGGTTGATCTGATTCACATGATTCATTTGGTTCATCTGATTCATCTGATAGGATTGTGTCTGAGTGAACATTGAGTTTGGATTTTGAGCAAAACAGTAAGGAGATCCACCACCCATGTAGTTTTGGGAAGACGGGTTCACCATGAAAGATGAAGGCTGGTTCATGAGGTACTCATTGGGGGTAGGGAAGGGAACGTAGTTGTAGATCGCCATTTGGCTCTGCTCATAGTTTCTCCTTGATTCCTCGTAGCTCGAAAAGTGCGGTCTTTCGTTGTACTCGGAGAAAGAGTTATTGTACATGTTGCCCATGGGCCTCCCTTGATCAAATTTACTATCCAAAGAGGGCTTCGTCTTGGTTTCAATAGAGGTGTAAGATCGATTGGTTTTGTTGGCTTTAGCTTCCTCCATAAACTTCTTGACATCTAGTCGCTCCTTCTTGACAATTTTCATTCCTCTATGAAATTAATATTTGTTCCTCGAACGATTAAGTTTGTCTGTGAAAGAACTGACTGCAAATTAGTCAAAAATATAAAATATAACAGTTACAGCATACTAATTTATATCCTTCAAAGATGCAGATTTGGAATCAAAGTAAATGAAAATCCAACAAAGCCATATTAACAATGTTAAAGTTATAAAGGTTTGTGAATTGATAATAACTTGCATCTTGTCAGTTTTATATTATGAAGGTTGTAAAATCGAGAGCCTTCAAGGATAGGCTCAAGGGGCACAAAGAGTCTGTTATTGCACTGTTTTCACCCTATGGGGACGATGGTCACATGCTCTATAGTATCTCCAAGGACGGCTCAGTGAGAGGTACGTGTATTGCCACTTAGGATGGGACCTTGCGAAGCGATAGATCACCATCAAGTCACTGCTTGATAAGAAATTAAAAGGGAAGCAGGAGGAGGAAGAGTAGGCAATATTCTAGGCCTAAGGCAAATAAGAAAAAAAGGTACGAACTCTCTTCATTCAGGAATAGGAACAGAAATCGCAAGCAAGAGAGGAGATCGTCTCCGCCTGCTTCACTGAAAAGTCCGTTTTCGGCAGTTTTGAAGACGGAACTATCGTGCAGTGGAGTTTTACCAATCTGGGTATGATTTTGCAGCAATTTGTTGGGCATACCAAGCGAGTCTGCAACTTATACGTGGTCGACAACATTCTGGTCAGCGGTTCATACGACAGCACTATCCGAACATGGAAAATCAACTCTGACGGTTTCTTTGATACTGTTTCAACCAGTGAGGCGGAGTTTGTTTACAAAACCAGCGGGCCTGTGAGCTGCATCCGCCCGGGATAAAATCGCAGCATCTACGCAATCGTCAACCGCAACATCTTCTACCACATCGACATGCAGACCAATAAGATCATCAAGTGCATCAAATTCAATAAGCACTCCATCACCACTTTTTTCTGTCAGGACAACCAGCTAGTCTTCGGAAATATTGAAAATAAGATACTGATCTACGACCTCAATACTTTTGACCCTGAGAATGCAGACGTAAGAAAAGGGATATTTAGAAATTTGTGCAAAAGAAGATTATAGAGGGGCTTGGAGGGTGGGTGCTGACTTTGGAGTTCTCAAGCTCACATCTCTACGCTGGTTGTGATGACCGTAAGATTAGAGTGTATAAATGGCCAGATATGGTGGAGGCTGAGGAATTGGGTGGTCATGATGACGGCATCATCTCCTTATCCTTTGCAGATCATATGCTCTATTCTGGTAGTTACGATCATTCCATTCGTTCTTGGGACGTAAAGGAGATGATGCAGCGCATAAGTGAACGCAACTACATGTCCTTCGAGGATGTGTAGTCCAAGAAATACGAGGTTTACTACGGGGTGGTCTTCAAGAACAAAAAGAAGAAGCTTCCCTCCAAGAAGAAGAAGTGATCAGCTCTATCATAACTTGACATTTTTATACAAATAAACTAAACTTCCTCATCACTCATCCGTGAACATGTTCTACTCCTGTTCACCGGCTTACTCGTAATCCTCGCTGTAGTTTTTAAGGATCTGTTCCTTGAGAGAGAGACTGTTGTAGTGGAATAAACTTTCGATGACAGCGAGTGGGTTCTTTTGCATCAGTTTTATGAAGGAAAGACAAATGTTTTGAATAAGTTTGGCCTTTTCCTTGTTCTTTCTGGTCCATTCTGAGCAGGCGAGAATTTTCTGAAAAATGCAAAGTGTTTCAGCCTGGAAGAAGAGCCACTCCCCCGCCAGAAGTTTCTTAACCTGTGAGATGTAATAGAAGATGGCTTCATTGAGGTCCTCATCGTTTTAGAGAAACCTTTCGTTCCTCAAAAATACAATGTATTTATTTATTACACTGTACTATGAGATAATGGCGAACTCCGTCTTTTAGTTGTACTTTCGCTACTGGAAGCGCTACTAATCAATCTACGCCCGACGGGCTTCCCTGCGCTCATGGTCGGAGTCGTACTCACTCAAATCCACCAGCTCGTTTTCATCATCGTCTTCTGCTCGATTCTTCTTTCTCTTCAGTAATTTGCTGGTTTGGATCGTGAGGACCTTTCCTTCAGAATATACTGACAGCAGTTTAAAGAATTTGTGCGTGATCTTGATGAGCAAAGCCAGAATGCCTTCATGATTAATTATATTAAACCCTTAGCGTAATATCTTTGCAATGTCGTGCCGAAACATGTTGGCCATGAGAATGTTGGCGTTCTTGCGGTCACTGAGCGATAGAGAGGTGGAGATGTCAATTATTACGTCGAGGTAGGAGTTGAAGACCATCAAACCTGCGTTGTACATGTTAATCCGGAACAATTTCTTCTTTTAGCGGGTAGATTCACGCAGAAGCAGCTTGTAGAAGAGTTCAAAGTGTGCGGTCTGCATCACCTACACCACCCAACTCAGACTGAACTCCACTCTGCACTTCTACACCTCTGAAATAGCCTATCTGAAGAGATAATTACAGTTGCTCTCTCCTTATGGTATTTTGCTCTGACCACCTGCAGCGCCCAGCTGCAGAGGAGCAGATACTGCATTACATTGTTCTCAGAGACCTTAACCGATTATCGGAAGATGTTGTCGAATACTATCTTGATGAGCTGTTCGAATTCAACTTCTAGAAATTCTCGAGATAGTTCGAGGACCACTTCGTAGATGTTGACAGTTTTGTTACCTGTTTAGAACTGCATCTGCATGAACTAGATATAAATTGGGGTACGTTTTCAGGAAAGGATTCAGAAGAGAGGTTGACTACTTTTTTATAGTCAGTCATTCTGATTGGCATTTTCTTTTGGTTTTGGTGTGGTTGCTAAGGCTCCGCTTACAATTTATGCACAACTCTTTTGATTCCCGCCTCATTGGTCACTTTAAACATGGGCATGAACTTGCTATGCCGAACTGGCATGGGTTTCGTAGATGCCCTTGAAGCCATCACATACTTCGAAAGCTCATTTGATTTATTCTTCGAGGAGTAGAGCAAATTGGGTTCAAAACAGGTGAACGTGTAATAGAATATCTCAAGGAGGGGGATGTCTATCTTTTCCATGAGGGCTGTACGGTCGGTCTGCAGAATATACAGCAGAGGATTGAACATATCCTCCTTGATAAAGGCAGCAAGTAAATGGTTATGCAGATCCGGGTACTTCTCGCTCAGCGGGATCTGCACTAAATTGCGCAGTAGCAGTATAATAAACTCCATCATTTGCATGTGAGGGCGCAGTCGGTTTTGCTCTGGTGTTTTGTAGTAGTCTGCAATGTGAACGATCAATATTTGGAAACACTCATGTCGGATAAACGATTGTTTGTATTCCTGCAAGCTTTGAGTCAATTTTTATTTTTAATTTCCCAGCAACTCGTCGCTGGGTTTGGTGGTCAGCAGAGCAAGCAAAGCCACCAGCCAGAAAGAGAGCTTTTTGTCCTAGACCTGCAGAATCAGCAATTCGAGCAAATCACTTTCCACGATGTTATAGTCGGCAAGGATTAGCTTTGACTTAGGGTTCGCTGGTACGTCTTGCCTTATAAATTTAACTAAATCTTTGACCGCCTCCTCACAGTGCACGCCCTTTATGTAAGCCTATAGGACCCTATCCTGTTGCCTGATGTTGCGCACACCTCCCAGTCCCTGAATCGAAAACACAATTTTGGTTTTAAGATCTTCCAACTCATGCTCGTTATCATGGTCAACCATGCGCTACAGGTCATCCTCAACTCCGAGTTCGCGCCTTTGAATTTACAGATCGCCTATCTAATCCATTTCCCGCTAATTTATAATATCAATAATGAGGACGCGACTTAAATAAATTATAGAGTAGTTTTGTCAAACGAAAACAAGATATAAAAATATGCAAGATCTGTCAGTAACGCTGCTGCCGGCGCTTCTTGGGCTACGTGTAGTCTTGGAACAGATTTTGGATTTCTGTAGTACGCAGCAGCATCTCTGACTCTTCATTTGGAATCGTTTGAGATGTACTCTCCATCTCCCTCTGATAGTCTTGACTTTATGTAATAACCTGAATAACGAATATTATACGCCTGGGATGAAAGGAGGGGGCAACTACTTGCGGCACAGCTTGCGCCAGTTAATGTTGCTTAGCCACTCGTGTTTTTTCAGTTACTCAATGCCACCATAGCCCAACCGAGACTACTTATTACGCCTGAGCAGTTTGTTCACAAAATTCATCGATTACGCACTCCATCCATTCGGCAACTCTCTCTCAGTAATTCTGGCCTGGTGCGCAAGTATCTTATCGCGAATTTCCTTTCGTGTTTCTCCTAAATAGGGTCGCTGAATGAGCACAAATTTACCGAGCCCATCATCATCTCATAGACGATGACTCCCAAGGCAAAGTAATCAGCTTCAAAGGAATGGTTCATTCTGCAGATTACCTCAGGAGCCATATATCCAGGAGTTCCACTTGTTTCATCAGAGTTATTCTCTCTTTTCTTGCGGGCAACTCCAAAATCAGTGATCCTCAGATAGCCACTCTCCTCAAAAACCAAATTCTATGGTTTTAAATCTCGATGAATGACTCCCTTCGAGTGAGTGTACTCCAAAGCAGCAATGATACAAGCAGCAATAAACTCTAAATATTTCATTGGTTACTAGTCTGCTCCTCGTTGAAAAATTCATAGAAGCAGAGGTGGTAGCGCAAGTCTCCACCTCGAAGATACTCCATTGTCATGAAGAGAAACTCCCTGTCCTGGAAATAGGATTTCATGTTGATGATAAAGGGGTTGCTCAGCTCCTACAGAATTGATTTTTAGTTAATGACTGAACCCACACTCTTCTTGAGCAGTACTCTAAATTGCTAGTTACTTACTTTGATTTTGAGATTTATTTCATGGCTAAGATCTGTCCGGTCTTTTTTTACTCCACTTTCCAGACCCGTCCGAATCCTCCCGAACCCACCTGATACAGAAGTTTATAATCGTTTCTGCTTTTTTATTTGGAGAGGGGAAGTTAAGTTTCGAAGGGCGTTGATACGTATGATGTGTTGGGACTGATGAAGGTGGATTGATAGTTGTTGTTCTACTTGACCGATTTTTTAATGCTCATGGGTTTGGGGGTAGCTGTTGCGAATTTCAAAGTTTTCAGGGATTCGGCCTGTTTTGAATTAATGGAGATTGGAGTGGGTTTGGGCACGCAGAGATTCAACGCGAACTTAAGGCTGAGTTTATCAGTGCGGTCGTTGACCTTAATGAAGAGGCTGGAGGTAGACGATAGTTTTTTCTTTTTGTCTTGAACTTTCTTGATCATTTTCTATCTGTGAATGCAATTCTATTTTAAGAATATAATCAGTATACAGTCAGTCCACCTCATTATCCACTATTGAGAATTTATCGGATATAAATCAGTCAGAACTTGAAGTTGTAAGGGAGAAGCTCTAATTTCTGCAGAGATAATTCAAGAAGCATAATAAATTGGCAATTGAGTCTAATTTATCTTTTTTATCAATGTGATTCTAAATAAGCTAATCTTATGTAGTATAAAGGATTCATATCGGAAATGATCATATTTCAACTTGAACAAGAGTGGGTTGCTCAGTCACTTTGACATCTCCAGCTGGAGGGAAACAAATCTCAGGTTTATACTCGCAAAACTCACTGGTGATTGGAGAGGGAGCAACGTTCATCTTTTACAGTGCTCTTTGGTTTTCCACCAATTTGGCCACAAGCTCGTGCAAAATCATTGTCTTTTCTGACCACACCCTAGCGGCAAATGCTGATGATCTCATCCATAAATTGTTCTCGAGGGTATCTTGATTGGACACTTCTCCCCACAGGCACACCTCTGCCCCCAAAATTCGAGACTTATCAACTCCAGTAGGGAACACTACAAAGTTGTCGTAGATATTCTTCCAAACCGAATAAGTTCCTTGAGTCGCATTGAGCCACAAGTTGCCTTGCCCCTTGCTGATGTACAACAGATCGGAAGGTGACAAAATGATCTTACTGTTGGTTCCAGCAGTGACTAAATAACAGATATTATACTTTTAGCTACATCCGTTTGAGCTCCCCAGTAATGCAGGATGTCATTGTCGCCAGTTGTGACGTTGGCTGCGTCGTTGCGCCAAAAGATCGTCCTTCTGTTGACTGGCAAGGCCTGCTTCATCTCAAATCGCCAGTACATCTGCAATTCACCATAGTTTTTGATGTTCTTTAACTTCATGAAAGCCTGAATTTAAGGGCGTAAGTTCCAGCAAGCAGAGGATACCTCGTCCCCACCGAGATGAATGTAGGGCGAGTCTTTAAATAACCCATCGATCTCCTTGACGACATCCTTAGCCAATTCAAAAACCTCGTTCTTGGACACATCAAACTGTCCGTTATATCCTGTCCCTCCAGCGCACTTTATGGTGATATTTTTGTTTTTCCACTCGCTTGCCAATCCCCAAGAGCGTACATGGGCGGGAGTGTCGATTTCAGGAATAATCTTAATTGCATTGAGTTAGCCAACCTTGATAATTGACTTAACATCGTCGATGGAGTATATTTTCTTGGAATTAAATCTGCCAGCCGCAGCGAGTTAAGGATGCGAGCCTAGAACAATAGGGAAGGATTCATCGTCAACAAGGTGCCAGTGGAGGACATTTAATTTGGAGAGCGGCATTGATTCTATCAATCGCTTGATTGTTTACACGCCAAGGAAGTGGCGGGACGAGTCAATCATGATTCCTCGATATTCAACCAAGGGTTCGTCTTTAATAACTGAGTACTGGATGAGGTTCCCTTTGATCATCTGCGAGAGAGATTCTAGCGCATAGACGTACCCTGAATAATCAGCAAACTTGAGATGAATTCCATCCCGATCGACAAGTATTTCGTAGCCTTCTGGTTTTATTTAATCCTCAAAGGTTAGGGTGAGAAGGGTGTGTTCCTTCTAATTAAAGGTGAGTGGCCTTTAGCAAAGCAAATTGTTGTTGAGCCTCTTGAGTATCTTATTGAGATAATACTGCGAGTCGATGTCTTGATGTTGTAGAGCAGCCTGATAAATGTTGCAGACCCCATTTGTGATTGTAAGAAAATCAGCTGAGTACAGTTCAACGACGGGAGGAGGGAATATGAGGGATTGGATGCCGACTAGAATCAACAGCAGGGCAGTTGTTTTCAGCCACATAATGTATCAAACTATATACAGTTATAAATCTCCATTAATTCGAAAGATAATAGTGAAATGCATTTAGTGTATCTTGACAATTTAGGATATCAATCACAGCCCTAAACATTATGAGGAGACAGCCTTGATTTATGAGGAGATCAGATCATTTAATAGATGTCTAAGCTAGATATACTGAAGGTTCAGGCTACTTATTTTAATAACATTTAAATGGAATTACCGAAAACACAGCAGCAGCTTCATAAAGAAGAGCATTTGGACGATTAGCTAGGCTTGAAAGAAGCAGCCAAACGATCAGTTCGACACGCTGAATCAGAGTACGCTTATAATGATACAGTCGCATCCGCATCAACGCAGATGATCAGACCAAGTGCAAACTGTTTTGTTATGCCTTTACCATCGTTCTATTTTTAATAGTCGTTTCGCTGGTAGCTTTCCTTGCATGTTAAAGATAAATAATATAGTGCCTCAGGCTACCATAATACTCTCACCAGATTAAGGACTCGCAGGAACATACGTCGCTTGGTGTGATTTCCCTCTTGGTCTCACGAATGGTGTAGTCAACTGCAATAATTCAACTAGTAACAGTTCAATGGTCGCAGGGCAGTCTGTTGATAATTTGGCTGAACTCAATCAATTTCTCATGTTCTACCTTTACGTCCCAAACCCAAACCTCCAAAATCTCAACGAACAGGTGGATTTCACTCTCTACTAAACGAGCAGAAAATAAGTCAACGGGTCTATCGTAATTTCAACGAGCAACATTGTGACCGAGTTCATGGCAACACTAAACAGCGACGCGGAAGATAGCAACGTACAGGGCAGATTTTTCATTTCCTTCGTGAACAAACTCACATCTTCTGATCAGTTCTATTGGCAGTTGACCTTCAGTAATCAATCAGCATTCAATTCCACCAGTTAATTTCAATTACAGGTACAGATTTCTTTATTTAGTCCATTGTAGTCAATACCCAGTTCACGCTCTTCACTATTATCCTCCGCGTGGTCTTCTTCGCTATTTCAGTTGCTGTCTTAATCATCTTCAATAGACTAATACTAAAAATGCCAAAGGAGAAAATATCGATCGAGCAGCGATTCGTTCAGCTGCTGTCAGCCATAACCTTGACCTTCAACGACCAGTTCTACTTCATCAGTGTTATTTATCCCAATCCAGTCTCGTTTCTAATTACTTATTTAGATCTTTCATCAGTACCTTCTTTATTTGGAACTTTGTCTTCGTGCTGTTTCTTCTGTGGGCCTTCTTTCTCAGTAGGATTCTGCATGAATAAAACGAGGTGGCCTTTACCGACCTCATTTCTAAACCAAAAATAATAATCCTTGTCATTTTCTACGTCATTTTACTCGCGTATAATGGTGCCTATGCCATTAGCCAAACATCAGACCACCCCGTCTTCTCCACCGACAGCTTGCGATCGCCCTCAGTCACCGGGTTAAAAGGCCTAGCTTATGTTGTCTTTGCCTTGGCTGTTGTATACATCATCTACCTTTACATCGGTATCTTTAGCAGCAAGCCTCACCGCATGTGGCGCAGCAGTATCTTCATGTACATTTCCATGTTTTTCTTCATTTCAACCATAATATTCTTCTTCATTGGAGGGTACAATGTCTTCGACTACTCTGCAACCAAAATTATGTTCTACATCACCTTTATGAACATTTATTCATATTTCCTTCAGTATCTATATTCGCCTACCAAGGAGCAGGTGGAAAGATGCGAACGAGGGGAATTTCATAGGTATTTAGGAAGAAACTAGGAACTGTTAGACATACCTGATGATAATGCAGTAGATGTCAACATCTAATTACTGGAGGAACAAAGTAACAAATCAAGTGATAGCCATCGCGATAGTAATCGAGATAGTCAGTAGGACGAGCCTAAGAATAGTGCTAAAAGAAGCAGCATTCGTAAACACAAAAAAGAGTTGCGGAAGCAGCGTAATCTCAACAGTTCCAAAGACATGAAGGAAGATTAAGGCAAACCCTACGACGAATTTGAAGGTAAATCAGATGGTTTCGATTCGCGGTGATCGTTTATGCATAAGTACCAATTATTCATCAGTTAATCTTTATAGTGACAATAATAGTTAATCATGAATGATGGATAGAATGGGCCTCTGAAACCGAAAGGGGACGATGAACATGAATACTACTATTATAAGGATACTGAGGGAAGGATGAAACGAGTGAGAAAACTCAAGTACGAGACGAGACCAGGGTACATACGGCTAAAATTTTTGGAGAAGTTGTACATTAAGTACATTCGGAGCAGCTATGATTCCAAATTGACCTATCAGCCTTGGATACTAGGGTATGGTTATTGTCATTTAGTCTATCAATCGTTTTTCTAATTTATCAGACCACTATGCTATGGAGTCAGAACGACTTGAATCGGGAAATAAAAGCTAGACTTCCCTTCGAGTTCAAAAATTAGCAAGTTACGGAGGTCTATAGACTACTGAAGGAAAGCAAAAAGCAGGGTAATGCCGAAAGCAAGTAAAATAAATAAAATGTGCCCCACCCACCCCGCCATCACGACTTAACTTGATTATACGTGCGACTCACAATCCAACTTTCATAATTTAGCGATGAATCACTCGTTCTTGAATAGCTCATTTTAGACCTCTCTATCCACTATCTACTACCCCTCCTCGATTTCCTCTTCCTCGTCTTCCTACTCCTCCGAGGAGGACTAAATTTATTCATGCTTGCCGAGGAACCACTGTTTGCCTGTGAGTTTAATCTCAGTTTCTTTCTTGGCGGCTTTGTCATTTCTGTGACGCAAATCAAAGTCCTTTTTCCAAGCTACAAAATTTTCAACTGTGACAGGAGTGAATGCTGCAAATTTGGGTCTCTCAAACACCTCCACTTTTTTGTACAGATTAATCTAATCGATTTAATCAAGCTTCCCTTCAACAAGATAGACATTGATCCAGTCCCTTGTTTCTTCAACAATATCAAAAACAACTGGTTTGTGATTACTATTAGCGATGATTTCCTCGATCTTCTTGGTGATGTGGTTAATGTTGTCCCGGGTGATGCCGGCAATGGGCTAAATCTAGTATTTAATTGATGAAGCAGGGTACTGTTTGGTGTGTTCGAACATGAGATTGATTTGGTAGTCAAATTGGTTATCAGTGTAGGGTTTGCAGAGCACGTTGAATTTGTAAGGCGCAGTCTATTTGAGGACGGTAAACTCGTCCAGATATATGTTGGCTAAAGCTGTGAACTCGTCGTTTTGAATTCGCAGGTGTTCAACTTCAGGCATATCCCTCAAATAATAATAATAATGCTGCTATTCTTAAACTAGATATGGAGAAAGACTATCAGTCTGAATTTATAACTTAACTGATGTATCTGCCATTGAGTCCTTTATAAAGTCTATTATGCTTAATAATTGTAATAAATCAACATCATGGTTTTTTACTTGATATTCCATTCTTATTAGGAGCCTGAGCCTCAGTCTGAACTGAAATGGTGGGCTCTTTGAAATCCTTATCATCCTCGGACCATTACTCCTCCTTAATAATTTATCTACTTTGCATTGTCAGGCAAATAGTTTAATATTTATGATTGACTCTAATTTAATTGCTATTGCTTCTGATAGCAGAGGGTCAAGTCTTCTCGAAAAGACTTGTCGATTGTAGAAAGTTGCTTTGCTTGGCTGATTTTACATTTAATTATATTGTGTATGTTTTATTTGATAAAAGGACTCTCTTGTTTTTAAAGATTTGCTTTTAGCTTTAACTTTTTCATAGTGCTTTGATTTATTAACAATTTGCCTCCTCAATAATGGGCCGCTTCTCATCACTCCAATTTTTTTAGATAAATCAATCGGCATTTTATTTCTTTATTTAGCATTATTTTATTCTTTTTAGAATGAAATTTTTTTGAAGAAGAATACGACTGTGCAGCATTTCGTCTAAATTGACCACCAGCAAGTACTGCCTTTGAACATTTACTAACTGTAGGCTGAGTTTGT
>Ga0302185_10000653_pt1 | contig 26125 bp, 18 predicted proteins | sample II_Bog_E1_1_FD_200231 | JGI IMG/M metagenome (GOLD analysis project Ga0302185, IMG submission 200231) | Peat permafrost microbial communities from Stordalen Mire near Abisko, Sweden - II_Bog_E1_2 | ecosystem: Environmental > Terrestrial > Soil > Wetlands > Peat | place: Sweden: Abisko... | reverse complement strand
CAACCCCAACCCCAATAACATTGACAGAAATAACTATATCTCTTTAGCCAATATTGTTTGAAATTTATATAATTTAATTTTATTGTGAATGAACGAAAAAGGAGTTTCCAATAACAGGTATTGGAGAGCTAAAAGTGATGCACTTGATAAATACATGGGATGGGAAGATGATCGCAAAGATCAAAGTGTCTTTAGAGGTTTTATTCATGGAGTCTATCATTGTGCTGTTGGAATTGGAAAAGCAGTTTGCGGAAATTTCACTGGTTCAAGGGCCGAGTTCAAAAGAGCTGGTGAACAATTTAGAAAATTCAGACAACTTGGAAAAAACCCACTAAAATAATGACCTAAACTTGATGAAATATGCTGTTTTTTTGCAAAAATTTTACATACTTATTATTAAATATTGATGATAATTATCTCTTCTAAAAAATCAAAAACCTCTGTCTAAGAAAAAAAGTTTTGAAGAAATTGGGATCTATTTATATTGAGAATATTTACTTAAAAATCATTGGCCTTTCAAATTAATGGAAATATATTATGTTTTGCATTGATTATTTTAATATTAATTTTTAAACTATGAACAATGATTCAATTTTTAGTTCACAAAAGATAAACAAATAAAATATCTTCAGCAAACTGGAAATAATTAACAATACTGGTAACTTAAACAAACATTTAAATCCGGTTACAATTCTCGCTTATATCCTGCCAACTTAAAATACAGAAATGACCAGACTGACGAAACTAAAAATATATTTAGAAAAGATATACTTTCTGATCTTCTTAGAATGGAGATAGAAAATTAAAACCTTGAATTGAAAAAAAATTAAAAAGTTATTTTTCTATTTGCTTTAGAGGTTTCTTGTGTCCTGACAGAAAATTATTGACTTTGTGTTTTTAAGTGTGCTTCGGCTTCAGAATTATACGAACTTAATTTTGCATAGGTTAAGTAAGGCACATGGACAACGCCCCAAAAGCGAATTTCAAGATTAAACTCAAGGAATATTTGATATTCTTGGAAATAAACTTCTGCATGACAGTTTCTGTGAGAGAGTTAGTTTGAAAAAATCATCGCGGAAAGAGAGATTAAAGGTCAAAAGGTATTAAAATTTTTAGACAGATAAGGCTATGTAAAATGTATTCAAATTATATGTGGTGTACTATAGATGAATTAAATATGAAGATAAAGATACAAAATCTACTGAGGCCTTTAACTCCTTTAATAAAGAGAACTATGAGTTTCAAAAATAATTGTTTTCATAATCTTTTTAAATTTTGGATGCTTAAGAAATTATTACAGCCAAATGTATGAATTTTATCAATCATTTTAATAATCATTCAATTTTGATTTAAACTCAATTGTGTGAAATTAATTATACTTATAAAAATCTTATTCCTAATATTTTGATGCAAGGGACTGACCAATCCGAATTAACGTATTCTCAGGTTGACAATTCGCCATTTTATAACCAAAATCTTGCGAATATAGCATGCTCAATTAGCTAGAGGCTATCGTAGATATACTAAAATATATCTAATTAGTTTGAGGTTTCTTCTAAAAAAGCGATTGATGCATCATTTACTTTATCGGTTAGAAAATGTTTCAAAAAGCTAAGCTACGAAGAAAGGATATCAAAAGATCCAATATGCTCTTCAAAAATTTATGCAAAAGGTACTGATCTCTATAAATTAGCATACAAATGCTTTGATTGTCTTATTGAACCTTAACGTGAATCTGGCTATTTATGCTCATCTTGTTTTGTTTCAGGAAATCATATGAAACATCGCTTTCGAATTTTACAAGTCAAATCATTTACTATATGTGATTGCGGAAATCCTTAATTTATAACAAAATAACATTCCTGCCCTAATCATAATGAAGACATACTTTACTTTGAAAGACTAAAAATTAAAGAAAAAGACTAAAAATAATTCATAAAGGAGATGCAATTTGTTTTATATGTTTTCTTTCGAATTTGCAGAATCTAAGCCAATTTAATCGACATTCATCATAAAAAAGAGACTGTTTGGATGGTTATTCTGAATCAAATTGAATAATTTATTCTTAATAGTTACTATAATAAGCTTATTGTGAGTAGTTTATTTTAATCTCAATTTTAGAACCGATATCCTCCTCTTTCAACAAATTAACATTAAAATCACGTGCCTCCATCTATTTTGCACTATCTCATTCAAGAGTCCAAATTTTTAGTCCTGACCAAATATTTAAATTATTTGCTTTTATAACTATTCTCAGTTACAAAATTACGATAACAAATTACAATATAATACTTCAGTATAACTTCTTCTCATACTAATTGCCATCTTAAAGCAAAAGCACTCTCTCATATAGCTTTTAAATATTTGTAAAATGGCAAAATGATTGAGTGTCTTCAGCGTAGCAATAGGCTTGAGCCCTTTATAATTAACTATAACTTTTAGAATTTTAATGATAAAAAAGCTAGTTATGAGCAACTATATAGGGATTACAATATTATTTTATCACTTTCTAATTCGTCATTTATCTTGCAGAACATTCTTTAAAAGATAAATATCTGTTAACTTTCAAATTTTTGGTCAATCTAGGATTAAAAAACTTAGCACGAATCAGTTAAGTATTTGGAAATTTTATATTTTAAAATATTTTCCAGCATTATGAAAAATCTAAAAAATACTGCAAACTTCAAAAGCATGCTGCTAAAAATTATAAAATAAACATATCATTATTTAAGCAATACTGCAATCCAACTAAACTCTTCAATTAACAGAACTTTTTCTTTTGCCATTTTTGCCTACTTTGAAGGGAATATAGATGCCATTTAATAAATATAGGATAAAAAACTTCTTGATTTGTTGGGCTAAACATAACAGTAATCTTTTTATTAAACCATCGAAAATTTGATAACAAAATTGCTTTATAAACTCACCAAAGTGGCTAATTTCAATAATGTCAGAAATTTAATCAAAGATTCTTATCCACCATAAAAAAATCACCTTTTGATTAGCATTGATAGCATTTTCGCGAAGATTCTGCTCAATATTACGAGAAAAGGGTTATAAGGATCTAATTTAGGCATTTAAACAGTTCACAAGTTTTTAAATGCTCGAAATCGATCGCAAAGTATGTTATTTGAGATGTACTATAATGAGCATATACCAGCTATGTAAGTATCCATAAATGCTATATTTACCTAAATATACTTAGGCATAATAAATTTAATCTTCATAGTTTAAACGAATATAGATGAACTCATTGCAGGATATTTCCTAGGATATGTAGAAAATATAGAAGTATTTGAATTATTTGACTTCCTCAGCTATATTTATAAAACATAGACTCCCAAATAATTCCTGGAGATGGCCCGAATATATATAAAAGATTCACCCTTAATTAAAAAATATCTTAAGCAATAGTTCTAAAATAATAAAAGATAGTTAGCTAAAGGAAAGATTCCTCTAAATATATTTAATCTTTCTTTTAACTCAAAGTACTTTCTTTCATGCCCAATAACAAAAGATTAGTTGAAGTTATATATGCTTAAATTAAAGAGTTCCAAAAGAACAGTTTACTCTGAACTTGTATTTAACTCGTAAATTCAGGAAATAATTCACTAAATATTCAAAGATTATTTTAATCATTTTTTCAAGCACTTTAGACAGAATTAATTAAATCATACAAGAGATGTTTTTGTAATTATGTTTGACTCTTTAATAACTCTGTATTTATAAACAAAAGATAGTGAATTAAAATAAATCATCTAATCCATAATGAAAGAAGGATTTTAAAATTATAAATGGAGTAAATATGTGATTTAATTAATCAATTTATATTCAAGGAGCGAAAGGTAATTGCAATTAGAAAAATAGACAATTAGCACAACCACTTTAGATGAGATGCTCAATAAATTCAAAAAATAACGAGCAAAGAAAAAAAGATAGTAGAAAATGAAATCAATTAAAGATAAACAAATATAATTCTTAAATTAAGTACCCCAAGATATTTTAAACGAGGAAGCTGTTTCATTGCCCAACTCCATACTGTGTATAGTCTGCAAACAATCATCAGAACAAGGCCGATTATACTATCTCAGTCGATTTCGTAATAGCTATACAATAATAAAATCCTTTCTAAATATAAATTACCCACTGCTTCTAATTACGACTTGCGGACATATGATCCATAAAACCTGTATGATTTCTTAAGAATAAAACTTGACATGTTTTTTATGTAAGGCTGCTACAAATCTATTGTTTCCATTGACAGGAACAGATGAATTTCTTTCAGAAGAAGAAATAGAAGATTAATTTATTCCAGGCCTACGCGAAACGAACATATTTTCCATATTAAATCCTAATCCAAAAGATATTAGTATTCATATGGGAGAATCCGTGGAAATTCGACTTTATAAATCAGTTTGTTACTCAATTTTACTATATTCTTTTAATTTTCCAAAATACTTCATGATGAAAATGCTGCCAATTGTCAAAGAGACTATTAAAATATTGCAAGTAAAGAAAATCCCAATCGACTAAAATATTCATGTTATTTTTGAGTAATACAAGCAAATATAAGGACTTTATATAAAGTAATCCTACATCTTAAACTGTATTCATCTGTTGATCAGATAGGAATTACAATATCATAAAGATGAAAACCAACTTGCCAATACAATCAATAAATGCAAGCAGACTCAATATTTTTTTGAAAGGAATTTTCCACTTTAATTTAAATATACATTTCTTCTCCTATAGAAGTTACTAGGTCATCAAAATTAAATTTTTGAAAATCTAATCTAAGCCAAACGAGAAATCACAAAATTTAAAAGCACAATTTTTAATCTTCCCTCTGATATTGTGGATCTATACAAATAATGTGGACAATGCAAGAAATGCAATAGATATACAAGTGAAATATTAATTTGTTTTCTTTGTTGTCATAAAATTTGTTAAACATGCAAAGAAGAAGTAGTCAAGCATGCTTAAATGCACAAAAATAATACAATTTATATTAAAGTAGAGCAGGGAACATTTCTGAAAGTCAAAGATTAACAAATTATTTCAATAAATATCTTCTATGCCGATTAAATAGGAGATATGTTCACGCATAAATATGCCTATCCAAAAAGGGGCAAATATCTCCTGAGCCTAGCCAAAAGAAATCAACTTATTGATTACATGCTAGATGAGGAGATGAACATTGAATAAGAATAAAGTCTGGAATAAAGCGAGGAAGGGTCTTGCGCTTTAATATGATTATTGCTTATTATGAATAATGCGATATTTCCAAACAGATCCTTTATTATAATTAATGCATCTGACCTATTAAATAGGGCTTTAAATATTTTTATAGTTTTGGCCAATTGTTATGATAAAAAATAAAATTATTATTAACACTTCCAAATACATTCCACTTGATTAAAATTGAGAAATATTGTTATCTTTATAAAATATCAATACATTCAAGGATATAATTTTAGTATTTTTTATACTACCATAAGTAGCTTAGAAAAAATAAAATTATAAAGTTTGAGCTTATTATCATTAGTCATAAAAGGAAGGATGGACTTGAATTACTTATCTCAAAAATGTTTTTAATAATTGATATTCTTGGATAAATTCATGAATATATTGAACATCATATTTAATTTGGTACTTGACTCTTTAACCATTTTCGAAGCTCAATATTGGCGATACCTCCAAGTCCATAAGCTGGAAGGAATCGCAACATTCTCATTAAAATAGCTCCTGAAATTTGAACTTTTAAAAGTTTTAACCTTTCAGCAAATTTCAAATTTTCTCGGTTGTATAAATCAAGAGCCAGTAAGTGCAGAGGTGTACACACAACCTGAACGGCAAGAGGACTGCCTATTTGAGCAATTCTCTATCCATTGGCGGAAGATATCTTAAATTTATCGCTGATAATTTCTCCTAAAATAGGAGGAATTGTAAAAGCTGAGGCCATGGCAACGATATCTCTCATAAAAAGAAGCCCGAGGGACGGTATAGGGAAGGGTTTAACGTTTACCTTGCCAAAAAACTGTGCAAATTTTTTGTCTTTGATTAAACTGCAGGTGGTGTTAACTCCAAAGACTACCAGTAGCTTCTGAATAGGCTGAGAAATTTAAATATCAAGATGGTAGTGGTCAGCCAGATTTGAGGCAGTATACGTAGGAGCGTACACAAGGTACATCCATCTAAATTGAAAACTTTTCAGGAACTGCCAGGGAGTGGATACCATCATCTTTAGCTCAGCTCCAGCAGCTGGCCACAACTCCGAAGTACCGTTAGAGTAAAGAATCACGGACTTATCGACAACAACGTTGAGGGGTGTTACCATAAAGCCTGCACATATTCCTGCTAAAGTTTCAGCTCCCAGAAGCCAGCTTTTCTTTTGTGTATTTTTATTTTTGGACTACATTTTGTAATTAAGCTGTTGTTGTAGAGAATAATAATAAATTATACTATTGATATCAACCTTTTAGGGATCTGCGTAATTCGTTATTGATGACTCCTCCAATCCCGTAGGCAGGAAGGAAGCGGATCATCCTAAGGGCAAGGGCGTTGGGGAACAAAACTTTGATATATTTTATTCTTTCTTTCAACTTTAATCCCTATCGATTGTACAGGTCAAGACCCAATAAATGTAGAGGAGTTACCAGAATCTGCACGACCAATGGACTGAATAGCTGAGATATAGCCAGTCCCTTCCGTTAAGACATTCCCATTGTTGTTTTCAGCTGTTTGGCTATTATATGAGGAAATGTAAAGGCTGAGGCCATCGTAATTATATCTCTCATAAATAACAATCCCAGTGAAACAGCTGGAAAATGTTTTGGTGAGCCAGCACCAAAATGTTGAATGAAAGCTTTGTCTTTGAGTATTCCCGAAATGGTGTTCACACCAAAAGTGATCATTAGGTTTTGTAAGGGAATTGATAGTTTCGGACTGATGGGGTTATGGTCTGTGAAGTTGTTGGTAGAGTAGGTAAGAGCATAGACCAAAAACATCCAACGAAACTTGTAGGAGGTGAAGAATTAGAGAGGGGAGCCAAAGAGCCGCTTCAGCCCACCTCGCATTCCATTTTAAATGCTCTCCTTACCGTTCGCATATTCAATGACGGAACGGTCCAAAATGGCGTTGGTAGGTGACACGACGAAGCCAGTGATCAGTCCAGATATAAAATCATAAAACTTGTCGTGTTTTCCCCCAACTTTCTACATTTTGTTAGCCGTGTTGATATTTTAAAAATTAAATATTTTTGGTAAAATCAATAATTTCGTGCATTAAAGAAAATTTAAAGGACTTTTTAAATTCTATTTAAAGAATACTCTTATTTGCTTGCCGTGATGAGGGAATCACAACTTGCAGAAAGTCAACTATCTAATTAAACATCAGTCGTCATTCATAAAAATGCGAGAAAATAATGATTTTTGTTATTAATTCCCATTTTTTTGTTAGATCCTTATCTTGGATGGGCTGTTTTTAAGGTTTTAAAGATCTTGATTACCATATTTAAATTTAAGTAAAAATGTTATGATCAACGATGAATCAAACAACAATAAATTTACACATTTGCAAATAGTTATCATAAATAATGGCCTCACATTAATCATGGATTGATATCAGATGCTCAGAGCTTTAAAATCTATAGTTTTTATTTGATAATAATAATTGTGGTTCGCAAACACTTAAAATTTAAGCATAGATAAATTATTAAAAGGCATAGATAAGTTATAAAAGGAGATTTATAATTTTATTTCTTTATTCCTTGGCAATTAAAACTTTCATGGTTTTAAACGAAAGGTAAGAAATCTTCAAAAATCAATAATTCATTTTTGGATTAACCTTCCCAAAAATATATTAACAAATCAACAACCAAAAATAGACTCTTTTAAAAATAAGAATTTTGCTAAAATATGAATAATTGATTGTTAATATAATAATCAAATGGGTAATGAAGAATCGGAATTCGAATATCAGTTTTACAAACTGTACAACTTCGTTGGTGTTCTAGATGATCCCCTTTTTCACACCATCAAAATTTATCGCAAGAACAAGTTTTCTTTTGACTATATCATGGTCGCAGAAAAGCCTATCTCAGAATTTACCCTTCACAGCAATAACTAATCCCCCGTCACCCTCTTACAGGATAAGCTCTCCCTTATTCGCAAATTTCAAACAGGATTTACAACTCAACTAGAATATTGGCGCCTACTGGAAGGTATTTTTGGTATAACTAAGAAAAAGCCTATGAGTGCGGGTCTCCCTTAATACGCCTTTACATGGAGTATTATAATCACTCGCTGCAGAATTACCTTAGCGCGTTGAGAACCAATGGTATATCTTTTAGCCTTGATGAGTTACTATTCGTGATCCATAGCCTAGCGGAAGCGATGCTGGCGCTAAGAAGTAATCACGTTAATAGACAGAGATGAAAATCGATAACTACAGAATCTAATTAGCAAACGTTTTCGTATCTGCTGATCAGGGAAAAGTGGTCCTCAACCCCACGTATTTCCTCTATCAATCAGTACATCTCTCCACTACAAAATACTCTTTGAATACTCTTACAAAATAATATGAACCGTACTCACCTCATAGCCACACACTCTTTCCTCATCAGATTAGTATGTAGAGTAGCGATGCATACATATAGCAACTCAATTTACACAGCCTTCAATAAATTTTCTTAGAAATGACACGATATCTAAACACAAGCACTCTATCAGCGTCTAATAATCTTTTCTATATCCTTAAAAGCTGTCAAACTCTGAGTTAAATAATGACCAAACTTCCCCCTGGCTGCGATGAACTCAATGTGTAGCAATTTGGGCAAAGCGGACAAGAGCAAACACAGCTCTATTCCAGACAGGAATGATTAGTTGTTAATATTGAATAAATCCCATAAATTAATGTCAATAGTGCTTTAACTATGAGAGGGCAGCCTCTCGGAGTAGGTTAAAGTTACTGGACACTGCTTCTCGCAAGCCCTCTTAGAGTCGGTCTAGGGCTTCGTCATTTTTACGATTCTTTCCACCTCTTTTGATGTCTTCCTGCAGCTGTCGATAGGCCTCTTATAGTTCCACATTTTTGTTGAGTAATGAAGCATTTAACTGTTCATTTTTGTCTTCCAGTCGTCTCATCTGTTGACGGAGCTCATTGTTTTAGTTTCGACTCAACTCGAGTTGTTCCTCATAACTGTTGACTTTTTCAACTTTTTCGCTATAAGCCTGGTACAACTCCTGATACTTCTACTGGATAATTATAGATTTGCTTTTAGCTATGAGTAGGAAACTTCCTTTTGAGCAGGCACCCTTGAATATTTGCTAGTGGTTGGTGGAGAACGTACGGACCTACTAGCCCTTTGTGCGCTCTGATTGTTATAATCTGAGTAGAGATCTGAATAAGATAAACATAACCGAGAATGGGTTTGGTGGGATCCATATGATTTAAATTACAAATGTTTATAGTCAATCGTTAATCGCAATAATAGATGCATAAAATCTTATAAATTTATATCATCTTTTAATTAATAATAGTCAGATGTAGCCTCCTCAAACTTTCAACATCAAACACTCTTTGTTGTTGGTTTGTAAACAAGATGAGTCATTCTCTCTATAGAGTCTAAATGAAATATACAATTTATGCGCTTAACGTTAGGAGATCACATTTTTTTCTCTGCAAAAATTGCCTTTTCCAAAGGTCAAACAGATTGATCAAGGTGATCGAGACATGCTCAAGAAGATTACTTTCGTAGTTGTAATTGGTGATAACTAAACTCTGCTTTAAGTTTTCTCTTACTTCACGTATATGAATAGTCCTCCCATACTGGGAATTGCAAATGATTGTATGCCAATCTTATACAACTATACTATTCTACAATTTAGTGAGATAGTAGAATTAGTGTTTGGATAGAAGCTTGAGACAATCTTTCCGACACAGAATCTAATGAAATTAAGTATTCGCAAAGACTCTCAACCTTCAGGGGAAGCCACTTGCCAGATAGAAATTCACCGTGGCATGAACCAAGGAATTTTAATTTTAAATTTGTATCTTCAAAACAGTTGCAGCAAGGAAAAAATTAAAATCAGTCAGTTTCGTGGAGATGGATTACTGCTCTCCACCCCGATAGGTTCTTATTGCAAAAGTATGGCCCTGAACGGCCCCCTCATGGAACGCAGCATGGAAAACATTATGATCACTGCCATGTGCCCTCTTTCCATGAAGTTTAGGACACTTTGCCTGCCAGCAAGTTGTCTTATTTTTATCACAATCGATAACAATTGCCGCTCCGATACTGCAGAGATATACATCGATTAAATTGCAGGCCATCTGCTGCTGAAGAAGGGAGAATAGCTTTCAATTCGGATGAGCAAATACAAATCTACAATGATATCCAATATCATGGAGACTCCCGAGGAATATTACATAAAAAGCCTCCGTAGCATCGTAAGTTGGGGAGAAAACAATCTATAAGATAACTTAATCACTATGGCTCTCGAACTTTAGTAGCGTAAAATCCAAGAATACATGTAGAAAGAAATAGCCAAGTTAAATCTTTGATCTTTGCAATATGGGAATAAATTTATGTTGATTAACAGGTCAATAACCCATCGACAATCATTGCTGGGGACCAAATGAAATGCCATATCCAAACGTGTAATGCTCCCGCAGGTAGTCAGCTTATGCGCATAGCTTTAGCCCATAGAAAGGGCTTTTTAGACTCACTACTGTTGTTAACTTATATTTTGAGCTTACTGTAGCCGTAATTTCCGCAGTATCGTAACGCTGTCGTAATCCCAGTACTGTAGTTGATCCGGCTTCAGGCTCATATTTATAGTGAGACACGAATGTGGTACCTTTGCGAATGGGGACAATGTAACCCAAATGGTATTGTACTCCACCTTGAATTGAAGAGGCGTACAGGGCTTGATTACCCAAGAAAACCTTAGTACCATAGCTGAACATTTGTTTCTTGTGAGCAAACTGAATAAATAAAAAGGTACAAGGTGCGTAAAATCAAATCCTACCATGATGTTTCGATGCACTCTCTGCATGAAATTCCATGATCCTACCAATCCCTGCATTGGATGATGCTGAAAGCGCAAAATACTTGCAGATTCAGAATCTTCATACTCAAAATCGGCACCAAGCGCACCATCCTCTGTTTTGTTATTCATAAAATTTCCTGAAAGCTTCATGTTCCAGCCACCGCCAAGTTTCTTCATGAGGACGCTGTCTACTCGTCCCTCTGTATCAAATTTGCCCATCAACATAAGTCCCGGAGACTCCATAGGGCTGGTAACGTCCCTAACAACTTGGGTCAGGAAAGTATAGGTTGGTTTGGCTGGTCCCTTTCCCATCATCGCCTGCATCATTGGGTTTTGTCCTTATTCCTTGATTCCTGAGTTGGGAAGCTCCCATGACTGGAAGATTTGAAAGTACTCTGAGAGTGGAACTGCAAGATCGAAGCGAAAGCCTTTGATGAATTAGTGATCCCCTGTGATACCCAGGACAGGGTTCAATAAGTGGTCAAATCCAGGAACCTTCCTCTTTTGTGTGTGTATAGGAGAGTAGTCTTCCTCGGTAGCACTGCATATAGTGAAAATTACGCTTGATCATGCGGCAAATCGCTATCATAACCTTCGTTGCAGGATAAGGGTGTGGGAGCGAAGAAGCTCAAAACCTTTTCGAGAAACTGCATTAATATTATTTGTGACTATATATATTGTTGAGATGATCTTATTTTAAATAAATCTAATATGATTTTTATCAGGTCATTCTGCTTCTTTGGGTAGATTTTTTTTGAATTTATACTTTGTACATTTTTCTGCGTTTGGCAGGTCCTACAGTAATCGCACAACATTGTGTTATAATAGACCAAATCGCTCTGTTCCACTAATTGTCACCTTCTCTTTCTTTACTTCCTGCAGTTGATTGACTTTATTGCATATATACACCCAACATCCTGTACTTGAATCTTTTATGATAGCATTGGTAGGGTCTTCCTCGGGTGTCACTTTGTATATGGGCTTCCCATCTCCCTCAATTATTTCGCATGTGTAACGCGCCCGTACCCCCCGAGTAAACATAGACGCATGGGTTCTGATCGAGATATAACCGACAGGGAAGAGATTGTGCTCAGAATGATAATTAGGATTAACATTAATTTGTCCAGTAGCTACTAATATGAGAGAGGGATTAATGTTAATAGGGAATTTAATATTCCCTTCCTTATCGCGGTTAAGTTAAAATTTAGCCTTCTTTTTCGTTGATTCATCGAAGGTTTTGTACTTCTTTTTTTTATCCTGCACCTTTTCTTTGATGACCTTGTAGACCTCACACAGCCACTCCAATCTCGCTAGCACCTTAGCATCTCCCAATTTCATTGATGGAACTGAGATAATTCCTGATTTATTGACATGATTTAGCAGTAGTTGATCATTAACTTTGCCATCCATTTGTGCAGGGTGCTCCTTGCCAAGTGTTTCACTTTTCTCCTACACTTCCTTAAGAAATATTTTAAGATTATCGGGTTCCATTAACATAATAGATCTACGCACGAATTATAAAAGATTGATGTTTTTACTGAACTTAGCAGCCATTTCATAGGTGATCTTGAAGCTACCTGTCCCTTGAGGCTAATCACGCATTTTCTAGTCAGAAATAATTTATTGGCAGTTCCATCGCATGCGTGATACCATTTTTTCAACCTGACTGGGAGTCTTTCCGAATTATTTTATCTGCAATTTCACTCTGTCCTTTAACTCGCTCCAATTTGATTTGTTGTCAGTGCCAATAGGAACACCATAGTCACTCACTATAGCAAACAGCACTTTCTTTTCGTTGTCTGTCCAGCTCTTTTCGTCTTCCTCACTTTCAGCCTCATCCTCGAAATCTATCTCTCCTTGATTTTGCTGTATTTTGACAATGGTATTGATGAGTTTCTTTAACCTCCGGGTCAAATTGTCAGCCACTGGAAAATCCTGATATGTTTGAGCTTTCTATAATTATGCAAAACAGTATTCTCTTGCATTTCTAATGGAGACATAATTGGCATATCCGTATTTATAGACCCCGAGCAAGAGGTCAATATCATTCTTTTTGGCCCACCACACAGCTGGACGCTGTCCAAACAGCAGTCCCAAAGGTATGAAGTTAAGCAAACCATCCCAGCTAATTTTTCTGCGATCAGGTGGGTTCATGTACTTAAGAGCATCCTAGCGATACTTTCGAATGAGATTTTTCACTCGAAAAAGCAATTGTAATCTTTTTGTGTACTGTACTGATCGTTGTGGCAGCATAATGTGCTGGTCCCATTCTTTAAGGCATGGCTGGTATTATTGATATTCCTATTGGTTTTATTCAATAAGCTTTTGGAGGAATATCTTAAGATTTGTTTCGTCCTAAGGCAGAGAAAGACCTAATGCCCGTAGAAAACTGTTGGCGTATGCTTGTATTTCAGGTAAAGGTTTATTTTATAGCTTACCACCAATACTTAATGATGATCGTTGGATTTGTTTCCACCTACCATAACCGTACTGTAGCAGTAATTTTTTGAGTTGTTAATGATCATCAGTCGACCACTTACTGCCATTGACAGTTGGAGTGCTTGTAGGCTTAACTATTGCTTGAGAATTATTATTGGTCTGCTTCTGGGAACTTGGCAAGATACGTTGTTGATTGGCTGACGGTTGACAGATGTAATAGATCTATGATTCATGGCTCGATTGAATTGTCAACTTTGTAATACTCCCTAAAATCACTGATTATGATTAGTTTAGCATAGTATTAGGCTATAATAACTCTTCAAGAAACTCGCGGACTATTCGAGGCACAGATTTATCCCCGGTTTTAAGTCGGTCAATAAGCGTCTGGCTGCCAGTTAGCGGTTGACTATTCACCATGAGTGATGTAATGGCTATAAGGTTGTAGTTTCCGTCTTGATAATAAATAAGCGCATGATAGGGATTGGTACCAATAATGCTGGTGATGGGCAGCACTTCGACAGAGACATCTGGAGGAGAAGGTACAGTTTACTTAGCTCTCTTGGAAGCAATGATGGCAGGTACTGAGTGGATGAACTGTTCTTCTCCGTTGATGGTTTGTAGCTTGAGTAGAGCAAACTCGTTCATCATGTGGAGGGAAATTAATTATAAGCATACATCTTGATGAGCATTAAAAATAAATAAATCAGAACTACATCTATTCAATATGATCGATATTCTGGCGCTACCATCCGCTCAGTTTTAATTTTTGCAGAGCCTTTTTTTAATCTTATGGCTATTTCGCTGAAACTGTCTTTAATTATAGCTTGTTGATCGAGTATGGAATTATTCTTTTGGTAGCACGACCTTCCCACTCAAGCTTCCTAGTGACTAACTCCATTGGAGATTATTCTACTACTCTGTTTGTATTATGCCACTTGAGCTTGCGCATTTCAATACTAGGAGATATTGAAGGCAGTCTCTTCTATGAGTAACCACGCTCGCTGTTCATATGGGCCACATCATGAACTATCCTTTACGTTATTGTCTGAAAATGACGAGTAGAAGAGCTGCGGTCGTGCCAAGTAAGAAACATGTTTGATTGTCGTTCAGTCGGAATTGACTAGATGAATAGCACCTTATTCTAACCTCGCTATTTTCGTTTCTCCTTGTCTTGGCGATACACACTTTTTTTACGCCAGTTCTATAAAGTACGGGAAAGAGCAGGCATAGCTGGCTATTACTTCTTAGATCGTCCACTCATGATTGCATGGCGATTGTTCGGTGAAAACTTGAACTCGCTGATAGTTAAGTTTTGCTTATCGAGAGCAAACTCTTGCAATTTGGCCTTTATTTACATCAATGAAGGACTTATTTGATATTATATTTATTAGTTTCAGCAGAAGAAGACTGATCGAATCAAACCAAGCATTTTTTGTAAACCATCGAAATGAAGATAGCAGAAGAAGAAATGGAAGCAAAAAGAGCCATTATGGCTTGAAGCAATAAAAATACGATCGTGATGGGATTTGAACCCACAACCTCAAGACCCGTAATCTTGCGATCTACCGTTGATCTACACGACCCATCTGCTGACTAAGCCTTGCCAGATATTATATCTTAAAAAAATTGTTCCAACATGTTGAAGAGAATAGTTGTTTGGTTAGTCGCAATCGCCCTTCCTGTGGATATAATTTTAAATCATTACTACTCGCAACCCCTCTACGATATGGGAGTAGACCTCATACTCCACATGCAGCAATTCTCCAGTCCTATCCTCGACTACATATTCATATTTTTTACCTTTCTTATTGATCCTGTCTTCATAATGGGCTCCTGCTGCCTCTTTATGCTCTTCATGAAACGTAAAATACTCGCATATAGTACTGTTATCTTTATTTTGTTTAATACATTCCTGCTCACAACCCTCAAGGCCTTTTACGCTGCACCAAGACCTTATTGGACACATTAGAATGTTCGAAATATAGGATATTACTGTCCAAAGGATTATGGAAATCCAAGCGGGCATGCCGAGTTTGTAGCAATTGTTGCATGCGTGTTTATGCTCTAATTTGTGGATACGAAAAGACAAAAAAAATATGGACTCCTTGCTGCATTTTTAATGATAGCAGTATCAATGTCAAGGTTATACCTTGGAGCTCACAGTTTGGATCAAGTAGTACAAGGTTTATTTATGGGAACAAGCCTATCTATCCTGTATACTCAAGGAGGCTTAAAGGAGTTTATTATCTAGTTGCTGTTAACAAAACAGCGCAGATACAAGATATTATTCACTGTCATCATTATCTGTATGCATTCTCTCTATATCCTTGGATACTACATTAATCATTAAAAAAAAATAGTGCATGAAGAAGCTGCTAAAATATGGCTGACAAACTATAGATAGAAATGTGGAAAATAGATCGACGAGGATTATCTTAACTTTCTCATGGCTAACCTTAGTTCTGTTCTCGTCAGTGCTATCACAGGGCTAGTGTGTGGATTTTGGAAAACAACACAACATGAGAAGATTGAATTTTTCATAGGTGGGCATTGGGAATTTAATAAAAGATTTGGATGGACTCCACTTTCATACGCAGCTTACTATGCAATTGAGATTGTCCTCTTTATATCTGGATTTGTATTTTTGGCACCCATGCTGATTGCTCTCGGAAAGGATAATATTTCTCTGTTCATTTATAATAATTTGGCGAGCCTTGCTTCTGCTTATATCTATAGTTCAAATGCTTACCGCATCCATAATACCCTGCAGCTGATCGTTCCTTTAGATTATAGCCTCAAGAAAGATAAGCCCCAATGATTGTATTTAAGCAGATGATTAGTTTCGATTCGTGCTTGTTTGCGTAATCAAAAGAAAAATATAATGATATATTAGCCTTTACCAGAAAAGATATAAAATTGATAATCTTGTAAATGATCATGGGATCAAGCTGAACTACTGCTTCAAACTGAGGTTGAACGAGAAGTCCTTTATTTGCTTGATGAATCTATAGAACTCCACCTCTCCACACTGGGCCACCTCATTCAAATATCTTTGCAGCTCTAACTTCCTTTTTTCCACGAATTAACGGTTCTTGTTCCCAAATAACTTTTTCCCAGGTAGTCCCCTCCCTCCTAGTTTGCGGTCCAGTGCCTCTAGCATAGAGTACCTTGTGATGAATCCGTACTCTTTGACAATTTTCCTTCTGAGAATTTTGAATTCCTCTCTAAGAAGAATGGTATATTCCACGTGCTATCCAATTTGATAGCCAGTGATGGAGAACTGGTAAGTAGGAAGCAGTTTAGTCTGTTTTTCTTAGCAGATGTCTGTATCAAAGGAGTTTATCGAGTATTTTCTGGAAGGAAGTCGAGACTGTTTGCTATCCAAAAATTGAAGGATTGTAGAGTTGTCTCTATGATGGAGTTAGGAATCACAAATTTAAGAGTTATCCATAATGGTCTTGACTCAGATAAGTATAGATTAGACAGCTTGGTCTAAGATTATTAATATTATACGAACTATAGGAAAACAGCAGTTCCGACCAGCTAATCCACCTTCAGACGCCAATAAAATCAGAAGATATCCTCTATAAGTTTAAAACTATGCCTGCCGACAAAAAGGTATTTGAGAAACTGTTAATATGGTGATTTGTTTTCATTTTTGAATTTTATCAACAGATTAAACTCTATAAAGGAAGTCACAGCTTCATTAAATTTCAATTTCAGACAATTTAGAGCAAATGTTTCTGTTTAAGATAGATGATAGTAAAAATGTGATTTATCTTAATTAATTTGGATCAACTATTAAAGTATGGCTCAGCTTCAATAATATTTTAAAAGAGAAAATAAGTTCGTTAAAAATTGACAAATCAATATCCACGAATATTGAAGAGTTCCTCCGCATATATGGTTACCATATCTTCTACTATGCTCTCCTAAATAATATGCAATTGTACAGACGTGACCATTTCCTGCAGAATTTGAGATAGGAAAAGAAGTCCTTTGTCCTTTTGGCGGGAATTGTACCGCCATCTTAATTAAATGCCATTTTTTGGCTGGCGATTGAATATTCTTTTATCGTAGTCGATGATAATCGTCTTTTCTTTACTTCTGCCTAGTCTTGCTAAGTCTTTGACCCAAATTTAATTTTACTAATTTAATTGAGAGTTACTTCAATACAGTGATAACGATAAAGCTTTGAGATGAGATAAGGATCAAGCTTATTATATATCTTTTAAATTTCTTACTCATAAGGCATTTCCCAAGTCCATAGAATTATATCAAAAAATTTGACTGCCCACTATAAAAACTGAAATAGGTAGGGCCTAGTATGACTTTCATTTACTAAAATTCCTAAAGGCTAGATAACCAATGTATATTGCTTCATAGGAGGTGGACAATATGGCACTGGCGCTATCTGCAAGCTTTTTGATATGCCTGTTAATTAAGATTCGTGGATATGGAGTGAAAGGTACTCAAAAATATAGTAGGTGCACTGCACGCATGAAGTTTTTTTGCGTTCTGCAGTCTTGAAGAAAATTTGGATGCAAGTCTCGAACTTAGGGTTAAATTTTCCTAATTTACGATGCATCATCGTAATGATTTAATTGTTATGCTGCAGTCGTAAAAATACATCCTACAAATTTGTCAGCAGCTGCCCGAAGGAACTAATCTCAATCTACTTAAGAGCAATCTCAAAGTCACTCTCTTAAAATACTGACCTTCCTTCTTTTTTAATATAAATTCTGGCAGTTAGCAAAACATTGGACAGACAGTATCCAATGAAATTGATCAGATAACTTTAGTGATTCTAAATTCTAGCTTGAGCCATTTACAGAAACAAATATGCAATAGACAAGCTTTAATGCAATCTGCTCTCCCTGATGACTTTCTGTAACTTTTTCTCCCTTCCTTCGATGAAATCATCAATAAAAGTTAGGCGTTTGGATTGTATAAAAGTAACATAGTTAGAAATGGCGTCTTCCACTCTATTTAAATCTCCTTATTGGATGCATCCTAAAATTGCAGCCAGATGCTCGTACAGATTTTTGAATTCTTCCATCTCTTGCTTGAATATTAATGCATGTGCCTCTCCTTTAATCTCAGTAAATGTAGTGGGCAGATTGTTTTCTTTTGATAATCGGAAGCCGCGCTTATATGAGGTGAGAGGTCTTTTTTTTTAGGATTATCCTGCTGAAAATTGTACACTTCTCCTCGATACAAAAGCTGAAGGTCTTGATATGGATTTTGTTCCAGTGCGAGAAAAATACACTTCCGGCTGTTTAGGGTTAAAATTAGTTGATTATTGATCTGTTTATAAATCAACTGTAGCATTTCTGTTTAGCACAAGTTGATCGGGGCGACTGGGAGCGAAGCCATCGATTGTATATTTTGCGGAAGGTACTTTGTTTCTACCCCTAATGACATTAACTCTGCTTTAAAGTTATTGAAAGGTAATGGGCTCAATTTATCCAGTCATACTGTGCTTGCTGCGCTTGACTGCTCTCATTTATATAATTATATTGTCATTAATTATGAAACTAATTTCTGAAATTTGTTAAACACACGACAAAAAAAGCGATATGAAATATGTGTATAACTGAAAGAAATCTATTTTGTTGAGTGTCATTAAGCAATTGATTATTTAATAAAAAAGAGAATGAAAGCTTAAGCCTATTCCATAGGGGATATAGAGTACATCCGCTTCAATTTAGAAAGGTTTACATATCTCTGACAAACAGTAAAACCAATTTGCAACCTCAACAGTTTAAATAACAGCTCAATCAAATTAGCCGGATGATTGTATGGGGGGACCAAAACCAAAGTGACATCTTCGAGTATATCTGAATTCAATCAGTTTTGTCTGTGAAGTCAAAATGTTGGATTCTCTACTAGAGATATTCAGCAAAAGTCGAGATAAAGATGTAATCAACTCAGTGATTGGATTTTTTACTACCCTTCTCACAAATTTAGGGAAACAACCTGCTGTCAATTATTTACTGTCACACCCCTGCATTGCCAGTCTTATGCTGACCAAATTTGGCAATATGAATAACGAAGTTGCCGATTACTACATTAATTTTTTGAAAGTGCTATCACGAAAAGTAACCGGACAAAATCTACATATTTTCTTCAACAGGGTACAATTAGTATTAAATAGAGGTATCCCAATTTTCCACTGCTGACACAAAGCTCGCGATTTTTCAACAACCCTTAATCGCTTGTCCGCACCACCAGTCGAAATATAATTCTATCAATATCGAAGTTAAAGCAGCCAAAAATAGATAATTTTATGTCGGGCTTCCCATTTGTATGCTACTATATTCATGAATGCAACTTCATCAAGGAATATTGGACGATCATTGACGCTATTCTCCACTCATAGGAGGACAACAAGTATGAACTGGATAATTTGGATGTGCTTGTTCAGGATCATTAGGAAATACTTATCTTTATAGATGACCTCCTCAGTCTCAAGCAACCAGGAGTTTTAGATAAATTCTGTGACGCCTTCATTAATGAATGTTTGAGTCCACTGGCCATTGCTTTAGACTCTCAACAAAAGGAAGGTTTTAGCATTAAGATTATCCTATTTGTTTTGGGTATACTTCTAAAGAATTTAAATAGTGAGCTCATATTGGATACTATAGCCCTTATGATTTTCGGGAAGTACTATACTCCTGATTTGATGAACTGCCTTTTTTCACCTGCTGATAGGCTGATATCATATGATAAGAAGTGGAAGTTTAAAGGTTTTTGGGATAGTCACTAGGATAAAATTAATAAATATTGTATGTAATGCTATCATGTGAATGACTCTCTAGAGTCAAGCAAGAAGGAATAATAAAGCCTTATGACCTCCATAACAAAAAAAATAGATACTCTTTCTGTGTTTGGAGTCACCAATAACTTCTATGAGAGGGAAGTATAAAAAGTACAAATATCTCTAGATAGATTGAAACTATTTTTGGCATTCCTATAATTTCTAAAGATCTGCATAGACCAAGTACTTCAGCTTTAATGTAGGTGGTAGCACAGTCATAAGATCCATGCTGCAAGGAATAAATTCAGAAGCAGGACTCAATCTCAGTGAATGTGAGGTCAATCCTATCAGTGACACAATTCAATCCTACCTCACCGTAAATTACTGATGATCCTAGTCTAAAGACGATAGCTTAATGATGCTCACCTTGGATCTTTTTAGCACTTTTCTTCAAACCAATAAAATTTCGAAATCAGTGGCGCACTTCTGCAAGCTTAGTGTACAGCCTAAAGGCAGTGACTTTGAAAGTATCATAAAAATCGAAAAAACTATAATTAATTGCATCAGAGTGTTCCAGGTAGATCCCCCCTGCTATAGAATATGCACTTATCTGTAATCTCAGCAACTGGTGAAAAAACTAGCTTCTATTTATTAGTTGCCATAACTAGCATTATCAAGTGATATTATAAATAGCTTGAAGCGAGGCCTGAGAATCGTAATCGATAGAATTACTCCCTATCTTTATGGAGGGAAGGAATGGTAAAAATCACTTCAGATTTACCAAGAAATACAAAAGCAAGCCAATAAAAGAAGAACAAAAACACTTCAAACATATGGTCTCGTCCCCTCTGAAGAAACAATTGAACCAAACAAATCTTTAGGTGAGGTGGTCTATGATCATTTTCCTCGTGACTTCAATCAACAAATTGCTAGAGATTTCTGGATTTTTGTATTGATGCGAGATCTCTTCTTGTTAATAAATTAAAAGCATTTTTTCGCCCATGTAGAGCTACCTCATACTGAAACCACTAAGGCCAAATACGAGGAAGGTAAATCATATTCTACCATCGATTAGTAGACAATTACTGCTGAGTATAAAGTAAATAACCAGTAGAAGTACAGCGGATGCGAAATTATTCTCCTTTCTGGATACTTTGTGCTCGTGAAGAGTAATCGTATCTAATTGAAGAGCAAATATGAAGAGGATTTAATTTTTACAGATAAATCAGATCCACGAAAATTGTTGCTGAAACATGAAGAAAGCATGATCTCACTCAATCTTTTCGAAGCTAAACTGGCAATGGCCCTCAAAAAGCACATTGAAGATTCTAAATCACTAATGCTCCGCTACCGTCTCGCCCAAACGGTTAAGGAAATCTAAGCTTTGGGAGTTCATTGTTGATTCTATATATCATGTGATAATGTATATTAATAAATATAATGTAGGCAAAGCGATTTGAGCAAAAGCTAAAGCTATTACTTAACTAGCCCAGCATGCTAAAACGTGATTCATTCCCTAAGTAGACTATCTAGAGAGAAACAATTTGCAAATGTCCAAAATCGATAAATTTAAGACCATTTACCCGCCCACCCCTCAGATAGAAAGATTCAGGCATCTATAGCAAGCCAGGCTTAGTGCACAGAGGGATGTAGAACTAGATAGTTGGGTAAGTGAAATAATTAACCAATTCGAAGCAAAAGTGAAATATAACTCGTCATTGGACAGCAAGTACATAGACTTTTATCGAGAATATAGTTAAAAAAAGATAACTGTTTGGGCAAACTGAAGATGGATTATGTCGAGTAACAGATGTCATAACACCTCATCGAACTATAAAAACTAATCCATGATTACGAATACTTTGGTAATTTAATTCAAAACTAAAAGGGATACGTTTAAAAGGTAATTTTTTTGTGATTAAGATGGTTATGATGACAGAAATAAAGAAGGCGCTTACCATCCAAAATAGCATCCTTAAAAAGGAGAATTAAATGTTAAAATAAAAAGAAGAAGAGATTGATACAATCCTTGCCTCTCGCAAGAAAAAGTGAGTTTTTATGTATAGATATTTAATGATTTTGGTTATCCATTTTAATATAGGCCATAAATAATATGGATATTAATATAATCATATGACCACTCCCTTTGTTTTCGTTTTCAACCTTCGTCGATCAGTATTTTAAATGTTCGGACTTTCTCTCTTCCGACAAATACCGGAGCTGGTTATGCATAACGGCAGAAAAATTCACCTCCTCCCCATTGTCAATAATCTTGACTACTACATCGAGTAGCGCGCACAAGCCATCAGTAAACTTTTGCCTAACCTTCTGCACTCTAAGAATGTAGAAAAATGCCATCTAATTGGATATTCTCTCAGCGGAATCGACGCAAGATTTGCTATCTCCAAACTAGGTATGGATGAATATACTAAATCACTCACAACTATTGCCACTCCTCATTTAGGTTGCAAACTAGCTTGGCTTGCTGAAAGACAGGTATTTAGCGACAAGAAAATAGAGCCTATTGCTCGATTGTTGGGAGTGGGTTTACGACCTTTCTATGAAGTGAACAAGGAAAATATGAAGCATATAAATAAAGATATTCCAAATATCTCTCCAGTAGAAGTATTTTATCAATTAGTTTAGTATTTTTCGATTGGTGCCGAAAGACTACCTAACAACATGACTATTTAACTCAGGGAAACAGGTAATCATCTACGCACGACTACCCAGCAAAATTTCATATACGAGAATGATGGAGTAGTAGGACACGATGAGTGCCTATGGTATGACCTCATATATGTAGGGGATAACATCTTGTCAATTTCTAGGCCGATCATACAGAAATTGTGGGAATAAATCCATTCGATCAGCTTCAAAATGTGTTTACTCTTATCGAAGACAACGTTGCTTATAATGTAGAAGAGAGTAATGCCAAAAACTGATTAGGTTCCAATCATTTGTCAATCTGTTCTTTATTGATATTAGAAAGAATATTTTTAATAGAAGCTCACTCGAAGACTAGATAAGTGAAATTAATTTTGATGCGTAAATCATATGTAAGTCTCCCAGTCCTATCATTAGATAGATTTGCTTTTAAATCTAGATTTGCAAAAGTAGTGAAAAATATTAAAAGTCCAAAGTTTAATAAAATCTGATGATAATGTGAAATTAGATTAGTACTGATCATACCTACTCGGCCTTGACCAACTTGAAAGTAATTTATTAAAACAAAGATTTGCTAGTGCCTGCAATTTGCGACCTCAGCTCACATCCATCACCCTCCGTCCTGAATAATATTAAACTTTACTTTCTCCGTTTTTTTGGAGCTTAATCCAACTATCCCCGCAGCCCACATGATCTCTTATTGTTATCTTTCATAACTCGCGTCAAATCACCAATAAGCTTATTGCCAAATGATTCTCTAAGACGATTAACGTGAACTGGATGTTCAATATGCTAAGATAAAAGTCATTGTACTTTTAAATAGTCACCGAACTTTTCCTTGCAAACCATGCAGTATTCGCTGGTGGGTTTGGGCAACATCTAGGAGTTAGATGAAAATCATACCAGCGATGTTTTTGGTTGCCTAACCTCAGTGATTTTTTATTGAAAAATCTATCTGAATTTCTTGCCTTGACATCCAAGCATTTCCTGAGTCATTATAGGGATACTTTTTCTGAGAGTTACAGAAAAGCAGGGGTAAAGTGTTGTCGATCGGTATTAAAAGTAATCCTCTCCTGATGGACTTGGAATTATCTAATTGATGATAGTAGTACCGGTGACCAATTGACTTCAAGCTGATAAACATTTGATCGGCCATTCGACTTCTTTCGTCACCATCAGGTATTGTTAGTGCTCGCGTAGAAGTCCCCTCTTGCAGAGCACAGGAAAGCTTTTCCTTCTGCAGCAAACTCTTCATGCCCTTAAATAAATATTATATAGAAAAAATATTTAGCTGTAAGATAACGTTGTTCAAAAGGAGATCAGATAAGCCTCCATCAAAATAGTTGGATTTGGTATTTTTAATTTAATTTTCTTTTTTTAATTAATCTATCCTCGAATAGAGATATGAAATAAAGAGTCATTCAGTAAATATAAAGACCTTCATAATAGCGAAGCCAAAAAAAAAATATATATTTTTAAGCATAATTTTAATAATAAAATTAAATGACCAATTGGAGGAATTATCTCCATTTATCATTCTAGAATATTCGAGATTATTCAATAATCAATTAAATTATTTATAGTTTCATTGTGAAATCATTCAACTTTGGAATTATTTAATATTGGATCGGCTGCTCTTCCTTCATTTAATTATGTGAATTCACCACCATCCACGTTCTATGCAGTTGATACCGTTGCAGGTATTACTGGTATCTGAGGGTAAAGATATCCTGACAGCCAGTTATTCATTTTATTTGTAAAAAGGAAATATGATTTCATAAAAAAGCAATCTTTCATCAGCTTTTAACGATAGGTGCGATCTCTTAATTGCCTACGATGATTATTATAAGCATTTGCAAGGCCCATTCTTACACTACGATGAAAAACCACATTGAAAATTTCGCTAAAAGAGTGAAACTCCATTTCAATTGGAGCATGACAAATGGCGTTGATTATCATAATCTGACTGATGAGTAAAAACCCTCCGATGGCCATAGTACTAGGGAGAATGATATTGGCTACAAGGCTAACGAATAGTCCATATCCCATGCAGTAAGGCAAATTTCTTTCCAAATAAGCCACATTATATTTGTCATAAGGCCACTTCCTAAAATAATAGAAACACGAGTTAAAGAAGCAGTCTGTAATAACGAGAACCCATGGAGAGAAAGTCTCATCAAAGAAAGTAATCAATATAATTATGGCATTCATTGGAGTATAATAGACCATTTCAAAGATAAAGCTTTATATTTAGCTAGAAATTCTTTTTAGTACACCAGTGCGTTCAACAACATCTAACTCTATCATACCTTGACGATCGTTTTAGTATCGCCATTTCATAATATTCATGGTTTGATCTGTGACATCCATGTTATAGAACGTAAGATAACCGTAGGTGAAAATAAGTGATAGTCCCATTAGTATCCAATACAGGATTTCGAAGCCTAAATATTTAATAATAAGGGGTAGAAATGTAGTAATGAGACCAGCTTGTAGTAATGATCTTCCAAGAGTCCTTTGTAACTATATACTCTGATTAAGGATGCGCCCAGTACGTGGATTCGTATAGAATAAGACGTTTATAATACACTTAATGTCAATGGAGTCCATAAAGCCCACCAAGAAATGGCCCAATATTGTGTAAAAATGTACCATTTATATATTAACTATAAATTATGATTATCCTCTTCCCACATTTGCAGATAGCTTAATATTTATCATTAAATTAATCGAGATAACTAAAATCAAGAAAGATTTATCGCTGCTGAATAACCATACTAACAATTAAATCTATTTTAAATAATTTACCAATTTAATATCTTTTTGGTCTCGATCAAAGATCAATAGGTAATGTAGAATAGCGGATAAATTAATTAATTAATCATTCCTATCTTAATTTCTTAGATTAATAATAGTAGCTCTAACAGTTATTTAAATTAATACAAGCTTAATGACTTTTCTCCATGTTAACCTATCTATAATTCAATCAGGATAAAGAGTATTTCCTTAAATTAATAACAATAGCTTTGAATACCCTATAGCTTTATTATTTTACAATTAAATTCACTGTTGGAATGTAATATTATTAATATACAAGATGGGCAACTGCTCTCCTGAACGCCGATTTTAGTAATCAGTCTTTTAAAAAAACGATAGTAGTTTTATTGAGGATAGCTTATAGCTGCTTCGCAAAAATGGAAAATTATCT